>Ga0315331_10000034_pt1 | contig 60111 bp, 85 predicted proteins | sample M160m34915metaG_FD_203456 | JGI IMG/M metagenome (GOLD analysis project Ga0315331, IMG submission 203456) | Ammonia-oxidizing marine archaeal communities from Monterey Bay, California, United States - M1 60m 34915 | ecosystem: Environmental > Aquatic > Marine > Intertidal zone | place: USA...
GATCTAAAGAAAGTAAAGAACGGACCGAAGGATAAAACCGCAGGTAAAGATGTTTATGAAGGTACTACTGGTTTTAATAAGGAACATCCATTTAAAAATGACGTTCTAAGACCAAATCCGTTATTAGCAAAACAAAAGGATAGCCCTGATTTTTATGACTTTTATAGGGATAGTACTACGTTTGGAGCAATGGCTCCTCTATCGCAACAAAAGATAGATGGTTTTGCCTCTAATCCATTTGCAAATTTTGATTTTCCTGTAAATAATCAAGCAGTTGATTATTGGACGGCGTTATATCATGATGGTGCAAAAAAAGGGTTGATATCTGTTGAAGATGAAGTTGGTACTTGGAGTGTTGCACACTTAGCATCACAACCTGCAAACTCTGGTGCGAGTACAATTAATCCTAATGAAGCCAATAAATTCCCTAGCCAAGGAGTAGCAATTTAATGTCAAATAGTTTTTTTAAACAGCTAATTCCATTAGTCACTTCACAGGTAGTTGCCGAACCTCTTATGCGTCTTACTGGTGATGCAATGAGTTCTTTTTTCGGACAAAGATCACCTGGCATTACAGGTCCAAATGTTGGCGAAGGCCAAAAGGCTGGATTTGGTGGAGCTGTTAGGGATGCGGTATACAATACCGTTACTGATCAAAAAGAAGGGGCATCTAAAGCAGGTTATGGAAAAGTTCCAAAAGCTGAGCGACTTAATATACGACCCCATGGTACTGAAGCAGGGAGATATATAACAAACATTATGAAGCATTCAGAGAATCCTGTTATGGATTTTCTATATAGTTCTCCAGAAACCACTGCCACTGTTGCTGGTTTAGCTGTTCCAGCTGCAACTGCTGTAGGTGCTGGTTATGGGCTTAGTCAATTATTTGGCGGTTCAAAGCCACGTTCTGATTATGCTTTAGCTATTCAAGGTAATCCTTATTTAGGTAGTACTGGTAATGTGAATGTTGATGCTGCACAAGCATCTGCTTACTATCAGCAACAAACTGCTCAGATGAAGTTTGAACATCAGATGGCATTACAACAAGCACGTCTACAAGCACAAACCCCAGGTATTCAAAACTACGGAGGAGGAGTTTCTGGAAGTATTCCAGGAATTGATCAAGACTTAGCAACTGTTGGTCGTTCTATCTTTGGAACTGGCCTACGTGCATAGAATTTATAATTAATAAAAAGCGTATTTGATATGAATTGGCAAGATGCATTTAAGTTGGGAGGAAGTGACGCTGCTAACAGTCTTGCAAGTAGTTATTCACAATCTTCAGGTCTAGCGGACGCATTTAGCGGAAATAAATGGGTTAGTGATCTTGCTCGTAATTATCCGGCACCTTCATCAACGGTTCCTGCTGATTTTTTTACATACAGTCCAGATAAAGATTCAGGTATTGATTGGAATACAATGATTGCTAATCCTGATGTTTTAGAGGGTGTAGGTGATAGTTATCCAGATCTTTTTAAAAACGGAGTAGATTTTTTAAAAGACTTTACTAGTGATGAAAAAAGTCAATTTTTTGATGCACAAAAAGCTGCTGCTGGTTTACCTACTGATAAATCTCGTGAATCTTGGTACCAACAAGTTTCTCCGTCAGTAGGAATATACGGAGGATTAGGATCAGGATCAGGATATGGATATGGGTCAGTAGGGTCAGGAGCAGCTGCAATACAGGCAGCGAACACTCTAGGTGCTATGTATCCTCAAATGAGTCAGAAGAGTCCTGGTCTTAAAGATTATATTGGAGCGGGTATGAGAATGGCAGGAGATGAACTTAAATATAAGGCTTTGTATGCAATTAATCCAGTACTAGGAGCTGTTGAGCAGTTCTACCCTGGTGGTGCTACAGAAGCATTTAAAGATGTTGGTAAAGTTACTGGTGCTGTAGGTAACAAGATATCTAAGGGAATTGGCAGTGTTGTTAAACCTGTTCAAGATTTCCTTGATGGTATTTTCTGTGACGAACGATTAAAAGTAGACATTGCACCATTAGAAAGCACAGAAGTTAACGACGAGTTAGCACAAATGGCATTCTTTGTGAAAGGTCTCCGTGAGTGCTCTTAAGAAGTTAAGACAACTGGAGCCAATCCAGTTTAGATATAAAGAGGAGTTAGATCCGACGCAACCATTACGTGCTGGTTTCTCTGCTCAACAGGTACAAAAAGTAATACCTGAAGCAGTAAAAGAAGTTGATGGAATATTGATGTTGGATGGGAATGTTTTAAAGAATTATCTCCGCATGGCGAGAGAAGAGTTATTAGCTGAATCTTCTAAGTAGTAGTCGATTTAAAATAAGCAATATATAAGAATTTAGTGTAGAGAATTATGGTCGCTCAAGCAGCAATACCTATGGCAGGTAAGTTATTACCTTTTTTAACAAAAATAGCTACAAACCCAGTAGCAAGTTCAGCCGTTACAGGCGCTTTTATGGGTGGTGTACCTTCCTTACTGCAAGGTAATCTATTAAATGCATTAGGAGGTGGCATTGCAGGTGGAGCAGGAGGAGCAACTTTCGGTGGTATAGGAGGCAAATTAGTACCAGGAGCTACTGGACTTGCTGGTAGATTTATGGGTCCATCTACAACTGCGGCAGCGGCTGTAATACCAAGTTTAGCTGGGGCTGCGGCACCTGTTACTGCTGGTTTATTAGGAAATGCACTACTTGGCGGAGGCATTGGTAATTTAGGTAGACAAACAGCAGGAGCCGTAGGTGGAGCAGGTCAAAATACCGTCGGACTTCTTGGATATCATGCTGTAACTGGTGAGCCTTTATATGGAACAGCTGTACCTCCAGGGATGGGTCAGTATGGTGGAGTTCCTCCTGTTGGTGGTTCTGCTATGGATGTTCTTCAACCAGGTGGTCCTGCAGGTGCTCAAAGACTTACAACACTTAAGAATGCAGAGACGATGGCTGATGCATTAAATGCTTACTTACCTACAGTTCGTAAGTTTAGTGAGCAAGCTAAGAAAGATGACTTTGAAAGAAATATGGCTGCTGCAGGTATTAGACAAAATATTGCAACAAATGCTGCAATGTTACAAGCTTCGCAGCAAGCTGGTTTAGGAATGGGTCTTACAGGGGCTCAACAAGCTGGGCAAGCTTTAGTTAACCAGTATTCTTATAGCTGACTATGACCACCCTAAATGAGTTTAAACAGTTAGTTGATGCCTATCGGTTAGGTGATTTAAAAGGACTTGACACTGCCTATAATCCGAATCCTACTGCAAATGGAAGAAACACAGATCTTAAAGATCCTTTGGTATATACGGATACTGAGTTAGAAGAGGAACCTCTTCCAGACGATTTAGTATATGTAACTCGTGGTAAAGGACTTGATAAGAAAATATATGTAGGTAATAAAGATAGGGAAATGAATTTTCTTAAAAGAGCGACATTAGGATTATTAGATGCATTTGTAGATAATACAAAAGTAGGGGATAAAGTATTTAGGGTTGATAACGATAGGCAAAATTTAATACCAAAAGATGAATATAACGCGAAAAGGTTAGCAGAACGCCGTCGTAAAGCAGATATAAGTGGAGATGCAGTCGCAAGTCCTGAGCAAACTCGTAAACATATTGAAAGTCAAAGGGTACGAGATGCTTATCTTTTTGAACAATTAAATAAATTAAATGACTATGAATTAGAACGTTGGAAGAATGCTTATCCTCAGTATGCAAAAATGATAAATGATGAAATATTTAAGAGAAGAATGCAAATTGAATATAATAGTCCTAGTGAACTACAAAATAGACTAACCGCAGGTTTTGATACTCGTAATGCTGCTAAAGTTGCTGATGCTGAAGCATATCTAAAAATAGCGCAAGGTATGAAAACTGGTCTTGAGCGTTTTGTATAGCTGGTTAACAATTCACGTTCAGTAGAATAGGAAAAAATATTAGTAATTATGAGTAACGACGTAAAGCAAGTAGGTACTCAATTTGCCAAGGATTATTTAAGTAGTGCTCAAAATAATGCTGTAGCTAAGTTAACAGCTGACGACGATGATACAGGAGGAGGTGCTTCAAATCTTACAAAGGTAAACGATCCTTCTTTGCAATCTCAAATTGCATTAATGGATATACAGAATACTCAACAACAGTTAAATTTAGAAACTGCTGCTGAATTAGATCGTATTCAAAGAGAGTTCTACACTGATCAAGATATTAGAAGAGGTCAGTCAGAAGGAACTCAAAGTCGATTAGGGCAAATGATGGGGGGAGAGCAACAACGTTTAAGTGCAAGAGTTGCAGGAGAAGAACAAAGAAGAGGAACAGCTGAGACAGGTTTACAACAGCGTTTAGGTGCAAGAGTTGCAGGGGAAGAGCAACGTGCAGGTATTGAGACAACTGGAACACAACAACGTTTAGGAACAGCTGAAACAGGATTCCAACAGCGGCTTGGAATGGGAGAGCAGGGGTTACAACAAAGAATGGGAATGGCAGAATCTGGATTACAACAACGGCTAGGAACTGCAGAAACTGGAAGACAGCAAAGAATGGGAACTGCAGAAACTGGTTATCAACAACGTTTAGGACAAAGAGTCGCTGGACAAGAAAGAAGAGCTGATTTAGCAGAAACAGGTGCTCAGCAGAGGGCATCATCCAGAGTCACTGGTCAAGAGCAACGTGCTGGTATGGTTGAGTCTGGTTATCAACAACGTTTAGGACAAAGAGTTGGAGGCCAAGAAAGAAGGGCTGAATTAGCAGAGACAGGAGCACAAACCCGTGCTACTGAGCGAGTTAGAGGTGAGGAAGATAGAGGACGTATTGGAGCAACTGGTTTTGAGCAACGTCTCGGAACTGCAGAAACTGGTTTCCAACAACGTTTAGGAACAGCTGAATCAGGATTCCAGCAGAGACTGGGAATGAGAACAGCAGCAGAAGAAACTCGTGGAACAGAAAGAGTTAGAGGTGAAGAGCAACGTGCAGGTATTACAACAACTGGATTACAACAGCGTCTTGGAACTGCAGAGACAGGCTCCCAAACCCGTGCTACTGAGCGAGTCAGAGGTGAGGAAGATAGAGGACGTATTACAACAACTGGAGTACAACAACGGCTTGGAACTGCAGAAACTGGGTTACAACAACGTTTAGGAACAGCTGAATCAGGACTTCAACAGAGATTGGGAATGAGAACTGGAGGAGAAGAACAACGAGCAACTCGATCTTTAGAACAAAGAATAGGTGGAGAAGAGCAACGTCTTGGTATGAGAGTAGGGGGAGAAGAGCAAAGAGCATCTCGTGCTTTAGAACAAAGAATCGGTGGAGAAGAACAACGTCTTGGTATGAGAGTAGGGGGACAAGAAACCCGTGCTACTGAGAGAGTTAGAGGTCAAGTAGACATTGGGCGTATTGGCGCAACTGGATTACAACAGCGTCTTGGAACTGCAGAAACTGGTTTCCAACAAAGAATGGGAATGAGAACAGCAGCAGAAGAAACTCGTGGAACAGAAAGAGTTAGAGGTGAAGAGCAACGTGCTGGTATCTCAACAACTGGATTACAACAACGTTTAGGAACAGCTGAATCAGGACTTCAACAGAGATTGGGAATGACAACTGGAGGAGAACAAACACGTGCTACAGAAAGAGTTAGAGGTCAAGAGCAACGTGCTGGTATCTCAACAACTGGATTACAACAGCGTCTTGGAACTGCAGAAACTGGTTTCCAACAAAGAATGGGAATGAGAACAGGAGGAGAACAAACACGTGCTACCGAACGAGTCAAAGGTCAAGTAGACATTGGGCGTATTGGAGCTACAGGTCTTCAACAACGTCTGGGAACTGCAGAAACTGGTTTTCAACAAAGAATGGGAATGCAAACGGGAGGACAAGAAACACGTGCTACTGAAAGGGTTAGAGGTCAAGAAGATAGAGGAAGAATTGCAGCTACTGGTTTAGAGCAACGTTTAGGACAAAGAGTTGGAGGTCAAGAGCAAAGAGCGACAAGAGAAACAGAAGGTCAGCAAATCAGGTCAACAGACTTGCAAAGAGAGATGTTCCGTCGCTATAAAGAAGCAAGAGATTATGGCCAAGCACAACGAGCTTACCGAGTATGAACAAATGGATTAACGGACTAACTGATAAAGACCGAGAATCCTTTTTAGCTTTTTGCAAACAAACAGCTTCTCCCATACAGATTTATCTCTACTCACGATTCCTTGGTTTTAAAGGAACAATTGTTGAGTGTGATGAATGGTCTAAGAAAAAATTTAAAAAACGTAATTTTAATATTCTATTAGAACAAGAAATAGATCATATGCAAGAAGATATTTCAAAGTTACGTCAAGCAATTGATATGGGTATGGTTAAACAAGATATGGGTACAGCACGTATTGCAATGCTTCAAAAAGAATTGAGAGGCTCTATAAAACAAATAGGCGATGAAAAAGTATTAATGGATAAACAAGGCTTGATTCTTGCTGGTGCAGACAGAGCATTACGTGAGATGTTAACTATTTTCCGTGATGATCCAATTGAAGGTCCCTTACAAGAAGCGTCAATGGGAGTTTGGACAAAAATATTACAGGAAGAAAGTTAAAGATTTTTAGGCTATGCTACGTGCATGGCAGGAACAAGTATTTATAGTGTTTATCGACGAACTGCGAGAGCAGCCGCTAAACAACAAGTTGTCAAAAAAACTTCTAATATTGATGTAGAGCGAGCACGAGAAGATTTTGCATACTTTTGTGATGTTGTAGGAGATAAACCACCAGCCACTCACCATAAAGAATGGCATAAATATTTGTGTACTGGAAAGGATAGTGAATGTTTAGTAGGTATTGGTGGACCCAATATTGATATCTTGGCACCTAGAGGAAGTGCTAAATCCACAATCCTTGGTTTATATACAGCTTGGACTGTTGGTATACATGCTCTTAATAAGCAACCATTAAAGGTTTTATATATTTCTTACACTGTTGATGTAGCAAGACCTAAAAGTGCAGCCATAAAAAGAATTATTGAAGAAAGTAAAACATATCGTGAAATTTTTCCCAGAGTGAAAATTGCTAAAGGTATTAATTCTAATGAGTATTGGAGTATTGATTGGAAGTTTGCTGGAATTAAATCTACTGGAGAAGAAGAGTTTACTGTTTGTTGTGCAGGCTTAAAAGGTGCTGTGACATCTAAACGTTCTCATCTTTGTATTATTGATGACGCTATCAAAAGTGCTGATGATATTAAAAACAGAGATATTCGCCAAGCTATGCAGGATAACTGGAACTCAGTCATAGTTCCTACTATGTTTGAAGGAGGTAGAGCTATTTGTTTAGGAACTCGTTTCCGTCATGATGATATTCATAACAGTACTTTTACTCCAGCAAATGATTGGGTTCAGATAGTCCAGTCTGCAATCACTGTTGATAAGGATGGTGAAGAAATTTCGTATTGGCCAGATATGTGGTCTTTAGATTATTTACGAGATAGACGACGCCAAGCTCCAGTTGCTTTTAGTTTTCAGTATCAAAATCAAATAATACAGACAAGTGAGTTATCCCTTTCTCCAGACTTGGTTGTTAAAGGAGCTATAGCAACTCAGTTTGATGCTATGGGTATTGGAGTTGATCTATCAGCTGGTATAAGAGAGCAGAATGATTTTACTGCTTTTGTAATGGGTGGAAGGATAGGAAATAAGATTCATGTGATTGATTGTAAAAGATTGAGAATAATGGGGAATTTAGAAAAGTTAGAAGCATTAATGGAAATGTTAGATGAGTGGGGAGTTATTCATAAAGATGGAGATAATTACTTTCCTACAGGTAGTTCTATTCATGTTTGGTCTGAAGCTGTTGCATATCAGGCATCTTTAGAAGCTGACTTCAAACGTATCTGCTTAGGTGATCAAGGACTGTATAACGTTCTTTGGCATCCTGTTAAAGGATTTCGAGGAGACAAAGTTGCACGCTTTAGGGGCATTATGGGTTTATTTGAGCAAAGAAAGATTACTTTTAATAAGTATCGAAAGTTCACTGCATTAACAGATGAGATTGTCAATTTCGGTGTTAGCTCCCATGATGATTGTGTTGATGCTTTAGTTTGGCTTTGTAATGGATTAATGACCAGAGGAAAACTAGAGTTAGAGTATTGACGATTTAAACTAGTTATAACACTTTCTAATGTCACCTAGTTATTACAACATTGAACTAGAGCAAGATGCTTATGGTTCTGCAGTAATCCCTCTTAACGATGAAATCTGTCATGACATGGCTTTACAGCCTAATGAACGATTTGAAATTGAAATAGAGGATGACGTCATCACTTTGAGGCGACTCCATGCTGGTTACAACATTGAAGAATAGAACAAACTACTAAACACTCATGAGCGATAGCAATACTAAATCCGCAATCGATTCTATCGTTAAGTCGGTTATCGAACGTGATGGTTCTGGTACAGCAGATACGATGCTGATCAACGCCCATTTATCTCAAATGAAGATGTTTGGGATAAGGCAAGGAGTTGAGTTCTTTCCACAACAAGATAATTTAGGTACTCAAAGATTTGATTTTATTCAACAGGTTATTAAATTTAATAAATTAGATGCACGGCTTGATTCAATTTGGGATAGATTTTTAGCTTATGGAAAAGGTTTATTTTATATAAGACCTACAAGAAAAACTTATCGTATCTATTGGTTTGATAAAGATTCATATAGGACTTATTACACACCAGAGGGTGACTTAGAAGAGGTAATTATTATTTATGGGTACAAAGTTCGTTCTAAAAAGGGATTTAAAGGAGCTGGTTTAAATACAGATAAGCGTTATATGCGTTTACGTATTACTGCAACTGAGATTGAAGAGTTTCATAGTGAACAAGAAATAACTTTTGATCAAGAAAACGTTAGTTTTGCATCTCAGAACAAGAAAGTATTAGAAAACACTATGGAGTTTATTCCATGTGTTGAAGTATTTAACAATCCTGATGCTTTCGGAACGGATGGAGCTGGTGAATTTGAGTGGTTAGGTAATCAAATAATTGCTCATGATGAGATGGTTAAAAACATAAGGGCAAACTTATCGTTCTTTGGTAATCCAACTTTATTATCTTCTCGTCCTAAGCAAGACATTGTTGAAAGTAGTTCAGATAGTGAAGTACAAAGACCAAGTATTTCAAGTCAATCAGGTTTTCAATCTAATTTTGATTTATCAAGTTCGACGTTCAAGCAAGATCCAGTAACTAGAACGCAGCCAGGTTATATAGGTAAACCCGGTTCAGGTCTACGTGTTCCAAGAGTTATTGCTAATTTGGAGCCAGCAGATCGTGTTGGTTTTATTACACCTAATGCAGTTAGTACCGATCAGGCGAGGTATGCAGAACAACTACGTAGTGAGCTACGGTTGGCCTTAGGAGGCATAGATGACCTAAGTATTACAAATGTAACCGCAACGGAGATTAAATCGGCATATGGACGTGTCAGTGCTACTGCAAAGAAGAAATGCTTACAACTGTATACTTATGGAATTTGTAAGGTTTTTGAATTAATACTTTTTCAAGAAGAACAAATATTTAGAAAGTCACTTGCTTTTGTTTCTAATATTAAATATCCAATAGTTCCTGAAGATTTAACTGATGAAAAAGCAGTTGAAAAGTATGAAAAAGGAAAGATGAAATATGAGATTAAATTACAGCAAGCAGTTGATTTATCATTAGAAACAGGAGAAATACCAGATGGTGTTGTAGGACTGGCACCCGATGGAGATAGGACTATCCTATGGCGTTGGATGGGTCCTGTTTATGAAGACACACCTCAAGATAAATTAAACCAATCTATCTTCACAAGAAACCTCCAAGAATTAGGCGTTGATAGCATAGAAGCACTGAAGTACCTATTTCCTTCTAAAACTGACGACGAAATAGCAACGATGCTATCTGGTTATCCGTTTAGAATTGTAGGAGAGGTACAAAGAGCTTTCTCAGCTTTCATTGATTTAGCTAATCAAGAAATGAGAACGCCACATCCGCAGCAACCGAATTTACCGATGGCTGCAGATCCGAGATTAGATCTCACTCCATTTTTATATAAAACACTAGAGCAACTCCAGAAGGAATTAACTTATGCAGGACGCTACCGTAGCGCCGACCCAATCGGCACCCCAAGTATCCCAGACCCAGCCGACCAGCTACGTGGCTCCAGCGGCTCAGGCACCAGTGGCTCAGGCACCAGTGGTGGGTACAGCTCCCCAATGGGTGGCAACATCCCAGCCAATGGCGGCACCAGTTCCACAAGCGCAAGCGCAGATGGGGATAGCGGCTCCACAATACAGCCCTACACCGTCAAGTTACCAGGAATATCAGGCACCCCAACAGCAGGAGAGTCCATACAAGGAAGCCTTCAACAAGGTGGTCGGGCTCCTGAGTTCACCAGTCCAGTTCCCGTTCCAGGGTCAACAGTCGACTCAGACTCCAGCAGCAGGCCAGGTCAACTACGCTTCCCAACAGACAACCCCATACAGCAACGCGGTTCAGCCGACCTCTATGCCTGGGACCGTGAGCAACCAGGATTACTCCAACGCCTCTTCCCAAACATCTACGGGGATAACAGCGGAGCAACTAGCGGCAAGCGGAGTAAGCGACGCAAGTCTTCAAGTAATTGATCATTTCGGTGCTGACGCTCCAGCAATTCTTAATGACTATGCTTGTAAGGTAGAAGATTCACTTATTAAAACTGATAGTCAGTTAAAGCAAGGTGTAGGTTTACTAAAACAGTTAAATGCTGAGCATAAGAAATATACAAAAATTCTTACTGATCCTAATGTTTTAGCAGACTATACAACAAAGTTCTTTGGTCCTAATGGTCCTCATCCTGTAACTCCTGCAGCACCTGCTCAAAGGCAACAAGCAGCGCCAACAGCTCAGAGAGTAGCTCCTCAACGTCCTGAGATGCCTATTCCTCCACAGCCTCAAGCTGCCGCTTCTCCAAGTGATTTCTGGAATAACTTCGGTTCTGCTGCTGATAGAGATCCTCAAAATGCATGGAGGTATCTAAGTGCTGCCCAGCAAAATCCTGAGGTCTTCCGTCAGAAGCTCCTTGTAATGGAATAATTTAAAACTTACTAAATAAGGGGTAGTTAGTTCTACCCCCTTTTTTTCTTTAAAAACAATGAATCAAGAGCTTGCACAAAGAGCAGTTGCATCTGCAGAAGAATATAAGAGACAGAAAGCAGCAGCTTTACAACCTAGTGGTCTTCAGATGGGTGCATTAGGAAAACCTGATGGATATATGCCACCTACAGGTTATTCTGCCTTTAACAGAGTTTAAATATAAGCTTCAGTTTTATGAAAGCTGTTATAGATACTATTAAAAATATTATTTCTCCAGAACAAAACTGGAGTAAGTTTTTAATGAAGATTATAGGTGTAGGAGTAGTAGCCGGTATAGGGTTTACAGGATATCAAATATACACTGGTTCCCAAGAAGAGGAAAAAGGACCCGATGATTCTATTGAAGTTATCTTTGAGGAGAAACCAGAGAAGAAATTAGAAGTAGAAGAGATATTAAATGATTTAACTAGAAGTAATAGAGATATTAGTTCCGTATGGTTATATGACTGGCCTGATGCACGAAATATAGTACCTGTTTTTAATTCACCACGAAACTCTAGAGATCCTTTACCAAGCGGATATTGGATGCCTGGTGATGAAAGAGTTATTGGCAATTTTGTTCTTGGTTCTTGTACCAGATTGGATAGAAAGTTTCCTAATGCCGCTTGCCCCATTATGGGGAAGGAGGATGCATGGGGAGTTCTTGTAGTTGAGTATACTAAAGCTCCAGAAGATGATCCTTTGTGTATTTTGCCTCAGAAGTCATGTGTAAGACCTGCGAAAGTAGCTTCTATGAAAATTAGTGAAACACTTTATTTATTACCTGATTAGGCTAGGTAGTTATCAAACTTATATAATCTAGTTTATTAAGTCTTGTTATAATTCTTATAATGGAATTTATTTTCCAGTTCTAGAGGATTCATTCCTCAGGTATCAACAGCTTCGTGCTGTATAACCAAAACGTCTAATGTTTATAGATAACGATTTCCCGAAACTTCTCGGAGCGGAATTGTATCGTCCCCATCCAGCTTACATCGTGGAAATGGCTTCCGAGCCAGTAGTAGTACATGATTTTACTAAGCAGCCTGGTCAGACTGTACAGCTAGACCGCTACAGATTCTTCGGCAATCCTGGAACAAAGACTAGCCGTGAGCGTACTCAGGATCAAACCATAGGTACAGCTAACAGCAGATCTATTGTCAAGGACAAGGTTCTTGTATCTCTTCGTGAGTACACAGGCCCAGCCGATCCAAACAACACAAATCTTCCTAGCACATTCAAGATTGCTAGAGAGACCTTGATGACAGCACAGCGTTTGCTGCTTGATACTGGGAACCTTAATATGTTCCACCAGTCAATCGGTAGTTTAACTCTGTTAGATGACTACCGTCGTTGGAGAGATAGAGTCTTCATTGATGAACTCTTTAAGAGTGAGTCAAGAGGCCAATCTTCTGATTCACAAGGTGGATACTACTATCCAAACGGAAAAGCAAAAACAAACTCAACTACTCTTACTGCATACACAGCTACAGAATATGCTTCTGAGCGCTTTAAGTTCAACGTAAAAACTGACCTTTTAGAAGTTGTAAAGAGTTTACGTAAGCGTCACGTACCTGTCTTTGAAGACGGATACTACAGATGTATCGCTGACCCTTCATTCATGAAGGATCTACGTGCAGACCAAGGCTTCCGTGAAGTTGCTCGTTACCCTGGAATGCCTGGACAAGGTTCTCCTTTGATGGGTGCTGGACAACCTAACCAAGCTATCTACGCTGGTGGTCAATTTGGCCAAGCCCAGTTTGTAGGTGGAGAGCCAGTCATGCCAAGCGGTTTCGTGTTCGAGGGAGTAAGATTCTTTGAGTCTACAAACTTCCCTGCTAAAACTATTACTGCTGATATCGGTGATGGTAATGGCGCAGGTTCCAAAACTACTCCTGCTGGATTGTTCTTCGGTCCTCAGGCTATCGGTGTAGGTATTGGTGGTCCAAACGCTCAAGTTCTAATTAATAACAACGACGACTTCAGCAGATTTATTATTCTGATCTGGCAGTTGTACGCTGGTTTTGCGAACTTGAACAAGGACTTCATCACTACAGCCTTCACAGTGGCTGAGTAAGGAGGTATAACTAATGGCAACTTACAAATCTTCCGCTGGAGCTATTCTTCAGCCAGGTAACCAGATCAACCGTCTGTCCTCATACAACGATGAAGGTGTATTTGGATGGCCTGGGGTTGAAGCATTTGAACTTATCGGTTATGCAAAGGTATCTAACCTTGCAGCTGCTAAAGCTTCATACAAGAGCTTTGACTTAACAGTTCCTTCACCAGATCGCCGTGTAGGTGATCGTGTACGTAATGACCGTACAAGCCTCGTAGTACAAGCTGACGCAGCGCGTCCTGCATATGTCTATGGTGCTTCTATTTGCGTTGCACAAGATGTACCATCTGCTGCACAGGACAGAGCAGGTTTTCCTGCAGCCCCTGTAACAGCTGATCTACTTGGTACCAACACTGAGGTTCTTCTTCTAGGACCTGACAATGGTGGTAATCCATATGGTATTCCTGCAGCTCCTATTAATGGATTGAAAGCAGCTTCTGCAAGTCTTTCTATTGGTGCTTCTGGAATTGCTCAAGGTACATCTGACACAACAGATGGAAACCTACCTTTCCTCAGAGTGATCGGTACATCATATACGCAAGCTGATTTTGCGGATGCAATGATGTATCAGACAACTTCTGATCTTACTTTCAAGGTTTACAACGTAAACGCTACTACTAACACAACACCAACTGGTGATGGTGTTTATATTAGCCAAGACGATTCTGACGCTGGTCGCGAAGCATACATCGTATGTCGCGTGAACTATCTACGTCCTGCTGCTGCTGTATCTTGGAATGATGTTCAAGGCTTTATTGACTTTGCATCACAAGTAGGTGGAAACGACGAGTAATATTTCTTACTCTTAAGAGAATCAAGCGGGTCCTTGTGGCTCGCTTTTTTCTTGTCTATACTTAATAAGATTTTTAACTTGTTATGCAATTTATTACAATGATGTTAATTGTTGGTGTTACTTTAACTATTTTTGGAATGTTTATGAATAATTCTCATCCAAACCATCCAAAGTAAAGTTGAAATCAAAGGTAGACACTGGTATGCTAATCAGAGGTTAACAATCAAGTTATGTTGTATCAGTACAGACCTACAGGTGGTTTAGTTGAAGTTGTATCTCAACATGGCGAAGGAGTTATGATGTGCGTAGATGCACAAGATGAAGTCATATATGCGGATGAGACAGATTTAATCCCCCAATTAGATGCTACTAATGAGAAGATTAGGACAGAAGAAAGACTTACTGCAGAATTAAAAGCTGAAGGAGCTAGTCCAGATAAGCCAACACCCCGTGAAAGTTTTCCAATTGATGTTCGTGTAAATATTAATACAGCGAGTGCTCGCCAGATAGCAGATGCATTGCCTGGAGTAGGTTTAAAGACTGCAAGAGATATAAAAGATTTACAAACGACATGTTCTGGAGAGCGTTTTCAAAAGCTAGAACAACTACGTTCAATTAAACGAGTAGACTGGGATACAATTTTTGGTGAAAATCTCGTGCGTGTGGATTAAAAACGTTCGTTCTGATGGTTGGAGAGGGGACGATGGGGAGAACCTATATAAAGTAAACTAGGGAAAGGATTACCTGTTATTAGTTAATGAAGCTTGATACTTTTTTAAAGTCTAAGGTTAGGTGGCACTTAGGCTATAACTTAACTTCTGTACCTGCTGGTGACCAAGGTCGTCTTGAAGAAGCGTTAGATAATATTCAAGATTCTTATTGGTATGACAAAATTGTTGAACAAGTTAGTCGTTGTGATGAAGCTGAAAAACGAACTGATATGACAGGAAGTGTGAACAATTTTTCACCTCCTAAAGGTCGTATTGAAAGTATTGCTGGAGATGTTGATCGTACAATTTCAACTTCGGATTTTAAAGATACGTTAAAAACTTGGACACAAATTTATTTATATGAGACAGATAGATTAGCTCTTCATTTATATGTACCAAACTATAGAAATCCAGAGCAGGCTAGATATAGATTTAATAGAGAAGGTGCTGAATTTATTCAAGCATTACCTGGTCCAGCTGATGTAGCTGTAGGTACCAGACTTGTTTTAGAAACTAATTATCGATAGTGTTTTCCCTGTTATTCTTAGTAATAGGTCAACTAAAATTTCATGGCTATAACTTATTTTCAAGACACTATTTTTCAAACTGATAGTGCTTTATCAGCTATTGGTGTTGGTACCGCTTTACGAGTAGCTGTAAACAATACTTTTAACACAAAAGACTATACTCTTATGGTTACTGTTGCCACCATAAATACTAATGTAAAAGTTAGTTTAGAAGGAAGTATTGATGGAATAAATTATGCAGAGATTATTGAAGAAAAGACAATAACTGCTAATGGGAATTATGCTTACAACGTTGCAAATACTCCTGTTAGATGGATTAGGCCAAGATTTATTTCAGAAACTGGAGGAACTGATGCCACTGTAGTCTTCAGTGTAGCGGCTTCTTAAAATGTCTATACGTCCTACTACCAAGTTAGGTTATAGAGAAGGAATAAGACCTCACCGTTGGAGAGTAAGAAATCCCTATGAAAGAGAATATGGCGGTGGTGAAAAATTTAGTAGTTCGAGAGAGCCAAGACGATATGCAGGAACTAAATTAGGAGTTGATTTAAGATCATGAGAATGGCTGCTATCGGTTCTATTATTCCAAATTACAAAGCTGCTCCCCATGGCATAGGTTATTCAGATAAAGCTGTAAGACCACAAGATTTAGGAGTTTGGGAGACATTTGAGACTATGTCAAATTGGGAAACTTTTCCTCGTGATTGGACTCATGTACAGAGTTACTTTTAACTGTAAAAAACTCTTCCGTTATAATAGATTTTAAATCTACTAGTAAATAAACGTGTCAAGCAGTAGTTCAAATAAACAGCCATTAATGGTAGATCGTCCAGCGACAACATCTACCCTCGTAACTGTTGCAGCTGGTCAGAGTTTTGGTACAAGTTTTACGCCAACAGCGGTTGGTAATGCGGTAAAAGTTTTTGATGCAGACTCTTCTTTAACAGATACGTCTATTAGTGGTGCATATATTGATGAGATCTGGTTCCAATACGGGAAACATGAAGTTGAATTTATGGCGCCTAGTGCTGGAACTTTAGGTACTTATTCTGCTAATACAACAACTTGTACAGTTACTATTACTGCTGGTCACCATATAAAGGTAGGACAGGAAGTTAAATTAGATTTTACAACTTATAGCGGAGGAGCTGTACCTGTTGATAATACTTTTACTGTTATTAAGACAACTGCTACAACTTTTGATGTAACAATACCTTCTCAAGGTGCTATTACTGGTAACGTTACTGTTTATCAACCCACTTTATTTTGTTTTTATTTAGTAAGTACTGGAACTGTTACAAATACAAACCAATTCTTCCCATTATTTACTGCGAGTATTGATTCTGTAGCTTCTAAACAAAATTATAGTTTAACTTTAAATGAAGATCTACCTTTTATTAATCATCCAGTAGTTCAAGCAGGTTCTAATTTTGTTACTGCAAATAATGAGGTAGCTCCAAAACAACGTGGTCTTATGTTAAAAAGAGGTCAGGCTTTATACGTAGCAGCTAATGGGTCTACGGCATTAACAACTGGTTTCTATTGTAATCTTCAAGGTGGTTATTATTAAAGATAATGCCTTTTGGCGCGAAAGGATTTAGTAATCCATCTAAATTAGGTTTTAATACTAAATTTTCAAGGAAATTTGAAGATGAGGATCAATTTAATAAACCTGCAAATTGGGAAAAAGATAGTCAGCCTTTTGGTATAGCTAGGAAAACAAAAAATTATAAAAATAGTGAAGTTGCTTTTTATAATACTGATTCTTTATGGTCTCGTTGGAGAAGAGGTTATGAATTATATACTGCAACTCAAAGTTTTTTAGGTTCAACTGCTTCTGAAAGAAGTAAAAGAGGAGATTATCGAGTTTATTTTACTTTTCAACAGTATCCAGGTGTATTTATACCTGCTCGTATCTATACTTTTCCTTCTGTAAATCAAGAATTAGGTGAGCAACTAGTAGGTATGAGAGATACTGATGCTTTTAGTTTTTATGAGCACGGATTACCGATCTTGGCGGTTAGATACTTAGGAAATGTGGCTAGTGGAACTTATAATCAAACAGGTACTACGTTGGTAATTACAAAGCAAGATCATGGTCTATATCCAGGAGAGAATGTCTATTTAGATATTCAATCTGGAGGAGGGGTTGATGCCACTTTAACTATTGTTAGTACAACACAAAATACATTTACAGTTACAACTTCAGCAGCAAATGTCAGCGGAAATCTTAATTATTATTTATCGACTACTTTTGGGGATTCGCGTTGGACTGCTATTAGAGTTCGCATTCGCTATATCCCTACAGACGTTACTCTCTTTGCAGGGGAACGTTTAGCAGATAGGATAGTTGAAAAAGATCCTGGTATCAGCTCTACTTATGCCAGAGTCGGTTCTACTGTTACAGTTACATGTAGTTCTGCTCATGGTTTATCTACAGGGAATAAAGTATATCTTGATATAAGTACTGGTAATGTTTTATCTGGAAGATATACAATTACTGTTTTAAATACAACAGAATTTACTGTAACTACTATAGGTAGCGGTAATACTAATGGAAATTTAATTTTAAGTAGATTATTACGTGGTCGTCGTTATGATGATTATGTTGGGTATACAGTTACGAGTATAGATGCTTCAAATAATGAGATAGTTTTTCAAAGAAAAGATAGTTATGGAGCTACTACTACAAATAGTATTACAAAAACAGTTGTACCTGCTCATCGTGGTTTTGCCGTTGGGAGGTATTTAACGACAGAATTACGTTGGCAATGCTCTTGTCAAGATTTTTCACGTCGTGATAGTTACGATTTATATAGTGAATTAACAAGAGAACGTTTTCCAACAACCTCGGTACGTTCAATTAAACCAGGTCAAGTTTTACAACCTGATGGAACTTATAGCGATGAAAGAGATATTCCAGGTACATTTAGAGATTTAGGTTTTGTTACTATTAATAATTTTTATCAGCTACCTGAATATGAAGATACAAGTGGAAATGATACAGCTAATTTAATGTATTACCAATTACGGTGGTGCAAGCATATTTATGCCGCCATGTTTGCTTTGAAGCATGACGAAGGTAACGATCCTATTAATTTAACAGGGTCTTATCTTCAAAATGGTCCAAATATTACTATTGATGCTGTTGGGCATAATTTAGAAGTAAATACTAAAATTGAAATAACTTTTATTAGTGGAAATGCTGTATCTGGTGAATATACGATTACGTCTGTACCTACTTTAGATAGTTTTGTTGTTGTTTATCCTTTTAGCAACTTAACAAGTGGCTATTGCACGATTAGTAACTTAAAAAAACATGACTACGTAGGTGCTTGGTTAAATGAACCAAGTGATAAACCAATTGGAGAGGGTTTAGAACGTTTTGAACGTAAATTTGAGAAAGAAAAAGAAAAATTACAGGATGCAGTAGAGACTTTATTACTTGTTAAACAAAATACTCGTTGGAGTGGTCAAAAAGAAATTATAGGTAATCGTGGATTACCTCAATCAATTGCGGATTTCGATCCATCTTTTCTTGCAATGACACTTACAGATAGTGTGAAGCGAGATGCTGATGGGAAGTTAAGTAGATCAGGTAAAGCAGCTAATTTAACAAATAGAATGATTACCTTGGTTAATAAGTTATTTAATAAAGTACCTAATTTATTACAGGACGTAAAACTAGGTATTATTAACAAGCCTCTAGATGAGTATATAACTGATTTTGAATCAGGGTTAATTGATGGAGGGGAATATGTAAGTGGACAGCTAACGGAAGATACAGCTACTGTAAGTATTATTGATTCTTCAACATATTCACCTTTAACAGATCAAGATACTGTTGTAGATGCTGATCTTTATATTAATATCTAAGTATGGCTGTACAAATTTTATCTAGGCGTTCCAGTGTATTACATGACCGTCCCTTCCCTACCCGTCTTGGCACTGCTGAGTTGGCTATTAATAACAATGCAGGTCAGCCCGGACTCTTTTTCGCTGATAATACAGCTTCTCCTGCTACAGGCTTAGTAAAAGTTGGACCTATATCTGTAGGTACCACTACTCCTAATGCCGTGGCTGCAGGTTTTACTGGGAATAGTAAAGGTGAATCTTGGTTAGACACTAATAGTACGCATATTTTAAAGGTTTATGACGGTGCTAATTGGCAAATGATAAAAGCAGTAGCTTCGATTTCAGCAGGTGTGCCAGCAAATCCAGTTGATGGACAACTCCATTACAATAAAAGTACAAACAAATTAGTTATTTACGACTTAACTGCTAGTGCTTGGGTAAATATTGGACCTTAACTTTTAGCTAATAAATGATCAAGTATTCTATCCAGTTTTGTATGGACAGCTTGCATCTCTCGTAGAAAATCTTCTTTCAAAACGTAGTCATGAATTACTTCATTTTTTAGTTTATCAAGATTACTCTCTATGTTATAAAATCTTCTATCTAATTTCTTATTAAATTTCCCTAAAGCTTGTGTTAAGCCAGCAAAAACACCAATACTTCCAGAAATAACAGCAGCGATCAGTTCTACTTCCACTTTTACTACCTTTTTCTTTATTCTAAAGGGTTTTTACATTTTAAAATATTAAATAGTTAAGAGATAAGTATGGCAACAGGATATGAACCAAATGTAGAGGGTGCTATTACGGTCTTAATTGATTTAATGACTGCTAATAACTTTACAATGACTCGTCAACCCTATGAACCTAATTATCGAGGGTTAGTAGACGCAATTATTGATGTAAAAGATGGATTTCCTGTTTTTTCACCGACTCGTGTCGGTTTTGACGTTACAGCCTTTGAATCTGTAGCAGATGGTGATGCTGTTTACATGAGATCTAGTGATGGGAAAGTTGGAAAAGCTAGTGCTGCAAATGGATCTCTTGAAAATGCACATGTTGTAGGTTTTGCAGATGCTGCGGCTTCTTCTGGGAGTGACGTTAAAGTTTTAGTAGCTGGAATGAAAACAATCTCTGGAATTGATCCTGGAGATTTGTATTTTTTAAGTCCTACAACTGCTGGAGCTATCACAACAACTGCACCCACTGGTTCTGGACAAGCTGTTACAAGAGTTGGAGAAGGAGCTACGTCTACTTCTTTTAGTATTTATGTTGAACCTCCAGTGAAGTTAGCATAATGTCTGGAACAAGTAATTATCAACCATATGAGCCTAATTCTCTTGGATTTACAGAAGCTCTTATTGATTTAAAGGATACATTAGCTGGTAGAACTGTTTATTCTGTTGCTGGCTTTGAATCTCTTGCCTTTGAGAATGTTACTCAAGGACAGCCCTTATATGCAAGGAGTAGTGATGGAAAGTTAGGTTTAGCCAGAGCAGCTGGCACTGCGGATGAAGCAAGAGTTGTTGGTTTCGCACAAACTAGTAAATCGGTAGGTGAAACAGTTAGATGTTTAGTTTTTGGTACTTTAGCGACTTCAGGATTGGATGCTGGAGAACTTTATTTTCTTAGTACGGGTTATGGAGGTATAACAACTACTCCACCTTCTGGATCAGGACAATATATGACAAGAGTTGGTGAGTCAATATCAGGTGCTTCTTTGCACGTAAGTTTAGAACCCCCAGTTAAGGTTGGTTAAAATTAAGACATGGCAACAAGAAAATCTCTAGTAATAGTTAGTGGTCTGTTTCAGGAGTTAAATACTTCTTCAGATAAATTAGATCTTGGTGGTAATTCATCAAGTGATATACCTGAGGGTACTAATCTTTATTACACAAATGCACGAGCTAGAGGCGCTGTTTCTGTTACAGATTCAGGTGGCTTAGGTAGTTTAGCTTATAACAACAGTACAGGTGTTATTACATACAATGGACCATCTACTTCAGATGTTACAAGTGCCATTTCTGTCGCTAGTGGATCTGGTTTAACGATTAGTTCTGGAGAAATAGGTACAAACGCTATACCTAATAGTCAATTAGCTAATAGTTCCGTAACTGTTGGTAGTACATCTATTAATTTAGGTGCTACAGCATCAACACTTGCTGGACTGACTTCATTAACAGCTACTACTCTTTATTCAGGAGTAGCTGATGCTGCAAACTCAATATCAATAGCTAATGGAAATATAGTTTTTGAAGGATCAACTGCTAATGGTTATGAAACAATTTTGACAGCAGCGGATGCAACTGCTGATCGTACTCTTACATTACCAAATGAGACAGGTACTCTTTTAACGACAGCTTCTACTATTACCCCAACAGTTAATTCTTTAACTATCGGTAGTACATCTATAACGTTAGGAGCCACCGCATCAACAATTGCTGGTTTAACTTCATTAACAGCTACGACTCTCTATGCAGGAACTGATGGTGCTGCTAACGCAGTATCTATAGGAACTTCTGGTTTAGTTTTTGAAGGTTCAACAGCAGATGGTTATGAAACCACTATTAATGTTTTGAATGCAACTGCTGATAGAGCAATTAATTTCCCTAATGCTGGTGGAACTGTCGCTTTATTAAGTTCGTTAAGTGTTGCAGGTGGCTCAGGACTTACATATAACTCATCTACAGGTGCATTTGGCACCAGTTCTATTCCTAATGCTCAATTAGCAAACAGCACGGTTACAATAGGTAGTACATCTGTTGCTTTAGGAGGAACAGCTTCAACAATTTCAGGGTTAACTTCATTTACTTGTAACGCCATAGTTACTAATGATAATGGTTTTAGGATTAGAGATAATTCTGACAATACAAAGCAATTAGCTTTTGAATGTTCGGGTATATCGGGTAGCACCACTCGAACGTTAACGGCACCTAACGATTCAGGGACAATCTCTACTGAAAGTTTTGCCACCGCAATAGCAGTTGCATTAGGATAGTCTTATGTCAACCCAAGTACAATTCCGAAGAGGCACTACAGGTGAAACTGGTAGTTTTATTGGTGCTGTAGGCGAAGTTACAGTTAATACTTCTCTTAATACATGTGTCATACATGATGGATCAACTCCAGGTGGTTTTTCTTTATTAAGAAGTGATGGAAGTAATGCCTCATTACTAGCAGGATCAGCAGGAAGCCCTACTTTAAGCTTTGTGGGTGATACCAACACTGGATTATTTTCTGGTGGTCCTGATCAGGTAGGACTATCTACTGGAGGTAGTGCTAGGCTTACAATAGACTCATCGGGTGTTGTTACTTTTTCAGGAAATGTATCCATTAGTGGAGACTTATCTGTAACAGGATTATACCCAGACAACCTCGCTCTCATTGTCGCTCTAAGTTGATATGGCAAATACCTTCAAACAAGCTACAAAATCCAGTCTCGTTACAGATGCTATTAGTTCGACTAATACAAATATTCTTACTACTGGAGGCTCTTCTACGCTTATTCTTCTTAGTACTCTGGTCGCTAATAAGACATCGTCGAGTGTAAATATAGATCTTTATATAGTCCCTAATAGTGGTGATGCTGTGTATCTTTTAAAAGATGTACCAGTACCAGCAGGATCTTCTTTAGAATTTATAAGTGGGAGTAAAATTATTCTAGAGTCTAGCGATGTTTTAAGAGCTAGATGTAATACAGGAAGTGCTGCAGACATCACTGTTAGCTACTTAGATCAAACTTAAAATTATGGGATTAACACTTGTCGGTGATATTGCTTCTCTCCAGGCTCAATTTACAGCCATAAAAGAAGAGATTGATAAACAATTTGATAAAACTATATTAAATTTAGAAGAAACTAGTTGGGCAATTATTCGTAAAAAAAGAGATTTCTTATTAAGAACTACTGATTGGACAATGATTCCAGGTTGCACTGTAGATCAATCAGCTTGGGCCGCCTATAGACAATCATTAAGAGATGTACCTCAAACATATCGAGTTGAGGGTTACGATGCTGTTAGATGGCCTACACAGCCGTCTACAAAAGGACCTAATACTGATTAAGTCTGTATAAGGGCAGAATACAATAGAAGATAATAAGTTATTAAACACTAAAGATGTATATTGGGAATGATCTTCAGGTTGCCTATCCTAGTTATAAAATAATTGATGATATCAGTTCAAGTTTTAATGGCAGTAATACTTCATTTGCTTTACAGGTAGGCGGTTCAACTCCTGTTCCTTTTCCTATTAACACACAACAGGTAATGATATCTGTTAATGGTGTTATACAGGAACCTGATCCTACTGGCAGCGCTGGTTTTAAATTACAAGGTTCAAATATAGTATTTAGCTCTGCGCCAGCTAATGGCCATGCTTTTTTTGGAGTAATTAATGCAGGTGCTGATTATGTATCTGCAGGTGCAGATTTTCCAAATGGTACTGTTGGTTCTCCAAGTCTTACTTTTACTAATGATCTAGATACAGGATTTTATCGAGTTGGCTCTGGTTCTGTAGGTTTTAGTTCTAACGGTGTTTTAACTTCAAATTTTGATGGTAATGGTTTAACGATAACTGGTACCTGTACTGCTACTACTTTTAGTGGTAATGGTGCTTCTATAACTCATTTAGATTTAGCCGATGCAACTAACACTGGAACAATACCTGTAGCAAGACTTGGTTCAGGTGCAACTTCTTCTAAATTTTTAAGAGGTGACAACAGTTGGCAGACAGTTAGCGGAACAACAATCAATAACAACTCAAACAATCGAGTTATTACTGGTTCAGCATCCAGCAATACTTTAGAAGCTGAGGCAGACCTTACTTTTTCAAGTGGCAAGCTTGATATTGGTGGTAGTGATACTGTAAAACTAAACCTTATAGGAGCTAATAACCCAACAATAGATTTTAAAGAGGGTAGTACTCAAAAGGGTTATCTTCGATGGAATGCTAGTGGATATATGCAGTGGAAAAATGATGCAGATTCTTCAGAAATAAGACTTAAAGATGATCTTCAATTTAGTACTGATGGTTCAACTTTTTATTCAATTTTAAATAGTAATAGTAATTTAAATGCAAGTAAATTAACTTCTGGAACAGTAGGAACAGCTCGTCTTGGTAGCGGGAGTGCCTCATCGTCAACTTTCTTGAGGGGCGATGGATCGTGGGCTGCTGCTGGTGGTGGTACGACTTCTACTAGTAATCAAAATTTATACACCTCCTCCGCTGGAAATAGTGATGGTGGTACATATAACATCTCTCTTGGATATCAATCAGGTAATGCTTTAGCTAGTGGAGGCAATTATAACATTAGTTTAGGAAGAGAATCTGGTAAAGCTATAACTACAGGTGACATGAATGTTGCTATAGGATATACCGCTGGATATAACATTACAACTGGTGGTAGTAACATAGCAATTGGAAATTATTCTATGCTTAATAATTCCAATACAGGGAACTTTAATGTTGGTATAGGAAGTAGTGCATTAAGGAGTTTTACTAGTGGTGAAGATAACGTTGCTATTGGACAAGATGCTGGTTATAACCTAACGAACGTATCTAATAATGTTCTCGTAGGAAAAAACGCTGGATATAGCTCTACAACTGGCACCCAGAACGTAATTGTTGGTAATTATGCAGGAGCAATGGGTTCAACTGCTAGTCAGAACAGCTTTTTTGGATATCAAGCAGGTACTGATGTTAGTACTGGAACTTATAATACTTGTATAGGATATCAAGCTGGAAATCAAGGATCAAATGATATAACATCTGGTTCTAATAATACTGTAATTGGTCATGCAGCTTCAGCTTCAGCTTCAACTATATCTAATGAAATAACTTTAGGTAATACATCTATAACCAAATTCCGTATTCCTGGAATTAACTTTGTATTAAAAGATAACGGTGGGACACCTACTACTGGTCAAGTATTAACAGCAGACGGAAGTGGCGAAGGTTATTGGGCTGCTGCTGCTGCTGGTGTTTCTTCAGATGCTCAGTACAACACTGTTGGTGGTACCAACGCTGGAAATAGCTTTAGTGGTACATCTGCACTTTCTAACACCTTGTTCGGTTATAACGCTGGAACAGCAATAACATCTGGTGATTTTAATACGGTAGTAGGTAAAGGCGCTGGTATGGCTATAACAACAGGCTCATACAATACTACAATTGGTGAGGGTAGTGCACTTAATTTAACTACAGCTCTTTCCAATGTTGGGTTAGGACATGGCACACTTAACACGGTACAAACTGGAAATGAAAATACAGCACTAGGTACTTTAGCTGGACAAAGTATAACTACTGGACAATATAATATCTGTGTCGGTGGAAATTCCTATGGACCTACGACAGGTCAAGGCAATATTGGAATAGGTAGACTTACAGGTCAAAGCTTGACTACTGGTAATTGGAATATATGCATTGGTCATGCTGCTGGGAATACGCTTACTACAGGAACAAATAATATTCTTCTCGGTGAATATTCTGCTCCAAGTTCAGTTACAGTTAGTAATGAAATAACGCTTGGAAATACGTCTACAACCAAGTTTAGAGTTCCTGGACTTAACTTTTCAATCAAAGATTCAACGGCTACTGATAATTATGTTTTAACAGTTGATGCAAATGGTGACGCTGGTTGGGAAGCTGCTGCTGGTAGTGTCAATTCAGATGCTCAGGAAAACACGGTTGGAGGTACAAATGCAGGAGATAGTTTTAGTGGCACATCTGCAACTGAGAACACTTTGTTTGGATATGACGCTGGAACAGCAATAACAACTGGAGATTGCAATACATGTTCTGGACACTCATCTGGAAAAGCTTTAACAACTGCTTATAATAATACTGCAATTGGTCATGATGCTTTAAAAACTGGAACAACTGCTAATAATAATACTTCAATTGGTCATACAGCTGGAGAATATATAACTACTGGAACATACAATGTTAGTTTAGGATCTAGTGCAGGTTCCAACGTTACAACTGGATCTTACAATCTTTCTATGGGGTATATGAGTGGTAAGTGTACTACTGGCTCTTATAATATTGCTTTTGGTTTTAATACGATGTACCAATCTGCAGATGGACCTAGTTATAATGTAGCTATTGGTTATCAATCAGGATATTATATCAGTGCTACTGGAGGAGGAGATAACGGTAAAGGTAATACGTTTGTAGGACAAAATTCAGGAACAGGTGTGACTACAGGTCATAACAACTTATTATTAGGTTTCAACGCCGGATATAGTGCAAACCCTGCTGGTTATATTTCAACTGGTAGTGACATAGTATGTCTCGGTGATAACAGTATTACTAACTTGTATTGTGCTGATACAACTATATCCTCATCTGATAAACGAGATAAAACAGACGTTACTGACTTTACCCACGGTTTAAAGTGGATTGAACAGTTAAAACCAATAACCTATAGATGGGATAAGAGAACTTGGTATAGCGAATATAACGAAGATGGTACTGTTAAAACCGAAGGTACTCCAGACGGTTCAAAGAAAAGAGCACGACAACATATTGGTTTCTTAGCACAAGATGTACTAGCAATAGAACAAGCTGATGGCTTTGCTAGTAAGAAAGACGACATGCTCATAGTCAATCTAAATGAAGATGACACAGCTTATGGTCTTAAGTATGAGAGGTTAGTACCAGTTCTCGTTAACGCTATTAAAGAATTATCAGCAAAAGTAACAGCTTTAGAAGCTAAAGTAGCATAAAATGGTTTACAATATAAGTATCAAATAATTTTAATCAGATGGCTGAAAGAACTGCAGATGAAGTTGCACAAATTTTCAAAGCAGCAGGTGATAGTGTTACTTTGATAAATTCTGACACAGCTAAAGAATCTAATGAAACCGAGCAAGAGTGGAAGGATCGTATTAAAAGAAATACTGATCACTTAGAGCTTATTAAAGCCTATAAAAAAGAAGATGGAACAACTTCAATATGGACATCAGAAGATTTTACTGCAATAGATGCAGCGGTTACTGCAGGTAAAGCGCGTATAGCTTAAATTAGATAAAAATAGTTAATAAAATTAAGATAGATTAGGAATAAAGTTAAGTACTCATACAATTAAACAGAATCTACAGGTATTAAAATGCAAAAGATAATTAATGTACTTTCTATTACGGCTTTCGTTATATCTGCTTCCATTGCTGGTACTGGTATTTACGTATATGCAAATAAGGATGCACTCATAGAAAGTGCTAAGGAAAAGCTTATGAAACAAGCAGGAGAAGCAGCAGCTGGAGCAGTATTAAAGAATTTACCAACTTCATCCTTGCCTAGCTCTACAGGATTAGCTATACCTCCTTTCTAATGGAGAAAATTCCTGATATAACCATCGGGACTAATATACATATTAGAAACCCTCAGGTAGCTCGTATACCTGAGTTTTATTTTCCCTTAACTTATTCAACTCCTCAATCTCCTCCCGTCAGTCTTCTTTTAGGTACTCCAATTATTGATTTACCTGGTTGTGTTGAATATAACAGGGCAAATAAAGAATCAAAAAATTTAGTTGATGATGATCCAAAAGGTAATGTAGTTTTATGTGATGGCTCGATGCCAAGTTTTAATTCGATTGATTTTGAGCCTGAACAAATAGTCCCTACAAAAAAAGCTAAAGTACCTGTTATACCTAATACTGAAACTCCAAAAAAAGAAGAAAAAAAAGAAAAAGATAGTAATGAGGATTCACTTAATTCTCCTAATACAGAGGATTATGATATTAATTCTGCAAATATTATCTGCCCACCTAGAGAAGCTCCTGTAATAGGAACTTTAATTGAGGGAGGAAAAAGAGAAATTAGTGGCTATGAGATTCAAAACAATAGATGTGTAACTCTTTATGAAGAAGTACCTATTATTAATCAAGTTGTGGCAGCGTTACCTAGCACAGGAGCCGTAACAACTACTGCATCTATTGCGGTTGTTGCGACTTCATCTGCCCTACTTGCCAAACCCCTAGCGGATATTCTTCTGAAGGTGATAAAACCGACGATAAAGACTTTAATGAAGAAGATTCAGAAGTTGAGAGGGAAGCCTCCGAAAGTGGAGTCTCGAATGGAACGGATTCTTGCTCAGAGGGATCGGAATCGGGCAATACGGACTTTACGGACTGCTCTGAAGAAATAGTATGTTTATGTTGTTGAATAACATTTACATTCTGCACAACAATATCTGCACAAATAGAAGCGTAAGGTGACTTGGGATGAAAAGTTACACCTAATTTTGTCTGCTCTCCACAATGTTTTAGTCTTGCCATTTCAAAATCTAAACGTTTATTAGCTAATAACTGTTCATTTAAATTTGTTTGTGTTGCCGCTGCTTTAAGACATCCTCTTTGTAAACGTCTATCAAGTGGTACGGATAAAGTAGCAGATAAACCTAAACTAATGTTGCTATTTTGTTTTTGTCCTGTTCTTGTAGGCATATAGTAAAGAACATCTCCAGGATTTGCTAAATTACCATCAACATCAGTAGATGTATCGTATACCGGGTCGTTATAATATTCTTCATATGGTGTCTTAAAAGAATGTAGACCAGTCAAAAACGGCGTAAAATTAAGCGTAGGTCCTTGGCATGACACGCCTCCACCATAAGTATTAGTTATATATGGACCTTGTAAAACTTGGATGGCCTGGTTAGTCACTGACCCGGAACTATTGGCTATAGGATTAGCAGTAGCTGATACCCCACCTACTGTTTCTGCTTTTGAGGTATATAAAAAATTATTAGCTCCAATTAATAGTATTAATAGGTACCTTATTGACTGAAAGTTGAGACTGTGTCTGTCATGCTCGTCATTTCTGTCGTACGATTTATTATGGTTTGATTGACCATCCCTGGTTGAGATAGGGTTGTGGTGAATTGCCATGATTGGTCAGGATTTTTTACAGAAAAGTTCGGTACATTATTTGCATCTAACGAACTCCATGTTGTTGTCACACCATCCATGGTATTACTTACCGAAGTTGATGGCGGTAATAGCGTAGCACCATCAGCTTTTATATTCGTTCCTGTGACTGTATATTCCCATCCAGTTTGATAGTCTATTGAATTTATAACCTCTGTGACTTTTGTAGTCGTCTCAGTATGGCTGGTCATAGACCCGGATTGGAAATTAGGGACCACAGGGACTGCATTTGCACCTGTTGGTAGGAATAAAAACAACCCTAAAAGCCATTTCATAATTAATCAACTACGACTTCTGAGACGAATTGTCCAGTTGCGGTGGTGCCAGCTCCTCCAGCTGTCAGTGTCATTACACCTGCAGAAGTAATTGTTCCTGCTAAAGTCCCTGCTACACCTCCAGATTGAGTAGTTGTATTACCATAGGAAGGCATGTCGGCAACAACTCCACTGGTCACGTCCACACCACTCCCTATTGCTGCAATTCCGTCTCCTTGAAGAAAACTTTCCGAAAATGAGAACGCCGACCCGGCGGTATTGACTTCATAAGTTCCAGATTTCATGGTTGCAGCAGCAGTAGCTGATCCATGAGTTAAACCACCGAAGACATCACTGTTTCCTGTACCTACCTTTATGTTGGTACCAGAAACGGTATAAGTACTTCCGATACGTTCTGCAGCTGTTGCTGCACCATTAACTGTGAGCTGTGTTGAAGTACTGAGTCGATGTGTTAAATCTGCACGAGCACTTGAAGCACTAAACAATATTATTATCGGCAATAATTTCCACATTTGACTAAGTAATTAGTGTGTTATTTTCTAAGTTTACTAAAGGGTAAACTTAGTAGGTATTGCTACTATATGATGACTGAAGATGTGACAAAGTCTCCTAAGACACCATCTGCAAAAGATGATTCAAAAAAGAACGTTTTTACAAAAATAAAAGAAGGTATTGATGATAAAGAAGAACAGTTAGTAATTTTGTCTACATTTGTGCGTCTGGGAGTTGTTGTTTGGAGCGGATTTATCATTTCTTTAAATTACATTACTTTGCCTGCATTTGGCGAACAAGCACCTAAAGATATAACTTTTGTAGCCTCAGTTTTTACCGGGGCTCTCGCTAGTTTTGGCCTTCAAACAGCATCTAAAAAAGGTGATGGAACGATGAAAATGGATAACAAAAAAGGAGGTGGTTTAGGTGATATTAGTAGAGCAGATTTTGAACGTTTAATTGAAAAGATGTCACAAGTAGGTCCGACTCAGACATTGCGTATTGAGCAAGCGCCTATTAAAATTACTACAGTAGATAACAAGACCTCTATCAAGTCTTAAATTTGAATGTATAGGAAGAGCAACATGAATTGGACAGCTCTCGGATTAGGTGCCTTTCTTGGAGTCTCAAATATTGGCTTGATGGGCTCTTTAATAAGCAAGGGCAGCTTACCTGTTGTTGATTTTCCAGTAGGTAGTTATACATCGTATGAGATGGAAGCTACCAAAGATGGTTACAAGATTAGATATAACGCCAATGATCCAAAAGTAATGATAAAAACAGAGAATGTTGTTAAACCTGCTAGTGGATTATTTAACAAAGGTGTTACAACTGTTGATTTGTATGAAGAATATACGATGAATGGGAAAGTTCATTTAGAGGGTGGTGACAACGCTTCTAAGCTTACAGCTAAAGAAATAGCGTGTATTAAGGCAGAAGGAGCTGGTGGCTCTACAGGAGGTGTTATAGGAGCTTCTGTAGGTGCTCAAGCAGCGCCTGCACTTTCAAATATTCCTATAATCGGATGGGTTGCTAGTGGATGGGCGACAATGTTTGGGCAAAAAACAGGGGCTAATCTTGGTGGAGATATAGCCAAAGCGATAGAAGGCTGTTAATGCCTATATTTCATCTTTCTGAAGCGGGTTTAGAGTTTATCCGTCTTTTTGAGGGTGCATATTTATCATCCGAAATAGTCAGTAGTTTAGAAAAAGAAGTTTCAGAATTAGTAACGGCTCCTATAAATCAAAATCAATTTGATGCTTTATTCTCATTTGCGTCAAATATGGGAATTGAACTTCTTTCTAATTCAAAATTACTAAAACGTATAAATGAGCTAGAAAACCCTTCTGAGGTTGCTGCAGAAGAATTGCATAAATGGAACAAAGAAGGTAGTAAGGTATTTCAAGGGCTTTCTAGGAGGCGTTCAGCAGAGTTAGAGCTGTTTTGCCATAAACCACCTGAATTTAAATGGGGTTGGGCATCTATAACATCTAAATGTCACACATATTTAAAAAAGCGTCCTGTACCTATTGGTGAACTTTCCTCTGATGAAACAGCAAAAATTTGTTCAAAACGTTTAATTCGACGTTGTCGTGTTATTGAAAGAACTGAAGGCCATACTTATTTAGAACTTGGCTTTGGTTTAGGAAAATGGTGGGTAGTAGATAAACATTGGGAAGGTTTGAAAACAGAAGTACGTATTTATCCATATACAAAAACTAATGATCTTTTACATTTAAGAGATTTTCCATATATGCATAGGCCAGAAGAAGAAAGTAACGGATGGGGGATTAGTCAATGTTGTGCTGTTGCCATGTGTTTAAAATACTTTGATGCCCCTGCTATTAATTGTATTAATGACTATATCAATATCGTTAATAAGTACGGAAGATTAAATTCTCGTCGAAATCACATAAAAGCAATGAATACTTTTGGTTTTTCAGCAACGTTTAATCATGTAACTGCTTCTGAAGACATAAAAGATAATATTAAACAAGGTTTACCAGTCATAGGAATTATTGCAGGACGTAGTATTCGCCAAGTAGGAGGTATGGCTCACAGTGTTGTTATTACTGGATACGATGACACTAATTGGTTAGTTCAAGACCCTTTTGGTGAATTAGATTTAACACTAGGTCGATACAAAGACAGGGGTGCTGATGCTGGTAGAAATGTTTTTTACAATCAAGAGTTGTTGAATAAACGCCTTTCTGTAGGAGGAGGTGTAGATGGTTGGTGTTGGTTAAATTTTCGTAAATATGTATTTAAAGATTAGGTAAGGTTATTCTCCTAAGTGGAGTTATTTAAACAAACTAGATCATGGCTGACGAAACTAAATCTTTAGAAGATCAATTAAAAGATCAAAGAACCGAAATAGAGACTAATATAAGACAAACTGAAACTCAGTTAGGTAGACTTAAAGAACAGTACTTAAAAATTCTTGGAGCTCTTGAATTTGCCGCAATTCAAAAACAAGAATCTGAAGATACAGACATTAAGTCTGAAGATTTAGTCTCTTAAGAAAATGTTAGGTGAATTAAATAGAAATCGATATAAAGCTTTAGAATTACTAGCCGAACATGTAAAAGCACCTTCTCGTGAGTTATCTCTTGATGCCATTATTTGTGACATCAATGATGAAGATTTACGTTGGGTAACAAATAAAGTTCATTATTATTTGCTTAAACTTTTAGAAGACGCTGACTATGATCCAGCGGAAGAAGAGGTTATTGAGACTATAAATTAAAAAATATACAAGTTTATGCAGATTACAGTTTTGACAAGGATGCAGAGTAAATGTGTATCATTGTGAGCAAGATCTTCTAGCTAATTTAGTTGTTTTATCGTCAAAAAATGCTCGAAAAGAATTTAGAAATCATATTTTTGCAGCTTGGGAATGGAAATGTGCTTACTGTGATAATAAATTAGATGATTTAAGTGCAACGATTGATCACATAGTTCCTAAATTTAAAGGGGGACATAACGTTAAATCCAATATGTGCTGTTGTTGTTCTTCTTGTAATAGACAAAAAGGTTCTACTTTTTTAGAAGAATGGTATACACCTAGTTTTGCTTTTTATTGCAAAAAAAGATTTGTTAAAATAAAGAATTGGATGGAGCAAGAACCAAGCTCTATTAAACTATTATTAGCAGATAAGGCACACCCTTACATAGCAAATGACTTCTACATCGGATGGGTACCAAGTTGACCCACAATCAAAATCTTTTTTAGACGAATATGTAAAAAATCCTGAACGTTGGATAGGTGATCGAATTGAGCAAGACGTACCAGCGCCAGGTGATAGTGCCTTAAAAGGAACTGTACGTAATGATATTAAAGGTAAAGTAGATGCTGGTGTTATACGAATTTAAATAAGACTCCTACATATGACTTTAATTTCATTTTCTTTTATTATTTTTTTTATTACAACCTATTGTTTTAGTATGTTTCACTTGAAACAAGACTCGCATTTACATAATACAAAAGTAGTTAGGAAAAGATAGATTAATTGAGTTTTACTTGATCTTCAATTTATCGCTGGTAATATAATTGTAAGGTTTTAGCTATTTATGGACGCAATCGAGCTTCCAATGGACGTTGAATTTCAAATTCATGCCACTGCATTAGCGATTCAGCAGTTAGATCGTGATGATTTAGAAGAAGCTTTTATCGAAATGCTCCATCAAAGAGCGTTAGACCGCCAAATGTTCTTTGGTGTTCTAAAAGATCACGGCATTGATGCCGACATTAAATTCAACATCTCCACTGTGGGACAGGTTTCTTAAATACTATGGCTACTCGCACTATTGAAGGCACTATAGACACATTTAGTGTCGATACAGGCTCTGAAGTTACTTATCTTGGTGCTACGTCATCAGGAAATCCAGGAGAGGCTATTAGAGCTTTTCGTGTTAACCCAGGTGGGACTGGGAACATTATTGTAAAACTTGATAAAACCAGTGGTGTTAATACTATGGAAGTATTTCAAGAAGATGCCTATGGAGGAAGCAGTGCTGCCACTGGATATAAAGTTTTTACAAATATAGCTAAAGACGGTAAAGGCAAAGGCGCTGTTGGTACAGCTGTTACTAATGCTGCAAAGAATTACGTTGTGTTGCTTACTTTAGATGGTTATTCTGAAGTCAGTTACAACGGAAGCGTTGACGTCCCATAAGAAGGAAAAAGTAAAACAAACTTGGAAACAGCATCCTTTTCTTACTTGGAAAGGAATAGAATTAATAAAAAGTTATTATCCTGCTCGTACTCATATTGGTATGGGTAGGTATGCCACGTATAAGGATTATGGAGAAGATATTTGGCGTATTGGGTATGGAAGTAAGAAATTAGGCAAAAGGTGGCTAGGAGCCAATGATGTAGCTACTGAAGAAGAAATTGATCAGCAATTAATAGAAGATTTAAAGGAATTTTCTGATCTTGTTTCTAAGTACATCTTTGCCCCTTTAAATACAAATAGAAAGGCTGCTTTACTAAGTTTTGCTTTCAGTATTGGTATTAGCTCTTTGAAAACCTGTCGTCTTTTAAATTTAATTAATAATTTTGCTAGTAAAACTGAATTAATTAGAGAATGGAGTCCTTATATCAATCGGTTGTGGTTTTCAGGTGGAGATCTGCTGGTAGCTCAACGTCGTATGGAATTAGATACATATCTGTCCCCTGACAAGACAATTCCAACGTTTGTTCCTCATCACTGTCATTTAAAGAAATGTTTATTGAATCTCCCTGAGACTTATACTGGGGCTCCCAATCAAGTGAAAGCCATTGAATATCTTGAGAAAAAGTTACTTCAGTGGGATTCTTCTGGTGAGGTGTTACGACGATTTTTTCGTTATTGGTCTGAGACGCCACGTGGTCTAGGATCTCCCCAGCGGCGAAAGGGTCTCGACTAAGCATATCAATTGCGTCCATAAGTTTTAAATCATCAGTGTAGCCTTCTACAATGTCTTTGTAATTCATGATTTGTCTCCTTCTTTGTTTAAACCTATTTTAAGCAATACTAAATATCCAATCAAATCTTGTATTACATCTTCATCTGTTGCTATTAAACCAGCTCCTTTTTTTATTCGGTTTAGTTTGTCATCAATTCTTACAAGTAACTGTTCTACAGCGCTAGATTTACTAAAAATCCTCGAAGGATTCATTGCAGAGTCACCATATTGTTGATTTTTATAAAGTAATAGCTCTTTTATGTCATCACATACACAAGCTATTTGTAGTTGTGTTTCAGTCATTGCAGAATTGGTATTGTCTGTATCCATGAACTTTTAGTTTAACCTCTAGTTAATTACTTTACCAATGTGTGAAAAGATTTCTACAAATTTATCAGTTTGTTGAAATCCAAACTCTAATTTGGGTAAGTATATAAAATATCCCCAAAACATAGGTGCTTTTAATGTAAATAAGTCTTTCCCATGTATGGTGTTTGCCCTTTGATAAGGAATACAAACTGGATAATCCCACATTTCTGGTAATATTCTCATCATTTCGGGATATGTAGTAAAAAATAAGGCTTCAGGTATATTTCTTAGTTTCCATTCTCTTAAAAGACGTTGAAACCAAATAATAGAAGGTGCTTTTGCTGCGCCACCAGCTCTTTTACTCCATCTCCATGTACCTCTTTGTTTACTAAAAGAACATCTTCCATATGTAGGAGGAAATAAATATGTTTTACCTGTCCATGGGTCTTGCATATTTAAACCATCTTCTTTTAATGTATATACTTTTTTTGCTCTTAAAAATTGTGCATTAGCATTGTGTGTTGAACAAGGATCGAGATCAATATCCCCTAGCAATGCACTTATGTAAGGTATGTAATCTGCTGGAGTAAGCCAATCATCCTCAATATGAAGGATTCTTCCAAGAATAAATTTATATTGTTTCCACGATAACGGTTTCTTTGTCACATTTGAAGAAGTCCTGTTTGCTCTTCATTAGTTTTAAAATGAAAAAGTTGTATATCATCTTTATCTTGAAGTATAAATAATGCTTCTTTTTCTGGATCAAGAGATTCTGCTATCGATATTGCTTTTCGTAAGTGCTCCACTCCGTGTAATTCTTTGTTATTTGCATCGTTTACTGCTTTTATTAATAAATCTACGGTTAAATAAAACATACTTTCTTTATCTTTTTTTTGAGGCATAAAAATCATTGCACCAGGTCCTTCATTTTTATAAAATTTCTTATAATATTCTGCTTGATCAGCCACTATTCGTTCAATTGATAGCTTTAATAGTTTTTCTTCTGTCTCTCCTGTTGTTGTTCCCAACATTTTTAAGAGTAATTTGTTACGCCTGCTTGTCATTAGATTCTCCTGATACTTTAGTGTAACTCGCTTCCTCTGATTTGACAGGTTTAATTTTTGGTACAGATTTTATATGTTTCCCTAAACCAGATTTTTTTAAAGTTTCTAATAATTTAGGTAAGGGTTTATATAGGACAACAGCCTTCTGCATATTACCTATTTTTTTAATGAGTTTTCCATTTTCATCTCTGAGTTTTGTCAATTCTTCTTGTCTTATTAAGTATTCTGCTACACATCTATAACGTCTTTTTTCAGATAAATTAATTTCAGGATATCTATCACAAATCGTACTAGTTCTCATATCGCTGAATGTTAAACGTATTTGGTCAGCTAAAGATAATCCCAGCATTAGATCTGTAGTACTAGTTTCATATCCTCGAATTAAATCTAAATATCTACGGAGATCAGAAGTTTTAAAGCTTCCAGAGGGAGGTATAAACATTTCTACTTGTTCTATTAACGAAGGCATTAAAAATTTTTTATAATTATCTATTGTTACTTTCTCAATATTTAATTCCGTAAAACGGTAACTTTGATAGACTTTAGGGGTATTTTCAGCTGGTTCGTAATCTGTGTTTTCTAGGACATGCAACCAATCCTCAGTGTTAATTATTGTCATTCAAGGATGCTGTCTTCTTTGATCTTAGCTGATTTTTTGTATTCGTCCCATTGTCTCTTGTGGTCAGTCATTAGAGTCTGAATAAAAAATTCTCGAAGTTTACTTATTTTAGGTTTAAAATTTAAATATAATTCTTTTTTAGTCTTATTAGACATCCATAAAGACTCAGCTAACATTTTTTGACTATCAGTAAGTAAAGTATCTTTTAAATCTTTCGTGGACATATCCTCTATAAGTTCGCTAAACTCCGTAAGGAAAGGATATTGTTTGCTATGAAGAGACCCATCACTTATGCCGAATTGTTGTTGATTTTGATTTTTATTCCTTTTGGTTATGTTGGAGTCCAGCATTTACACGGGTTTGTCACAGATAGAATCAGTATAGAAATAAAACAAAAGTGAGTAAATGGCTACTGAAGATAATTCTAGAATAGGTGCTACTGTCGTTTATGATTCTCCACATGCTCTCGATGCTGCAAGGAGATACAAAGAACAGATAGCTGGTCAATTAGATTATTTAAGAAAAGGTCGTCCTTCTTCTCCTGCCGAACAAAAACTTGGTTCAATAGATACTAAATTTTTAGCAGCAACTTTAGGTAAGGGTTCTCTTCCTCAAAATTATGGTACTTCTTTACCATCTGGAACTACTACATCTAGTGATTGGTTAGGTAATTTTTATGCAGAAAACAATATTGGAGGTCCTGGAGGTAATCTAGATACAAGAGCAAGAAATTACTGGGAAAACTCAGCAGCAGATAAAGGTATATATGAGACTAAAAAAATTATTGAAGGTACTGCTAAAAATGAAGGAACATGGGGTACACGTACTCCTGTGTCTGGGGGTATTAAGACTGATCCCTTTTTAAAAAGGTCTGGTGGAGATTATCTAGGTTGGCATCGGAATAACCCAGTCAATATGAGTGGTGCGTTAGATGATGATTCATGGGTTAAAGGCGCATATCAATCTTTATTAGGTAGAGAAGCTGATGATGCTGGTTTAGCCCACTGGAAAGGAGCTTTAGCTAGTGGTCAAAGTAGAGATGATGTTGTAGCAAATTTTAGAAAACAACCTGAATATAGAGACAAATTTATTGGCGAAGCTTATAGAAATTTATTAGGTCGAGATGCGGATGTAGGAGGTAATGATTATTGGAGTAAAGCAATGGAAGGAGGTCAATCTGAAGATTCTGTAATTGCCAATATAAAAAGAAGTGATGAGTTTGGTAGACAACAGCAAAATTCAATGCGTGATGCAGTTTCAACAAAAAATAATCTGGATTTAATGAATGAGGCTTATAACGAGCAAATATCTTCATTAGGTAGACGGAGGCAAGAAGCACAAGATGCTGTTCAAAAACAATATGGAACTACACCAGATTATTCTCCTTTATTAACTACAGATCCAACTATTTACACTCAAGATCCAGAAGCATCACAATTAGCCTCAATTAATTATTTAGCAAGTCAAGATCCTTCTAAAGGTTCTCCAACTATTTGGGGACAAGCATTAAGAGATGCCAGTGCTAAGGCAATAGGAAGTATTGATATTGAAGGTCTTGTTTCAGGTTTTTTTGATGCAAGAAAAGCTAATAAGAATGCTCAACAATCTTTAGATAACTATGTAAATTATTTTTAAGGAGCTAACGTACCAAAATCAATACTTGATGAAACACCTTCATTAACTTTTTCAAAATTTGTTTTCTCTGTAATTGTTTTATTTATTAATCCCCAGTCAACGTCAGTAACATTTATACTAATTGAATAAGTAGTTTCTAAATATCTAATATCATTTGTAATTAAAAATAAATATTTACCAGGGTCTAGAGTTGTTACAGGATAATCATTCTCAAGTGTTTCACTTTCATCATCTAAATAATCAATTGCAGCTTCTTTTGCTACATAACCTGAGTCATTTATTGGTAATTCTTCTCTTCTAGTTCTTTCAAATATTTGATAAAAAGCTACTAATGTATTTTTATTTGTATTTTGCTCATAAGAAAACTGGCTAAAGTTCTGTGTAAATTGTACTGACCTTGGTTTTGTTAATTCTATTTGATAAAAAGTAGTCTGTTTACGTGATAAACCACCATGAGAGTTTTTTATTTCTACTGTTCTAAAAATTGATGTAAAGTCTCCAAGATCTATCGGATCATAGATACTATCTCCAGTATTTGCTGGTAAAGGATCAGAACCAAAATAAGAAGTAGGTCCATATGCAGTAGGACCTGCTCCTCCAGTTGGATAAGATTCCACTGTTCCTAGATTGTAAAAACCTGTATTACTAGGAATTGTTGTTAGATACCGTGACATACTCCTTTGCTAAGCCAGTGAAGAGACTATTAGTTCTTCCTGATTTATTATATAATTCTTCCATTATTCTACTCCGTTCAGGATATACACCTTCTTCTTCTTTTGTAGCATAATTGTGATAATCAAGAGCAATTTCTAAGTGATTTAATCTAGCTGCAGCTTCTTCCTTTGTATCACACCATGCTCCGATTGTGGTATTCCCATCAAGTACTATCATTGGTGCATAATTTTTTTCTTTTAAATGATAATTACTCTGAACTACTTGACTCTTTTTCAGAGTTATTTTTTCTCTCTTTGTAGTGTTTGAAGATGTTGTCATGAGTAAGTTTAACGCACTGTAGTTTTGTAGGGGATGACTCGTTTTCGAGTTCTTTGATTGTAAGGTGCAAAGGGTTACAACAAAAAGGTTTACAAGATTTTTTTGTAAAGATCCTGTATTTACCTGTATAACCGCGACTCAACCAAAAAGCAACTCGCGATGCTGATTGAGTTTTACCACTATGGAATGGAGAAGGAAAATATGCAACTGACTCACTTCCATTTTTCTTTGTTGAACCATTCCAAGCCCAACATTCATTATCTTCACCAATATCAACTTGGTCCCAAAAACGTTTAATTTGCCAATGCCAACGAAAATCAAAATTACGCACATCAATAGTGCATCGATCATTTTTTATTTCTTTCATACAATCTAAGCACTCTCCCATAAGGCCAAAATTACCTTTATGTGTTGTAGATCCTTTCGCATGCCAAGGACATTCATAATTATTTTTCATGTGATAATTCAAATTAAATTCATCCGCTTCTGTAGAATACTCTGTAGTCAACTTTTTATATAAAGCTGCAATATTCTTCCAAAGAAGTTGTTTATCAGGATTTTCATTGACGTCTTCAGGAATATAAGTCTCATAATTACAAATTCTTCTGACAGTTTGATAAGGAAGTCTGTAAGTCTTTGATAATTTTAAACTACTTATGCCTGACTCACTTTCCTGTCGCAGTTTACTTATTAAAGTGTTATTAATGCCTGTTTTATTTCTTTCATTGTTTTCTTTTGCTACATCTGCCCTTGTTCCCCAGTAATAATGAGATGGATTTAGACAATATTGAGACTCACAAATAGACCGACGAACAATAATTGGTTTTAAAGGATCAGGATCTTGCCCAGCCATAGCTAAAAGCAAAGGACGTGCATCTCGACCCCTGTAAGAGAGTCGAACCTTTTTACTAGTGGTAAAACCTTGAAATATTGTGTGATTACATTGATCACGCCGCTTCAAACACCAGCATTTGTCTTTTCCACGTAGCTGTAAAGCTATTTGAAAGGCTTTTACAAAGGTAATTTTGTCATTTGGTGTAAGAGAGGTAGCTAAAAAAGCATCCATTTTAGGAAAAACAGTTAGGGTGCAAGGTGTTCTACACATTAAACCTCTTCTGGCGCAATGGCAATCATTGAACACCCAAAATCTAATTTTTTTTCCCTTATTTATTTACTTCTAAGGAGGAGAGGGTTAGGTACGTGACTGTAAGTTATCTTATCTTCACTCATGTACCTATCCCTAACGCTTACGTACTTAAGATAAAAGCCTATATTTTTTAAGTTTTTGGGTGTTTATACCAAAACCATTGCAATGAAAGCTATTAAGAGAAAATCGCATAAAAAAAGTAGCTTCTCCCTACCGTTTTTAAGGGTATTTTTTTGTTTTTAATGTTTATTGAGATTTTCGAAGGTTGAGGTTAGGTGCGTGACTGTTCAAATAATTCTGCGTATGTTTGAGCTTCGTCAAAGGAGTGGGTATAACGACACATGGCGTCATTAAGGCAACAGACACGATGCATTTGGTGTCCATTTCTGGTTAAAGTTTTAATAGTTGTCCCATTAGGAAAGTTAATCAAAATAATAGGCAATTATCCAGTGTTATTATTATAAAAACTCTGATAAAAATAAAGGTAGTTATAGCTTTATAATTAATAAAACTAGGTAAAGATTAATGTACGGCGCAGGATTCGACCCAGCAGGCTTAGATATGGCGGATTTGGGTGATCCTCGTCGTCAAGAAGGTTTACCAGGTGGTTATTCAAATCAAGGTCAAGCAGTTAGTGCTCCTTATGCAGAAGCAAATATGCGAGCTGCTGAAAAGACTAATCCTATGAATGCCATTTCACAAGAACCTGGTATTACTGATCAGGTTGATGACTTTTTATCCCGTATTGGAGCTTAATCATGAGATTTGCATTTGGTGATTCTGGCAGTTTTTTAGATGCTGTAAAGGATGGTTTACTTGGAGCTGCGTTTAATAATGATTTTGGTGGAGGAGTTGTAGGAAGAACTGGAGCTTGGGACCCAACGAAAGGAGTTGTTGGTACTGCGTTTAATAATGATTTTGGTGGAGGAGTTGTAGGAAGAACTGGAGCTTGGGACCCAACGAAAGGAGTTGTTGGTACTGCGTTTAATAATGATTTTGGTGGAGGAGTTGTAGGAAGAATTGGAGCTTGGGACCCAAGGAAAGGAGTTGTTGGTACTGATTCAGCAGCAACAAACTTTATTAAAGAAGGAGGTGTTGCAGGGTTAACTACTGGTCATAATCCGCTGACAGGAATTGTTGGAGATAGAAATCCTTTTGGTGATTTCGGAGGAGGATTAGGAGGTGTCGTCGGCGGTTTAGTTGGTAAAGGAGGCGAGTCAAAAGGTGTAAGTGGATTAGGTGGTTTTAGACCAGCTGGATTTATTGGGAGTTTGTTTGGAGCTTAATTATGACTTGGGCTCATAAAGTAAATTATTCATCACAAGAGGCTTTAGATGCTGCTAGGGCAGCAACGCAGAATAAATATAAAAGAATGTTTAGTAAGCAAATTGAAGAAGCTGCGAGGCGGGGTGAAACAGCTTTAGATGCTATGGATTTTTCTCTTTGGCATTCACGGGTTGCAACTCCTGATGATAATGCAGAATATCGATGGGCTTTTGAACCTTTAGGAACAAACATAGCACCTTGGAGAAAGTGGGGAGGTGGGAATAAAAAATCGTCAGGAACAAATGCTACAAGAATGGCTTCAATAGGTAAGATAAAAGCAGCACTTGGTGATACGAGTCCAACTGTAAATAGATCTTTTGCACCAGACGCGAATGTTAATAACTATGTAAATAGAAATTTCGCTGACATGCTTGGTTTAACACCAGTTACTAATTCTCTCAGCTCACGATTGAATGCTACGCAAGGCAAACTTATGCCTTCCAATCCAAGTTATAGAGGTGTAGGTGCTAATCCTAGTTATGGTGTTCCTTCACTAGGTAGTTTTGATAATGTTTCATCTTTTAGTAATTTCACAGGTGGTTTACCTTCATTTGATCAAAGCTCTATAGAACATTCTTCTTTATCCGATCCTTCTAGTGTTTCTTCGTCTTTCAGAGCAGCGGGTGACGCTTTTGGTAAGTCTGGAGGTGGTTCAGGTGTACCTTTTGCCGATGAAATACCGATACCTTTAGCTTTATCTGTAGATAATTCTTCTCCTTCTTCTTCTTCTTCTTTTAGTCCTCATAATTATCTTGTAATAGGAAGAAGTCCTTATTCTCGTAGTACTTATTATTAATTATGGGTGACACAGATTTTCCAGCAGTAATGGCAAATTGGGGGAATGCTAGGGATTTAGCATCTCAATGGCAAGGTCGTTCTAAAGGAAGCTCTTCATACGTCGAGAGTGGAACAGGCATACCTACTAGTGGTGAACATATTGAGTATGAATCAGGTGAAGGTTCTATAGAAGATCCTTGGTATACAGAAAGGAGAGAGTTCTTTTAGGTAGTAGATTTTTAGAGCGTAAAATTATATATAAAGCGCTAAGTTTAATAAAGTAGATGACACAGACTAAAGCTGAATTATTACAAACCAAAAATCAAGGAGATATACGTCTTGGAGATGCTGATTCTTCACATTATGTAGGTTTTAAAGCGCCAACAACTGTAAGTGCTAATAAGGTATGGACTCTTCCTGCAGCTGACGGAAGTGCTAATCAAGTATTAACAACTAATGGTTCAGGAGTTTTAACTTGGGCTGCTGGTGGTGGTCTTTCTTCAGATGCACAGTTTAACACTGTTGGCGGTACAAACGCAGGAGATAGTTTTACTGGAACAGATGCAAATTATAATACGTTGATCGGTTATGACGCTGGAACAGCAATAACATCTGGTGATAATAATACTGTCTTTGGTTATAAAGCAGGGGAAGCTATAACAACTGTTAGTCGGAACAGCTTTTTTGGATATCAAGCAGGTAGATATACCACTGGTTATAATAACACTTTCATAGGTGAGAATTGTGGTCAAGGATCGTCTGGATCTACTACTTCTTATAATGGTACTGGTCTAGGTAAAGGTGCATTATATAGTTCAACTACTGGTGGTGGTAATACATCAATAGGCATGAACTCAGGATACGCAGTTACTACTGGTTATGACAATACGTTGATTGGTTATCAAGCTGGTAATACGCTTACAACAGGTAGAAATAACATTTGTATTGGTTATGAATCTGCACCGTCAAGCAATACAGTTGATCATGAAATAACGTTTGGAAATTCATCTATATCAACTTTACGTTGTCAAGTAACAAGCATTAGTGCCTTATCTGATAGGCGTGATAAGACAGATATTAATACTTTAGATTTAGGATTAAACTTTATAAATGCTCTTAATCCAGTAAAATTCAAATGGAATTCAAGAGAAGGAATATTAAAAGATGGTAGTTATGAAGCAGGTTTTATAGCTCAGGACTTTCAGGAATCACAAAAAGACTTTAATGCTGAATACCTTAATTTGGTATTAGATACAAATCCAGAAAAACTAGAAGCTGCTCCAGGTAAATTAATTCCAATAATGGTCCAAGCCATTAAAGAACTATCCGCAGAAGTCCAAGCATTAAAGAACTCATAGATTAGCCACTTTAGAATAGAACAAATTATTAGTAGTTGTATAACTAAATGGCTTACATTGGAAGACAGTTGGCACGAGGAGAAAATAGACTCTTCGATGATATCTCTAGTAGTTTTAATGGAAGTACCACAACTTTCAATTTAACTGTTGCATCGGTTGCTACCTCTACTGCAACTCCATACCAACTCTTTGTGAGTCTTGGCGGGGTGATGCAGAAACCTGGTACAGACTTTACGACAGCTGGTAATCAAATAACCTTTACGACTGCTCCAGCAGCTGGAATTTCCTGTTGGATTATGATGCAGGGAGATTCAATTGATCAAGCTGCTATTCCTGACGGTGTAGTAACTGCAAGCAAAATAGCGAATAGTGGTGACTTTGCATTTCCTGCTGACATCCGTTTAAAAGATGGTGATGGCTCACATTATGTAGGTTTTGAAGCGCCAACAACTGTAAGTGCTAATAAGGTATGGACTCTTCCTGCAGCTGACGGAAGTGCTAATCAACTATTAACAACTAATGGCTCAGGAGTTTTAACTTGGAGTACTGTTGCTGCTGGTGGTACTACGGTTACTAATGCTTATTCCTTAGTAAGTAGTAATGCTGGAAGTGGTGGTTCTTATGTCGTTTCGCTCGGAGAAGAGGCAGGAGAGAATCTTAACACTTTAAATAATTATTATAACATCAGCATAGGGAATCAGGCTGGTTATACAGCTAACGTCAATTGGGGACATATATACATAGGTAAGCAAGCTGGTAAGTTTCTTACAGGTGGTAACATTTGTATTGGATACGAAAGTGGAGTAGGAGTTTCTGGATCTAGTACTGCAAGTTCCGTAACTGCTATTGGTAAATTTGCACTTAAAGCTATAACAACAGGTGGTCCTTGTGTAGCTTTGGGTAGTTATGCTGGATGGAAATTAACCTCAGGTATTAATAACGTAATAATTGGAGATCAGTCTGGGTACAACGTTACTACTGGTGCTAGTAATACATTTTTAGGAGAAGCAGCTGGACATTCTACAACAACTGGAACTGATAATATATGTATAGGAAAGTATGCATATGGACCTACAACAGGAGCAAATAATATTCTTATCGGTACTGGTTCTACTTTATCAGCCCAAACAGTTTCTAATCAAATAACGCTTGGAAATTCATCTATATCAACTTTACGTTGTCAAGTAACAAGCATTAGTGCCTTATCTGATAGGCGTGATAAGACAGATATTAATACTTTAGATTTAGGATTAAACTTTATAAATGCTCTTAATCCAGTAAAATTCAAATGGAATTCAAGAGAAGGAATATTAAAAGATGGTAGTTATGAAGCAGGTTTTATAGCTCAGGACTTTCAGGAATCACAAAAAGACTTTAATGCTGAATACCTTAATTTGGTATTAGATACAAATCCAGAAAAACTAGAGGCAGCACCTGGAAAATTAATGCCAATAGTGGTCCAAGCCATTAAAGAATTACTAGAAGAAGTGACTACATTGAAAACTAAGGTTGCTTTATTAGAATCTGCATAAAATGATTTATTGTTTTCTTTCTAACCCACCTTTATATTTTCATCCTGCTACATGGGGGAAACCTTTAATATCTCATGGTACTTATGAAGGACTCCCACCTCAAGGACAATTAATAGCTATCATATTAGGCTTATTATTGTTCTTAGTAGGTTATGGACTCTATTTAACATTCGGTGCTGGTAAGGAAGATTTAAAAGATGCTATTGATGAACATGCGAAAATGCATGAATTAGGGATTGCACATGGGCATAATGGAAGAAAGCTTAAATCGTAAATGGTTAACCTCAGAGATAAAATTATTAAATCTCTCCTAGCCCATGCCAATGGAGAGATTCAAATCCATCTTGCAAATGTTGAAATTTATTTAAACAATCCCGCAGGTATTGGGGAGCACTCTGATATTACGGGAGCTATACAGGAAGAATTAGATAAGATTGCAAAATGGGAAGATCAGATTTCTGTAATTCAAAAATATCTTACTAGTGCTCGCTAATACTAATTTTGAAGATTATCAGACAAAGTATTGAGAATATGTATATACTCCCATGATGCCCCAAAAGGTGACCATAGCGAAACGACCAGTGGCTTTTTGCCAGATTAAAGAATTTGAAGACATTAGAAAACTCCTGGAATAATTTGACCTGTTGTGATGTAAGCACCTAATAATGCAACGAAACCAATCATTGCCCAGCGTCCGTTAGCTTTTTCAGCTTCTTCTGGGTAGCTAGTATAATTTTCTACTAGTTGTGGTTTTGCTTCTTTAGCAAAGATATTTTGCTTTCCGTACTCAGTAATGATGTGAGAGGAAGTCATTAAAAAATACCAGGGATGATGTTTCCAGTTGTCATATAAGCTCCTAAAGCAGCAACGATTCCAATCATGGCCAAGCGACCATTAGTTAATTCAGCATTTTCAGAGAGTTGCTGATTTACAGCAGTTTCCTTAGTAGTCATGAGTATGAAAAAGGTATGAAGAAACCCCACCGAGGCGAGGCTTGTCTCTTCATATTTTATACATATTTACACTTTGTAACCGAACTTAATATTACGTTACAATCACTTATCGATGCTATTAGAAAATCTAATAATCTAGATCAGAACTTGTACTTAGCTCCGATTTTTGTTCCATAAAGGTTGTCATCTTCTTGTGACAATAGTGAAAATTCACCATAAACACCAAGTTTTTCAGTTGCAGAAATGTCACCGCCAATCTTTCCAGATAAACGTGTTTCTCCGTCGCCGCCTTCAGGAGCGATGATTGCAGGACCGCCTTGTACATAGAAACCATAAGTTTCGTTGCCGCCTTCATAACCAATATGGATATCAGTTACAGATCCTTCATAGTCAGTACCTGTGAAACCAGAGTTAGCTTCAACATTTACATATGTGCCAGCGAAAGCAGCAGGAGCAGCTACAGAGGCAGTTGTTGCTGCAAGAGCAATAAGAGTTTTGATCATTAGTTTTACTTATTAAAAAGTATAAGAGTAATTACCTAGTAAGGCTAACACCCAGAAACCTAGATACTGCAAGGGTTTTGCCTATGCCAATTTATTTTCTGGCAGTATAGTAGGGGATTTTGTATGCTTTTGATCAGAACTTCTTACTACTAACCCCTTTATAAAAGGTCTTCCTTTCTTTGTAAAATGATAAATGTTCTTAAGTGCTAACTGATTTTTACAACAGTCAAGAAGTAAAGATATAAATCTTTTTTGTCCTACAGGTTTTGATCCAGTGTCTTCACAATAGGAACAATAACTTGCATAAAGATGAAAACTACTATTGCAATATCTTTCTTTTGCATCCTTTGCTGCAGGAATTTTCTTACCTACGGATGCAACAGCGTCAGGTTCATGTACAACTTCTGACTGTAACCATTCAATAAGATTATTACTATTTAATAAAATCTCATTTCTAACCTTCTTCAATGAAGGAACTTTTTCATATGTATCTAGAAGATATTCTCTCATTTCTTGAGTAGTCATTTGTAAAACCCAGTTGACTAAGCCAGGTAAATAATTCTTCCATAAGCCCTTTACGACTCCGTTCTCCATTTTTATCATCTCTTTCGCCTCAGAATTTTTATCCCATAATGAGCGATTAAACTCCACGGTCAAACGCCGTCTAGTTAAGCCAGATGTGTTATCTGTTGTCTGGATTGGCTCATTGGCGCAAACCATGACCATACCGATGTAAACAAATGGTTCCCCTACGTTTTTATTTTTCTCTTCAAAGCGTAAATTATCTCCTCCAGTAAGAGCTTTAAAGATCTGTGCAGAGCCTCCGTACCGCTCTGAGTCGTTAATTAGAGTGAGTCGCTTACCTTTTATTGATGCTATCTCGAAACGGCTCTGTTCGAGCTGATTAAGGGTAGTACTTGCATAGTTTCCATTGCCAACTAGAGCACAACAAAGATTTGCAAAAGTTGATTTACCACGTCCTCCTGGTCCAATGATTTCAAGGAATCTCTGTAGTTCATGACCTTGACCGACTAAGCAAGCTTTTAGCCATGCTCTTAAAACTTGAACTCTATCTTCATCTCCATATTGAGTCTTTCTAAGCCATTGGATAATAGGTCCTGGATCTGCGTTAGGGTTATAGTCAAAGTCAAGCCCCCAAGTTAAATAATGTTCAGGATCATGATCTAGAAATTCACCTGTATTCATTTCAAGTACACCGTTGTTAAAAGCTAGACGATCAGGGTCATCATCCCAGTAGGTGTGGGTAATATAAGCCTGAGTTAGGTTTACTACGTCGGAGATCAAATGAGATGTAAAGCCACCTGGGGTAGGAATATTTTCCCTTAAAAAGAGGTCTTGTACGAAGTGTTTATATTCATGTCTATATTCTTCTCTTCTCCAAGTACCTTTACTACTTTGATAAAACATAAAGGTATCAAATTTTGGATCATATCTCCAACCACATTCAACGACCATCTGAGTAACAAATTCAGCTAATTCTGAAGCTGGTGGAGTCTTTGGTCTGCTTCTGCCTTTTACCTTTTCTTTTATTTCTTCTTGTTCTTTTTCAGTAGGTGCTCCCATGATTGCTTTAAGAGCGTTATTTATAGTGCTTTCATTAATTTCTGTTTTATCATTTTTAAATAGTTTTTTAGCTTTTTCTGCGAGTGCTTCAGCTGATTCAACGACAAAGCCTCCAAGTTCTAGATAACCATCTTCTTTTGCTTTAGCCCTGAGAGTATGTATACCTGCACCATTTTCAGGAGCTGGTCCTCCTTCTTGACGTTCAAAAGTATCCCATTTCTGTTCACAAACCCCATCTTGAAAGTTAGAAGCTTGCTCTGACCAGTCAATCCATTCTTTTAATAAAGAATCGTCTATTTGATGTAAGGCTGCACCTACTGTGATCCACTCTTCATAGTCAATAGCTCTATCTTGACTAAGATGATCTAGATAAATTTTTGCTTCAGATAACAATTCTTCCTGTTGAAACTCTGATCCTTCCTCGTAATTGATGTTTATCTGTTGAGTAACTATTCCTTGTCTGGGTGTTTTTCTGTATTTAGTTGTTGGATGAGCTTTTGTAATTGCGTCATATAACCATTCTGGAAGTTCTGGAGGATTTTTTGCATACTCAAAACCACCATGTGAAGTCGTAAAATATCCCTCAGTTTCTGGATGGCTTCCCATGATTGCACCTTGTCTTGATCTAAAAAGAATTTCAAAAGAAGGTATGCCTATTTTTATTGTCGCTTTATCTGGTAATAAAGATATTTTTTTAGTTGGAACGCTGTAAAGCATCCTCTGTCTGCCTTCTTTACCAGATGAAATCGTTAAAGTAGGAGGAAAAATAGCGGAAAGAGGAGCACCAGCTAATTCTTCGAGTTCTGGTATAGCTTCTGGACCATCAATATCTACCCATAAAAGTCCACCTTCATTTGACCACTGACCTGTAATTAAGCCTATGCCAGTTGCTTGTCCATCTTGCAGCTCCGCTTTTATCTGGTCAATGGTATAAGGTTGAGAAGTCCAGCCAGCAAGATATGCCCTTTTATCCCGTAATGGTGTGAGAGCCCAATCTTGAGGAATTAAATCAAGATTGATTTCTCCAGCTTTAATTTGATAGTTAGGTTGTTGTTCTGGTGATGCAGTAGGCACAGTTTTGTCTCGTTCGCGTAATAAGATGTTGACACCAGCTTGAGGTTAGCGGTTTTTACCTATTTAGCCAGTTTTTTATTTTTTTATTTTTCTGTATCTCTAATTTAGTGGATATCAATCTGTCTTTTTATCTTCGTTTACAGCATCCATTTCCAGTTTTGCAGCTTCTTGAGCTGGTAATATTTCTGTGTAATATTTTTTAACTGCATCAAGCCATTTCTCTTTATATTTTTCAATTGTTGAACTTTGTATAACAAAAACTTGAGTGTCATCTCTTGTTGCAACAAAAGTCATTACTAAGTCTGGTTTTATATTTACCGTATGTTCCAAAGCTAAGGCATAAGCTGCCATCTGCATTTGACATTTAGAATATTTCATAAAGCCTGCTCGCTTCATGCCATACAAATTTTTAGGAGTATCTGGCCCAGGCCAACGAGCGTAATAGGGTCCATTACTTGTTTTTAAATCTCCAAGTACAACTTTACCTTTGTATTCAGCAACAATGTCAGGGGTACCAGCCCATCCCCAGTTTTTTTCTTTATTATTTCCTGGGTGCCATACACGAGATACCCCATCTCCTCCAACTACCCAAGAAAAATCATCAGGGTTTTTTGGATTTTCTGCCCATACAATATTTTCTAATTTTTCTAAATTTTGAGGTAAACCTTTCCAAAAACTTGCAATTTCAGGATCACTAATTTGTGGATCAGTTTCTTTACCTAATAAAAACTCTTCCATCAAAGAGTGTACTTTTGTTCCTCTAGCAGCAGCAGCTTCTCTTCCACCAGGATTTTTCTTTGCCCATCTTTCTAATGCAGCTTTACTACCTGAGGTAGCTGACAAAATAGTTGTTACTGAAGGTAAGGCACCGTATGGAGTTTTGTAATGCCGAGATCCATCAATCGTGACGCGAGTGTCACCCTCAGAGCGATAATCCAAAAAAGTTTTAATATCGGCTCTAAGGAGAATAACCTTACTTAATCTTGCTTAATCCTTAGATTCCACGGTAGCCAAATGCTTTTTTGCTTCATCCATATTGCTAAAAAATTTGCAAATACCTGTGTAACAACTTAAATAACGTTCAAAAGTAGTTTTTCCTCCCGTTAGCGGGTACTTATAAACAGTTCCACCTTGAGGTGTGATTAAAACTAACTTTGGTTTTTTCATTATTAGTAATGCAATTGATATATTCTATTTTTAATCATGTTCTACTTCTGGTGGACGATCTTCAGGATTATTGTTAAAACAATTATCAATCTTTTGTGCAAATTGCATGTTCTGATATTGACCTACATGGGCTTGAATTCTTGCATGGATATCAAAAGCAGATTTAATTGCATCATCAGGACCAATCATTAATTTTGAGTTAGCTAATAATCCAGCAGTCAAAATACAAATGGAGAGTTCCTGAGGATTATTGACAAAACCTCTTAGAGATTTTCCATTATCAGTAAATGAGGAAATTAAAAAATCTAAATGATCGAGATTCGGATCGGGTGTAGAACTTTCTGGCATGGTTATTCATCCAAATTGTGAATGTGGTATAAAGCTATCGTATTCCTTTTTATCACAGGGTCCAGCAGCCCTTCATCTTTTAATGCATGTATTCGCCTCTGAATAGTTCTATGATTACGTCCAAATTTTTTTACGACTTCAGTAATTGGTATCAATACGAGGTGCTTCCCTTCAAATTCTGTAGAGACTTCTAATAGGTAATTATGGATGTCTTTTGCAAGATCATCCATAAGATTTGTCATTAATGGCCTAACCACTATTTATTTCCAAATTTAGTACAGGTTTGATTCTACGGGTATCTAACTCTATTTGATTTTGTTTTTCTATGATCTTTGGTTATATTTTTCAATTCCATTTTTTGCTGTTTGTAAATCAACTGTCCAACAAGGCTCCCAACCATGCATTTTACTAGGAAATTTATAGAGAATATGGCCAGTATTACCGTGTTTTAGACTTTTGATTTTATATCCTTCATATGTTATTGACTCTAAGATTTCAGAAGGACCACCACGATATTTTAGTTTTTTTTGATTTTTCACTATTGTAATGCAGCAACAATAATAGATTATCGCCTGTAAATCAAGATAAATTTTTACCTGTCAAATATATTGGGGTCAGTCCATTCATTTTTCCGACATATGCAAATTTCAGATTTTTTATGAACTTTTTTGCAGAAAGAGCAAATTATTTTTGTAGTTGTATCTTCTTTCGTCATTTTTTAAAATTTTTAATAGCAATTAATTTTAACTTGAGTTTATATGCCTTTTTTAATTCGTTTTCTCAATCGATAAGCTAAAGAAACTCTTTTTACTAATTTAGCTGGGGAAGGACCATGTTCTGGAAAGTCTTCCATAATTTCTCTCATCCTGTCTTTATCTGGTAAGTTTTCATTTTCCTCTTGAATAATTTTATTGTTAAAAATTCTTTTTATTATTGTGCTTTTTTTTAATCCAAATTTTTGTTTTTCTTTTTCATTCCACATATCAAAATTAGGAATTAATTTAGAGCGTACAGCTTTTATTGTTGCTTGATATTTATTACCAGTAGGTTTTGAGCTTATTAATCTTTTTTCATATGCCAATTTAATGATATTAATAATGTTTTCTCTCTTCTTTTTCCAATGTTCTTGATTTGTTTTTAACTCACTAACCTCTTGTTCTAAATTATCAATCTGTTTATCACATTCTTTTATGACGCCAATAATAGCATCAAATTTTGACTCTTCTCTGGATTTAAGCGAGTCCCAAATGTAAGCTAATTCTTTTTTTTCATCCTCTTCAATTTCAGGAGAATTTAAAAGAAAATCTATTTGTTGGCCATGCTCCAACAATTGAAGGTATGTAGATCTATCAGCCATTATTTTCCTTGGCCTCTATACTTTTTCTGACTCTTTAACTTGTACGATCCATTTTTGCGTCTACCAGCACCTATAGATGTTTTTTTAGGGTACGCCTGTATGGATTTTTTTTCACTAGATCCACTTGATTTTGCCATTGAATTTATACTTTCTGCGTAAATCTTAGTGTTTGTACGGTGTATGTCAATCAGGATGGGTAGAATGTTATATATAAGAGAGCAGCTTATGAAGAATTTTAAAATTACAGAAGTACCTTTTGATCCTCTAGATATAGCTCCAACACTGGAAGATGAATTTACAATTGAGTCAGTTTCAAGAGAATTACTATTAATTAAAGACCCAAAGAAATTAAGAATGGCTGCATTAAATTTATTAATGATTACAATGCAACGTCAAGCAATAATACGTAATTTGTGTAAACAATTAGCAAAAGGCCAAACGTCTGATACAGTCACAAAATCTCACAGCAATTAATTTTTGAACTTAGGAAAACAACACAAGAAATTGGTAAAACTTGCAACTAAAGCAGAAAATTGTACGTCTAGGAAGCAAGCAAAGGAAATCATAAAAAAAGCGGAGAAGGTTCAATTAAAGCTCTCCGCTAATTATTTAGATTCAGAAAAAACTTAAGTTAGTCCACCAACTAAAGCCCCTGCTTCATCTCTTTCACCAAGATTCGTTGCAGGTAGAACAGGGTTAGTAATATCTACGCCTGGTTTTAAAGCGTGGAACCCAATTTCTTTTTCACATTGCTTGAAGTATTTGTTGGCGTATACCTCTGGTGGGCAACTTTCCCAAACCTCTTCAATATGGTCAATGTCTGCTGCTTTTTTAGGCCAAAAGTCTAAAATATTATCCTCATCAGGGGTTTCCCATGATTCTGGAACAGCAATATCAGATTTTCTCTTGTCACCATATTTTTCACTACCAAAGGTAGGTGTCCATATAACAGAAGAGCACATCTTTTCACCAAAACCTTGTGCTGCTTTATCACCAGTATGACTAGCGTAAGCGCCTTCTAGTTGCTCTAAGAATTGAGAATACTTTTGACATAGAAGTCGGGCAGCTCCACCATGGATAGACAGAATCAAAGGCTTTTTATGAACAGGAGCACCTTTTGCATCTACTAGGTAGCACAGAACAAGACGTCTTCTTCTATAAGGAACTGGCTTATCAGGATTCCTTTCTTTCCATGTATCCCAAAGGTGATTCATATCTCCGTAGAGACCTTCAATAGCACCTTTCTCTTCGCTGTTTTCAACGAAAGTAGGATCATCTTTATAACCACCACGCAAAATAATTAGTCGGGGTGTGCGGAATAAAATTCCTTCCTCTATCGCGCCACCACCAAATTCTTCTTCAGTGTGCTCAGCATCAGGGAATTGAGAAGGCTTACCAAACCAACCGCAGCGGTCAGCGTGAGTATCCTTAAGAAATATTCCAGGATCTTTTCTTCTGTTAAGGATCAGGAGCATACCAAGTTCACGCATTTGGCGTGGGTATTTTTCAGTGTCCTTAAAACGGTCTAATACAGACATAAGTAATTCAGGGTGTTCAGTTAGTTTGGGCTGGATCTACCAGCGTTACAAGGTTATCAAAAGGGAATCCCATCATCAACCTCTTTTGCTTTTTTAGGCTTAGAGCTAGATTTAGAGATTGCCTGTTGATGTGGAGAGTCAGCGAATTGGGGGTTTTCCAATTTAGTTTCCTTTAAAACCTCATCAGCTTTTTTCTCTAGTTCTTCAGTTTTTTTATTTTTACCAAAGAAAGAGTATTGAGAAGCTCGTACTCTAATTTTATAGTTGTGCCTTGTGACATTATCTTTGCCAGTCCAGCATTCAAATTTCAGAGTACCTCCCATGGCAACTTGACGACCTACAAAAAGGAATTTTTTCATCCGTTCTGCATCGTCTCTCCAGCTCTCGATCCTGAAACCAAGACTGTCTTGCCAAGTGTGGCCAAGAGTCTTTTGTGGTGGAGCTTGACACATTAAACCGAAGTTAAATGCATCTTCTCTATATTGTTCACCAATAAAACCAACGCCACCAGCTAGGTAAACTTGATTAATTGCTGTACCTGTAGGTACCGCTTGTATTGGTTGTGTAGGTACCACATACATTTTCCCATCTTCATGGGGGTATAGGCGACCATTAATGAGCAGAGTTGTTTCAGGTTCAAATGCACCAGCTGCACATGTATCGCCAGCTGCGAAACTAGGTAATACAAAAAGAGGTATAGGAATTGGTTTTTTTCCAGTACCTGCTATTGCAAGGCGCATTGTACGAAGACCACTAACTGTGGTGTCGTCCCCTGTGTAAACTGCTGCCGCTGTAATTAAATTCATAATTCAGTTTTAAGAGATTTTGAAAGACGAGCCTTAAGGATTGTATGAATCCTATCTAACTGTTCATCAGCAAGATTTCTAAGGTCGTTATAACCTCGTTCTAAATCAATGAGCTCTGTGGTAGTGATCTCATCGGGTGTTTCGGTTTTTTTAGTGCGAGGTGGCATGGCAGTTATAACAGCAGGTCTACTGTACTTACTTCGTCTAAAATAGCAAGAGATATTTACTTAGAGATACGAGATATGGCATCTTTTAATTCAGATGATCTTTTAGCAGCAGCTTTAGCACAACTGGGTAGGGAACAAGGTGATCCTTCATTAGTTGCTCATTCAAGGTTTCATAATGGTACTCATTTAGAAGGTACTGATGATAAAGAGCCTCACAATATGAATCCTGTACTATTTGAAGATGAATACGGTAGAAAAATCAGAGGTAGTATGTCAACAGAAGATGCATACAGACCGGGTTTACATGATCCAGAAGCTATAAAAAGAGGGGATATTCTTGATGACAGTAATATGATTGAGTACACAACTGAGGAGGCAATACAAGATGAAGTTTCTAATGCTTTGTATGATGAATTATTTAAAATGGCTCGCGCAAACAGTGCAAATCCAGAGTCTAAATTCATAAGAGATCCAGGTGGTTCTGGTAAATTAATAAAATTTAGTACACCTATTGATTTAAGGTCACTAGAACAAAAAATGGGAGGATATCCTTTTAATCAAATTTAAATTTTTGGAATGTAACCTTTAGCTTGATTAATCAAAGGTAGAACTTCGGTTTCTACTTTCTCTGCAATTCTGTCAACAATACTTATATCAATATCCAAGAAAGGAGGGATAATTCCAAGCAGTCTTAAAGTACCGTCTAAGAATAACGCTAAGCAAATAAAGCCAAGGATCATACTAATAATTGTCGCCTTGAAATTGTGCTCTGCCATTGAAGCTTCGTCTATTGCTCTAGCCTCATCTAAAGCAGCTGTAACCATGGCGTCTACTTCAGCTTTGGTATAAAAATCACCTATGAAAGGTATATCGTGTTTATCCATATTTATATTTTTGAGAATTTGTACTCAAGGTGTTTTTGGTATCAGATCGATTAAAGTTTTGAAATGAACACACATGACCCAATCGAAAAGTATTTTGAATGCGTTTCTTATTGTTACTTAGAGGACGATGAAGAAACATGTCTCAACGTATGCGTGGAGGGCTTGAAGGATTCTCAATTTGGATCACATTCTTAATTGATTCTGACATTTCTCTATAACCAGTCCCTACATAAATTTGTCCAGCAACTACAGATGCTGACATTAAACCCCAGAAGATGTAGTACCAAGAAGATTTGACTTGATGCATTCTGTTTTTCATTTAGTGAGTCTCCATCCAATTTTTACCTTCTTTGGCTTCACCAGTTAACGGACATTTTAAGTCAAAAAATTCTCCTGCTTTTTCAAAAGATTTAATTGCTAGGTCCTTATACACGGAAACGTGTTGAGGTTTTACTAGTGCTTGGATTTCATCGTGGATGTGAGCGACAAAAGCAAAATGACACCCCCATTTAAGTTTTGCTAAATGTAAATCTTTGTAGAGAATACAAGTAGCTTTTTTAACTGCAATTGCACCAGTTGATTGTAGTAACTGATTCAATGCACTATGGCGAGATCTTATCTGTAAATGTCTACCATCTATTCCAGTTAAGTAACCACGTTCAACTACTCTCTCATCAACTTTATCTTTTAGTTTTTTAATTGCTGGTAAATTTTTATAGAAAGTATCAATAGTTTCTCTACCTAATTCTTGTTGCTCATGCTCACTTAAAGAGAAGTCTAAAATAGTGCCTAATTTTCTTGCTCCAGCACCATAAAGTACTGCATAGATCAAAGTTTTTGCAAGCTCTCTCGTATTTTTACTTATATCTCCTTTACCATCAAATATTCCAAATAATTTTGCATTGTGAGTGTGTATATCGAAGCCATCTGTACTAACTAATTTAGCGTACTCTCCATCATCGAAGTATGCCAGTTGAGCACCTAATGCACGTAGTTCTAACCCACTAGCATCCGCTCCAACTTGCACCCATCCAAAGGGTGCATAGAAGAGAGCACGGCACTCTGCGCCATAAGGTTGACCAACTCGCGGAATTTGGGCCACATTGGGACCCCGGTGTGAACATCTGCCCGACACACAGGCGTTGGTGATAACTGAACCATGTATTCTTCCATCTTTAAATTTTTGGCTATGTTTTACCCACGCTTCCTTACCCTCAGATATTTGACCTAATCTCTTATTTAATAATTGGTATTTAGCTAAGAGAGCAGCTTCTGGGTATTTCTTACCAAGGATTTCCAATACGTCATCATCAAGTTTCGTATTACCTTTCTCTGTCTTGCTGAATGTGATGTCAGAGTATTTGTCACGTAATCTATCTGCTGTTTGTTTTCTTGAAGCTGGGTTAAATACTGTAACTTTATCTTTAAGTCTTTTTCCTGTTTTCTCCGAAATTCTTTCCTCTGTAATCGGTGGAAATGTCGCTTGAAGTTCATCATCAATCTCTTGTCTCTTAGTTTTTAATGTGTTAACTAAAGCGTAAGCTGCTTTTTCATTAAAAGGAAAACCAAAATCCTCTTGTAATGCCATGATACTTGCAAAATTATGCTCTAATTCGTAACAAGTAGGGCTTAACTCTTGCGTCTGGAAATATTTATATAGTTCTAGTGATACTAAGGTGTCATTCTCACAGTACTTCTGCATTTCTGGAGTCCACTTGTCCCATTTATCTGCCCCCGTCTCTACTGGAAAATCAGATTTATTTACATTTAATCTTGCTCCCCATGCTCCTAAAGAATGTTTACCTTTATATTTTGAATCGATATGCGAAAACTTTTGTTCATCAACAGGCTCCATCTCTGGCCAAAGTACACGACTCATAATTAATGTGTCGCAAAGAATGCATCCTTTTTTCGTTTTAAAACGTGGATAAACAGTTTTTAATGCTCTTAAATCAAAATTAATTCCATTATGGAAAACAAGTAAGTCTGCCTGACTAATTAAATGTAAGCCATTTGTAATAGGTTCATATCCTTCCTGATCTGCACAACTAATAACATCATTAGTATCAATATCTCTAAGCACTAGACTATGAACTCTGTCCAATTCATGGAGCAGACCGTTCGTTTCACAGTCGAGTACGTATCGGAGCATGATCTACTTTTGGTGTTTAAGTAGTTTAGCGATGTTCACTATATCAAGATTACTGGTTAAGTCGTTCTTTTTAAACCGTTCGTAAAGGTCTTTAATGGATGTTAAATCTCTAAGACAGAGTGCTCTTTCTAGACTATTCGGTTCTTTAATGTCTACAAGTTCGATTGCGCGTTTTCCTTTTGAAAGGCAGAGCACCTTTAAGGTCTCAGGATCATATAAAACGTAACCAACTTGCATGGCTTAATCCTTTATAGATTCATGATTAGGAATTGCCCTCATCAAAAATATATCTAATGCTACATGGAGTAAAAGTGGAACCATTTTAAAAGCAGGTTCAGGTAATCCTCCAAATAGTGCTGCTAGTTTGTCACTTAGATCTGTTCTATGTAGATCTTCAAATTCAACAGCCAACATATTTGCTACGTTTAAGAAGAAGTCCATTGGTTCTTCATCTTGATGTTTTAATTGTTCAACTATTTCCCAAAGTTGTGGGTCTGTTTGAATGAGTTTTAAAAGTTCTTCCACAATGACTCAACGAGTACGCCGCAAGTTTACAAGCTCTACATTTTGTGTTGATGGATATATCTGTAAAGTTTTTATAGAACCAGTAGAAAAATATACTTCAAATTTTTATATATGGAGTGCTGGGTTTGCTATTGGTAAATCAAAAAGGCAAATCAATGACTGGTATAAAAGAAGGAAAAATAAGCGTGCTCGTTCTTTAGAAGGAAAAATTAGTGGTAAAAGAGGAATAAAAATTATAAGAAAAGGTTTTCAAGAAATTTTAAAAATGAGGTGGTTAATAGAACCAGGTGATGCATTATCTGGAGTGTGTAGATCTGCAAAAACAGAGAAGGAATTTAACGCTTTTTATAGATGGGCAAAAAAACATCCAGAGATAATAATTAATTATCTTAATAAAGAATTTATTTGGTATCGTCCTCCATTTCCAAATGATCCTGTGAGAAAACATTTTAAAATTATTCCTCTTACACCTTCTAATAAATTAATTAGTACTACTGGGTCTTCTTATTATGACTGTTTTCTTGTTCGTCCAAAAGTTGAAGGTAATTCTCTATCCATGGAGCAAATAACTGATCTACTATCCCCGGTTCTAGCCACTGCGCCATTCGAGGAAACGCCCACTTAAGGGCTTCTTTTGATTCTTCAGTATCTTGTTCTAATAAATCTATTAATACTGCACCTAACCATTTACATGGCTCTAACTCTGGGTTTAAATATTTAGTCGATGGTAATAACGATTTTGCGTAATTTCCCTTCAGTGTCTCGTAGTTCGTAGATTTGGAACTCTCCATCACCGATCTCTGTATCAATAGCAGTATAGAGATTGTACTTGGGTAAGTTCACTCTTCCGCATTCATTTACATAAAGATGAGTATGATCTAACACAGAGATCACACCAGAATCACTGGCTACCTTACCTATTAATTTTGGCTTAATATTTTTAGCCACAAAAAAAAGACAACAACTATTATTATACGCAAGGGTCGTAGAAGAACAGTGTCAGACCCTAGAGGAAGGCACAATTTTTACTGTTTCTTGTGTCTAGCAATTGCGAATCCTACCGAGAAATAGCGGTGGGATTCCTTCCTCTACAAATCTTAAGGTTTTCTTAACATTTAATGTATCCGCGCAAACTGTATCAATAACTACAAAAAGTGTATAGTTAAATTAAGCCATAAAGGAGCACACCATGCCACGTTTAACTTACAGAGGTAATGTTTACCAACCATCAGAAAAGAAATCTGAAAAACTTAATCGTGTTGTAGGTTTACCTCACACTTATCGTGGAGCTGTGTACCATTACGAACCAGTAGAAAAGGAGAAAGTAGTATGAATCAACTACCCAGCATTAGAAAACGCATGACAAAAGAGATGCGTCTTCATGAAGCACAACTAATTGCCGCAGTAGGATCAAATTTTAGGCAATTTAAAAAACCTACTAAATTAAAAATCAAATAAGTTTTTATCCCCGCCCAGTGCGGGGTTTTTTATGCACACCCTTTAATGTACTCTTCAGCCAATGCTTGATTTTGGTGGATTTTTTTAATGAATTT
>Ga0315331_10000035_pt1 | contig 60019 bp, 64 predicted proteins | sample M160m34915metaG_FD_203456 | JGI IMG/M metagenome (GOLD analysis project Ga0315331, IMG submission 203456) | Ammonia-oxidizing marine archaeal communities from Monterey Bay, California, United States - M1 60m 34915 | ecosystem: Environmental > Aquatic > Marine > Intertidal zone | place: USA...
GATACGATATTCAATGACATGAGAGTAGTATCCGTCCTGGAGTGGTTTTTGGGCTTCATGCCTCAGTGGAACTTCAGCCATCCCAGCCTCCGTGCGCCACCCGGTTGATGTAAGCTGCATCCTCGGACGCACCGTTCATTGCAAACCGGGCACCATTTGCCGGGCAGAGTGCCACTTAAGGCACTTATTGCCGCCCCAACCTGCAGATATTGCCAGATTTCGTTCTGAGGCTGGCTGGTTTAAGCTGACACCATGAGCTTATTGACCGATTTAGACGCCGCCGCCACGTGGATCGAAACATCTCACGCTCATGGCCGCACCATTTGCCGATTATGGGGCGACCCGGCCGCGCCCGCGATTGTGTTGAGCCACGGGAGCTTCGGCGCGTGGTCGCATTGGGTGCGCAATATCGGCCCATTGTCGCAGCACTTCCATGTGATGGCGCTTGATTTGCCAGGCATGGGGGAGAGCGATCAGCCGCCGGAGCCTATTTCAGCGGAATCAATGGGCGCTATCACGGCTGAAGCTATTGATCAGGCCTTGCCGCCAGCGAAGCGGTTCCAGCTTGTTGGTTTCTCGTTTGGCGGCATCGTTGGAGGACAGGCAGCGCTTATTCTAGAGCGCAGGATTGACCGCTTCACGATCATTGGCTCTAACGCGCTTGGTTTGCCGCTGGCGGAACGGGGTGAGATGGCCCGCCCAAACCGGGATATGGCTGCGGACGAAATCCGCGCAGTGCACCGGCAGAACCTTGGCGTGATTATGTTCGGCGACCATAGCCGCATCGATGACATGGCGCTGGAGCTGCAGCAACAGAACACTCGCCGCGCCCGTTCCCGCAGCGGTGCCATCCCACGCGGCGACAGCTTGGCGCACGCACTTCAAAAGCTCACCATTCCCGTGCGTGGTATTTGGGGCGAAAAGGACGCCACCGCAGGACCTTTCTTGTCGGAACGTCAGGCGCTCTTTGCAGCATTGCCAAATTGCGAAAGCTTCACGATTATCCCGGGTGCTGGCCATTGGGCCGCATACGAAGCCGCAGATGAAGTAAATGCGCTGTTGCTGGACTGATCTTAGTACGCAGTTGCGGCTGCTATCTCCTTATCATCTAAGCCTAGATCACGCAGTATGCCTTCTGTGTGATAGCCAACATTGGGCGGAGGCGTGTTGATTGCGGGCCCGCCAGATGCAAATTGGAACGGCGCGCCGACCAAGCTGTAAGCCTTGCCAATACCACCGTTATCCGCACCGAATGCATGCAGGAGGCCGCGATGCGTCACCTGTGGGTCTGCCGTAATGCTCGCCATGTCGCGAACGCGGGAAGCTGGAACGCCTGCCGGGTCCAGCTTGCTTTCCCAGGTCTCACCGTCCGCAGATGCTAGGGCGGATTCGATAACAACGCGCAGGTCTTCTAAGTTTGCACGACGGCTACCCCAGTCTTTGAAGCGAGGGTCTGTCAGCATGGCATCTGCGCCGATAGTGTTCGCCAGCGCCTGATATTGCCGATCATTATTCGCTGCAAGCATCAAATACCCGCCACGGCAGCGGAACAGGTTCGCTGTTGGCCTGCCCGATGTGCCCTGGTTACCGGAGAGGCCGGGCACGTTTTGGCCAACCGTCCATTCGGCGACTGTCGGTGCCATGAAGGACAAGATCGAGTCCAGCATCGCAACGTCGATATACTGGCCTTTCCCGGACACCGCACGTTGACTGAGCGCAGCGGCGATAGCGAATGCGGCTGTCATGCCGGTCGCAGTGTCTACAACAGCGAACCCGGCGCGCGTTGGCCCGGTTTCAGTATGGCCAGTAATAGACATCATGCCAGACATTGCCTGCAACCGCGCGTCATACGCGGCGGCACTCATGCGCGGTCCTGTTTGGCCAAACCCAGAAATCGCGCACCACACCAGCGTTGGATTTGCTGGGCGCATGGCTTCATAGCCGAAGCCAAGCCGTTCAATCACGCCGGGCCGGAAATTCTCCACCACAATATCCGCACCTTCGATTAGCGTGGCGACGGCCGTTTGCGCGGCAGGGTTTTTCAGGTTCAGTGCCACGGAGCGCTTATTCATGCCGCAAGCCATGTACATTGGTGCCATATCGGAGGCAGCCGTTGCTGCATCGGTCGACATCTGGCGCGCTTCGTCGCCAACGCCGGGGCTTTCGATCTTGATGACATCGGCCCCCAGCATCGCCAATTGTGATGTCGCGTAGGGGCCGGAGACGACGCGGGTGAAGTCAATCACGCGCATGCCAGCGAATGGTTGGGTGTTTTGTTCCATGAAGGCGTTTCCAATCTAGTCAAAGCATGGCTATCCTGCTCGCTGAAACCAATATCCGCTAGGGAGCATTGTGCGCCATGGGTCCGCTTGAAGGTGTTAAGATCGTCGAATTTGCTGGCATTGGGCCGGGGCCGCACAGCTGCATGCTGTTGGCGGATATGGGCGCCAGCGTTGTGCGCGTGGATCGGGCTGGCAACGTCGGTAAACCCGGGGCTATCCCGGACATGTTCAATAATCTGACGCGCGGGCGCCCGAACATCGCGCTAGACCTCAAAAACCCGGAAGGCGTTGAGACGGCACTAAAGATGTGCGAATCCGCTGATATCATCATTGAAGGCTTTCGTCCGGGCGTGCTGGAACGCCTTGGCCTTGGCCCGGATGTACTGCTTGCACGGAACCCCGCACTTGTTGTCGGGCGAATGACGGGTTGGGGCCAGACGGGTCCTGTTTCCCACACAGCCGGTCATGACATCAACTATATCTCACTGTCTGGCGCGCTTTCTTGCATCGGTCCCGTTGATGGCCCGCCAACACCGCCGCTAAACCTTGTGGGGGACTTTGGCGGTGGCTCGCTCTATCTGGCGATGGGCGTCCTGGCAGCTTACATTTCAGCCAAAACCACGGGCAAAGGCCAAGTGGTTGATACCTCCATGGTCGAAGGCTCCGCCTCACTGATGATGGGCATGTACGGCGCGCTGGCTGCAGGCCTATGGAAAGAAGATCAGCGTGGCTATAACCGCTTGGATGGTGGCGCGCATTATTACGGCGTGTTTGAAACGAGCGATGGCCGCCATATCTCTATCGGCTCCATTGAACCGCAGTTCTATGCGCTCCTGAAAGAAAAAACCGGTCTCGGCGACGATGATCTCTATCCCCAGGGCGACCGGGATAAATGGCCAGCAAACCGCGCTAAACTGGCAGAAGTTTTCATAACTAAAACCCGCCAGGATTGGGTTGATCTGATGGAAGACTCAGATGTCTGCTTTGGTGCGGTGCTGACCATGTCAGAAGCGATGGAACACCCGCACAATGTCGCCCGTGAGAGCTTTATTGAGTTGGATGGCTACAAGCAGCCTGCGCCTGCACCACGGTTTACGGGGACGCCAACGTCCGTCGCTATGGGTGCCACTGCACCCGGCCAGCATACGCGTGAAACGCTTGTTGCTTGGGGCTTTGATGCTGCGGAAGTCGCGAGGCTTGAAGCTGCCGGCGCCGTGAAGCAAGCCTGATCCGGTGGGTGGCGGTCGTTACTCCTTCCTCAGCCTCGCGAAGAATGCGCTTTCGGGGCATAAAAACTGGCAACCGGCGATCCGGCATCCAGAACCCAAAGCGCGCTATGATGCGGTGATTATCGGCGGCGGTGGCCACGGCCTCGCCACTGCGTATTATCTTGCCAAACTGCACGGTATGAAGAATATCGCCGTGCTTGAACGCGGTTGGATCGGTGGCGGTAATACGGGCCGTAACACAACGATTGTGCGCTCAAACTATCTGCTGGAGCCGAATGCGCATTTCTATGAGCATTCATTGAAGCTTTGGGAGGGCCTGTCGGCAGACCTGAATTTTAATGTCATGTTCAGCCAACGCAGCGTCATCAATACGTGCCACACACCGGGTGAGGTCGAGGCGACGATGCGGCGTTACAACGCCATGCGCCTCAATGGCATCGATGCTGAATTCCTCTCTGCCGAAGAGCTGAAACGACGGGTCCCGGATATCAATCTTGGCCGCGATGGTTCGATGCGCTGGCCGATTATGTGTGCTGTCAGTCAACCCCGTGGCGGTGTCGCCCGTCATGATGCGGTGGCGTGGGGCTATGCGCGTGGGGCGGATAGCCTGGGCGTTGACATAATCCAGAACTGTGAGGTCACTGGCTTCAGCCGCGGCCCCGATGGGGCGCTTCAGGGTGTTCAGACGTCTTGTGGCTATATCGAAACGCCGAAAGCGGGTGCGGCCGTTGCCGGGTATTCTGGGCATTTGATGGCGATGGCGGATATTCGTCTACCAATAGAAAGCCACCTGTTGCAGGCGTTTGTCTCCGAGCCGGTCAAGCCATTCCTGGACGTCGTCGTCTCCACAGGCGCGCTGCATTTCTATATTTCGCAGACGGATAAAGGTGAGGTGCTGCTTGGTGGTGGGCTGGATGGGTACAATTCCTACAGCCAGCGCGGCACGATCCCAAATATTGAAGAAGTGACGGAAGCAGCGGTTGAAATGTTCCCGAACATCAGCCGTCTCAAATGGATGCGCCAATGGGCCGGCGTTATGGACATGACCATGGACGGCAGTCCGATTATCGGAAAAACGCCGGTGAAAGGCCTCTATCTGGATGGTGGTTGGTGCTATGGCGGGTTCAAAGCAACCCCAGGCTCTGGCTGGTGCTTCGCGCACACAATCGCCCATGACGAACCGCATGAATTGAACGCGGCTTTCACATTAGACCGCTTCGGCCGCAGCGCCGTCATCGATGAAAAGGGCGCAGGCCCCTACGCAAAGGCGCATTAGCCATGATGCTCATTCCTTGCCCTCATTGTGGCCTGCGACCGGAAACGGAATTTGTTTATGGCGGCGACGCGGCTGTAAAACGGCCTGATCCGGTTGCATCTGACGCTGAATGGACGGACTACATTTATATTCGTGACAACCCGAAAGGCCCGCATCGGGAGCTTTGGCTCCATGCTTCCGGTTGCCACAGCTGGCTGACAGTTGAACGAGATACGGTCACGCACGCGCTTGGCAGCGTCTCATACACCAAGGATTCTGCAGAATGAGCGCGCGGCAACCCAACCGCAGCGATACCGGCGGATGGCTGATCGATCGAAGCCGCGTCGAGATTTTCACGTTCGATGGCCGCGAAATCCCTTTTCATCCGGGCGACACGGTGGCTTCAGCGCTATTGGCTACTGGCGAAACCCTGGTTGGGCGAAGCTTCAAGCTGCACCGCCCGCGCGGGATATTCGGGCTTGGGGCGGAGGAGCCGAATGCACTGCTCACCCTAGGCGCTGGCTCAACGCGAACGCCAAATGCCAGGGCGACGATGATACCGGCCAAACCCGGCATGCAAGTGTCTTCGCAAAACCGCTGGCCGTCACTCAAGCATGACGCGTTTGGTTTGCTGGATAAGGTGAAGGCCGTTCTGCCGGCAGGGTTTTACTACAAAACGTTCATGTGGCCTGCCTCGCGCTGGATGACGTATGAGAAGTATATCCGCCGCATGGCTGGGCTTGGACCCGCACCTCGTGAGCGAGATACTGATCTGTATGCGCGCCGCAATATCCATTGTGATGTGCTGATTGCAGGCGGTGGCCCGGCTGGGCTTGCAGCTGCAGAAGCGGCGGCAGACAATGGCCAGTCTGTCATTTTGGCTCATGCGCGTCCAAGCTTTGGCGGCGGCCTTCATAGTATGCCACAAGGCCCGCATCGGCGTTGGTTTGAGGAGACTCTGGCGCGGCTGGAAACGATGCCCAATGTCCGCCTAATGACCGCAACCACGGTCGCCGGATATTATGAGCATGAGCTTATAACCCTCTGTGAACGCGTTCGGGACCGCGATAGCGCGCCGAGCGCTGCGCCGACGGAACGTTTCTGGGAGGTCAGAACTGGCCGGGTAATCATCGCCACAGGTGCCATCGAGCGCCCGCTGTTATTCGCCAATAACGACAGACCGGGCGTCATGCTCGCAAGCGCTGCGCAGGGCTATTTGTGGCGGTTTGGTGTGTTGGCTGGCCAAACGCCCGTTTTATTTGGCGGTGACGACAGTCTGTATTCCTTAGCTCGAGCGCTCAAAGATGCAGGGGCAAGTGTCCCTGCGGTTGTCGATCTTCGCGCCGATCCTGGGCCTGTCGCATCAGCTTATGACGCGGATGGCGGCAAGGTAATTGCGGGTGCCATGGTGGCGAAAGCCCATGGGACGAAGCGGGTTTCCGGTGCTGAGGTTTGGCGGATTGCTGACGGCGCATCCCACATCCAGGAAACGATCGCGACGGATGCAATTCTCATTTCCGGCGGGCTTGGGCCTAGTTTGCAACTGCACGCGCAGTCCAAGGGCGCGCTTGTATGGGATGAGAATATCGGCTCTTTCATGCCTGGCGCGCCCAATGGTGCCAATTGCTCTATTGGCGGCGCACGTGGCGTGTTTGACCTTACTGCTGCGATTGCGGACGGGGTCGCGGCGGGCAAGGCGACACCATTGCCGGAACGAGACCAGGCGGGCCCGTCAACGGCACCGGAGCCTTGGGAGCTTCCAAACCCTACAGGCGGCCTCCGGTTTGTTGATCTGCAAAACGATGTTGCTGACAAGGACATAGCGCTGGCTGCCCGGGAAGGGTGGCATTCGATTGAGCATGTGAAGCGCTACACCACATTGGGCATGGGCACGGACCAAGGCAAGATCGCTGGGCCTATTGGCTTGGCGTTACTGGCGGCCGCTACGGGCAAAGAGGTCGCTAAGACTGGTCTCACGACATTCCGCCCGCCTGCAACACCGGTAACATTCGGCGCTGTTGCAGGTGGGCATTTAGGGGAAGTCGGCCACGCGATCCGCAGGTCTGCGGCAGATTCCTGGCACGAGAGCCAGAATGCCGTGTTCATTGACGCTGGATTATGGCGGCGTCCGCAATATTACACGACCAACGGGGCAACGCTGGGTGAAGCGTATCGCGTAGAAGCGGCTGCGGTGCGGGCAGGCTTGGGACTCGTCGACGTCTCGACCCTTGGCAAGATTGATCTTGCAGGGCCGGACGCAGCTAAGTTGATGGACCGGCTATATTGCAACACGATGGGTACGTTGAAGGTTGGGCGCGGGCGATATGGCCTGATGCTTCGTGAAGATGGCCGTGTGTTTGATGATGGTGTCGTATTCCGGCTGGCAGAGGACAGGTTCCACTTGACCTGCACGACGGGTGGCGCAGGTGCCGTCTACCAGCACATTGAGCATGCATTGCAGGTGCATTGGCCAGACCTGAATGCCTATGCAACGCCGGTATCAGAAGAATGGTTCGCGGCGGCCATCGCCGGGCCAAAAGCACGCGAATACCTGGCTGCCCTAGTGCCTGAATTGGATGCCTCCAACGAGGGCCTGCCAATGATGCGGCTTGCTGAGGCTGAGATTTCTGGCATTCCAGCCCGGGTTATGCGGATGAGCTATTCCGGTGAACTTTCGTTTGAAATCAACGTGCCTGCGGATTGGGGCGGCCATGTGTGGGCGCATATGATATCAACCGGCGATGCCTATGGCCTAACTGCATATGGCACGGAAGCTATGGGCGCGTTGCGGATCGAGAAAGGCCACGTCACCCATTCTGAAGCTGATGGCCGCACAACGCCTGGTGATCTGGGGCTTGGCCACATGGTGTCCCGCAAGAAAGATGCGATTGGCGTGCGCTCGCTCGACCTGCCGGCCTTGCAGGACAGTGGGCGGAAACAGCTCGTCGGCCTTGTCGCGGAGGACCCGGCGGCGGCATTCCCGCAAGGGGCGCAGGTAACGGCGGAGGCTTTGGGTGACCAGCCACGCCCTTCGCTCGGCCATGTGTCGTCCTACGCCTATAGTAGTGAGTTGAAGCGGATGGTGGCGCTGGCGTTGCTGAAGGATGGTCGTTCCTTGCATGGCCAAACGGTCCATGTTGTCTCGCCGATCATGGGCGTTGCGGCGGCGGCAAAGGTGACTGACCCCGTCATGATTGATCCAGAAGGGGAGCGGCTCCGTGGCTGATATTGGACCTGATGCGGCCCGTGTCCATGGCTTTGCCAGCCTGGGTGCCGAGCGGCCTGAGGGCGCGCTTGTAGCCTATGCTTTGCCAGCGGCGGGGCAGGCGACAGTTCGCGGTGATGCGACGGATTCGGCGTTCACGGCTGCAGCTTCAGCTGCGCTCGGTGCGGCATTACCGATGAAGCCCGGGACAGCATTCACTGATGGCCCACTGTCCATCATGCGTCTGGGACCAGACAATTGGCTTGCGGTGCATGATGCGGACGCTGGGTTTGGTTTACGGATTGAGCAGGCAGACGGTTTCCACGCAATCAATCTGTCGTCATCACGGGCAAGGCTTCGGATAGAGGGCGCAGATGCGCGGGACCTGTTAAGCGTTGGCAGCCGGTTGGACTTTCGCCCCCACACATTCCCACCCGGCGTATTTGCCCAAACCCCTATGGGCAACGCGACGGCGGTTCTGCATTGCCGGGACGCTGATGCATTCGATGTTTATATCGCCCGGAGTTTCGCCGGGTCGTGGCTCGTATGGCTCCGCCACGCTGGTCTAGAATTTGGTTTGATCACGCCTTAGGAGGCCACACTGATGAGTGAGGCATTTGAACTCCGAATGTACCGGGATATTTATGCGCCTTCAGCTGCACTAACGCTGCCGTTGAAGGCAGCGCATCGGGTCATCTACGTCTTTTCCGGTGCTGTAACGGTTCTCGGGGATAAGGCACTGAGCGCTGACGAGGGGATTTACGCAAAATCCGCGATGCCAGTTCTGGCCGGGCCTGTGGGCGCTGTTATCTGGCGATATGAAATCGCAGCGAAGGATGCAGCAGAGAGTCTGGCTGACGCTGCCGACTCAGACCTGCTGCTGTCCGGCCCGTTGACGACGATCGAACATGCTGATGCAGCTGAAGGTTGGCTTTTTCGGTTTGATAGCGTTGCGTTTCCGGCGGGTGGCTGTGCGCTTCGCCATACCCATCGTGGCCCTGGTATTCGGTGTCTCGTCCAGGGTGATATCCGGATTGATGCAGAGGGTGCATCCCATAAATTCGGCGTTGGGGTGCCCTGGTTCGAAGCAGGCCCGAGTCCTGTGTTCGCGCAGGCGGGAGACGAGCCAACCAGATTTGTACGTGTATCGGTGCTGCCTGCGTCCTTAAAGGGCACCTCATCGATCCGTTATGTTGATCCGGAAGATGGGGCGCGGCCCAAGGACCAGAGCTACCGGGGCTATATCGATCAAGTGATCGGCCTCCCATCTAGCTAGTCGGTGCTGCAGGCTTGTGCATTAAGCTGATCGGGTTGATCGTTCCAGCCATGGTTATCCTCTGGATCCTGGGTAGCATTTATGATGGTATCGCTACCGTTACGGAATCAGCGGCGATTGGTGTGTTTGGTGCCATGGCGGCATCTTTTATTCGTGGCCGGTTCTTCTGGGTAATGCTCCAGGAAGCACTGCGCAAAACCATGATCACCGTCGGTACCATTATCTGGTTGGTGCTGGGTACCGTTAGCTTCATTGGCATCTACAACATCATTGGCGGTAATGACTTCATGTCTGGGCTGCCGAGGGTCTTGGATATGCCACCGCTTGGCGTGACCTTCGTGATGATGGGCGTCCTCATTATCCTTGGCACGTTCATGGAATGGATCGCCATCGCTTACATTACGGTGATGATCTTCGCACCGGTCGTAGCGAGCATGGCACCGGAACTGGGCCTGATAGAGGACGTAGCCAAGATTTGGTTTGGTATCCTGTTCGTCATGAACATCCAGATCTACTTACTATCACCAGCGTTCGGACCCGCCTGTTTCTGGCTAAAAAGCGTGGTGCCGCCTAGCATTACGCTCCAGAACATCTTTGCGGTGGCTGCACCCTCATCGGGCTGCAAATTATTGGTTTGGCGCTGGTAATGATCTTCTCGGAAATCGGGGTCTTCTTGCCTGATCTCACGAACGGCAAGCTGTAAATTCTCCTGTAAACCAGCGTCGCCCACGAGAAATGACGGGCGGTGTTTTTTACATTCATTGACAATATTGACTTGTAATGTTGCAACGTTTTTACATAAATCATGTTCGATTTTTGCTGGAATGCCAAATTAACAGATTTTCTAAATGCCAGCTGCAAGATTGGCAGTTTGGTCCAGCAGCATATCGCCCAACGGCAAAGCAAATGTATCCTCCGTCGCTGTTAGCACGACACTTTAGGATGACTTCGTCTCCCCACTAACGGCAGCAGTGCGCGGCTCGCTCGAAGTATTGCGTGATGCTCCGGATTTGGCGGATGCAGACCGAGACCGCTTCATCAACATTGCTTTGCGCGCGTGCGGCCGACTTCAGCACGCTGTCAGCGTGGTGGCTAAAACGGTCTATGCGCAGTGCCATACGGATGCCGCGGAGCCAGACCCCGCACACCGTGCCTTCCTGGCGCGCATGAATTTCCTGGACGAGTTTCAGGTCCTGGACCTGGGCTTCAGTGATTACCTTTTCGATGCTTCCGAGGCCGTGCATAGCTTCTTTGATGCGATTGATGTGGAGATTGAGCGGAGAGGGCGGAAGTGGGGCGGATCGCTGTCAATTTCCGGAACTGCAAAGTTTGGCCGGAAGCCTGGGTCGCTTATGCCCATCGCGGCAAGCGGGTCAATACGCTGTATGCGTTGGTAGCAGTTCGCAATGCCACGGCAGATGATGAGGCGCCTGTTCAGGAAGCAGCAAAGCGTGACGGCTTCGATAGTGCCCCGTTCCCAAGCCGGGATTTGGCGCTGGCGCGCATAGCCAGGCTAGGCGGTTAGACTAGCGGCTAGCAGCTTTGTTGCATCGATGAAGTCAGGAATCTCCATGGCCTCATCGGGATTATGGCTGCCGTGTTCGTTGCGAATGAACAACATGGCAGTTGGCACACCAGCGTCCGCAAAAGCGGCTGAATCATGGCTGGCACCGCTTGGAATATCCATAGCACGGACATTCATGTCAGCTGCCGCTTTACGGTAAGTTTCGACTAACCCCTGATCCATGAACCCAGGTGCCGCGCGCGTCATAGCGCCAAGCTTAAACTTGACGCCGCGCTTGGCACCAATCTCAGCTGCGATAGCTGGAACACGGGCTTCCATCTTCAGCAGGTAATCGGGATCAACACTGCGGAAATCCAGGGAGAATTTAACGATCCCCGAAATTACCGTCATCGCATGGCGTTCAGTATCCGTTTGGAACATGCCGATAGTGCAGGCGAAATCATCACCGGAAGCCTCAGCCTTGTCCCATTCTGCGTCCATCGCCTGCACAAATTCTGTCGCCGCAACGACCGCATCTTGCCGGACCCGGCGGGGCGCGCCACCGCAATGCGCGTATTCGCCGATGCAATGAGCGTTCGGAAAGCGTCGATTGCCGCGAATGCCGGTAACGACGGCAACAGGAAAGCCTTCCTCAACCAGTACCGGGCCTTGTTCGATATGCGGCTCCAGGAATGCGCAAATCCGTGCCCGGTCCAGATAGGGTGCCGTATCACGCAGCTTATCGGGATCACCTCCACATTCGGCCATATGTTCCGCAAGGCTACGGCCATTATCGGCGCGGGTTGCAGTATCCAATGCGCCATCGGGCAGAGTGCCAAGCGCTGAGCGGCTGCCAATGTAAGAAGTGCCAAACCAGCAGGATTCCTCCGCGCGCACGCCCATTACGCGGATATCATGTGTTTGCTGATGGCCAAGCTTTTGCAATGCTCGGATCGCGGTCAGGCCGGATACGACCCCAGCCGCACCGTCGAAATTGCCGCCCTGAGGCACAGAATCCAGGTGCGATCCGACCATCCGGACTGGGGCACTTCTGTCCTGGCCAGGCAGTGTCATATAAGTGTTGGCGGCGGGGTCCTGGTCAATCTCCAGCCTAAGCTCTCGCGCGATTTCCGCCATCAGGGCATGGGCTGCCTGTTCGCCTTCGCCATAGCTGGCGCGGGTTACACCGCGTACATCAACGCTACAGGCGCGGAGCCGGTCAAAAACATCAGCCGCAAAATCCGCTTGGGCTGCGACAGCGGCGGCGAGTTCTGGCGTCATGGTGATATCCTATTGGGTAAGCAACGGGCGTAGCCAATCGGCCGCGGCGATGGCGCTCACGTCACCGCCAAGCGGGCCGATGATTTGGATGCCGACGGGCAGGCCTTGTGGCCCCGTCAGCCCTGGCACGGTAACGCAAGGTGTGCCGGTAAAGGTCCAGATGCGGTTGAATTCCGGGGCACCTGTAAAGTCCAGTCCTTCAGGCGCTTCACCAGTCGCAGATGGCGTTAACAGCACGTCCACGTTAGCGAAGGCGGTTTTCAGGCTATGTCGGCAGCGGGACCGAATTTCGAGGGCATTCGCATAAGCTTCTTGTGAGCACGCAGCTCCCCGCTCCATAACGGCTTGGAGGGCCGGTGAAAGTTGGTCCCAGCAGGTTGTGCGTTCATGGGCCAGCATCCGCCAAGCTTCATACGTCATCACAACATCATGGGCGTCCAGCGCGTCGGCGAAGGGCGGCGGCAATTCCACATCCGTCACCGTTGCACCTGCTGCAACGCATGCGGCGGCGGCGGCTTCGAGCGCTGCTGCGCTCGCATGCTCAACACTGGCCCAGGCCTTGGTGCGGGCGATGCCAAACCGTGGTGCGGTGGCGGATGGTGGTGTCGGCAACACCTGGCGGCCAGCCATGGCTTGCGCAAATGCCTCCGCGTCCGCAGCCGTATTGGCCATAGCGCCGATGACGTCTAGGCTTTCGGCCAGCATTTTCATGCCGCCGCGCGGCACACCGCCCCAGCTCGGCTTGTAGCCGACGACGCCGCAGAACGATGCGGGGCGGATGATGGACCCGGAAGTTTGTGTCCCGATAGCGAGCGGCACATGACCGTCTGCGACAGCTGCCGCTGATCCGGATGACGAGCCGCCTGGCGTGTGGGCCAAATTATGGGGATTTCGTGTGACGCCTGGGTGGCGCATGGCGAACTCGGTCGATACGGTTTTACCCAGCACGATCATGCCGGCTTCCCGCAGCAGTGCCACGCAAGCTGCGTCTGCGGCGGGTTGTTTGCCTTCATGGATGGGAGATCCGTAGCCTGTCGGCAAATCACCCGTATCAATGACGTCTTTAACACCAACCGGCACGCCATGAAGCGGCCCCCGCGGCTTCTCAGAGTCTCGCTTTGCCGCCTCGGTCAGCGCTTGTTCGGGCTGAATTATTTTCCAGGCCCGGACATTACCGTCCAGCGCTTCGACCCGGCCGAGGGCAGCTTCGACAGCCGCGACAGCGGTCGTTTCGCCTCGGGCAATGCTTGCCGCAAGTGCGAGCGCATTCGTCAATTTAGGCATGGAAAAGCTATCCTTACTTCTTTGTCAGCGCCCTATGCAGCCAGGCGGCATGGGCTAGCGTTTCTGCGGCGCGACCGGGCGGCCCGATCACTTGCATGCCAATCGGCATTGCTGCAGCGCCAGTCATGCCTGGTGTGTTCACAACGGGTGCACCAACCATGGTCCAAATCTGATTGCAGATGGGGGAGCCCGTGTCGCTTGGGTTTTCAGGTGCCACACCGGGTGCTGCGGGCGTGATGATCGCGCTGATCTTGCTGAATACTTGCCACATAGCGGCACGGCACACTGCCTGCACGTTGCGCGCCCAGTCGTAGCGTTCGCGCATTGTGTCATACCCAGCAGCGACATACTCCTTCAGCGCGCGGCTCACATCCTCACCCCGGAAGCGGAGTTCAAAGGCAAGGCTGCGGCAGGCTTCGTAATTTTGGATAACGGATTGAGCTTCAAGTGCCTCGCGAAAGGCGGGAGGCAAATCCATATCAATGACGCTGGCACCAGCTTCACGGGCTTTATCTACGGCGACGCGGCCCGCTTTGTGCGCATCATTGCTCATTCTATCCCAGGCGGGCGTGCGGCAGAAAGCGAAGCGGGGGCGCGTGAGCGTATCATCAAGATCTACTGCTTCCACGCCTTCAAGCACGGCGGCGAACACAGCCGCATCTGCTACATTGCGCGCCAATATACCGACGGTATCCAGGCTTTCAGAAACGCTTTTGACGCCAGCGCGCGGGATGCGGCCGAATGTGGGTTTAAAGCCGACAGCCCCGCAATATGACGCCGGGCGGATCACTGACCCGCCAGTTTGCGTGCCAATGGCAAGCGGTGCTTGGAAATCCGCAACCGCCGCTGCAGATCCGGATGATGATCCGCCGGGCGAATATTTCGGATTGAGCGGATTGCGTGTTCCGCCAGCAGACCTGAGCGCGAATTCAGTAGTTACAGTTTTGCCAAGTGGCACCATGCCCGTATCCCGCGCCAGGGCGACGCAAGCGGCATCAGCCATAGCAGGACCGCTTGTTTCATAAATCGAGGACCCCATGCGGGTTGGCAGTCCCGCAACATCAATGATGTCCTTGATGCCAAATGGCACGCCGTGGAGTGGGCCGCGGGCGTCTTCAGCGTCCCGGGCTCTGGCTTCATCCAATGCGCGGGCAAGGTCGCCGTCTTCATTGTTTGTTGCCCAGGCGCAAACGGCAACGTCGCGATCTTCGCGGCGGGCGGCAAGTGCCTCTACCAGAGCGACGGATGTTAGCGTGCCAGCTTGGATTGCGCGTGCTGCTTCCAGCGCGCCTAGCCGGGTTGGATCCTCAATGCTCATGGTTCAGGGTATTCCGTTGATATGCCGCGCCAACCCGCACATTACCGGCTATTCGAACGTCTCGCCAGGGTCGCCCTTCGTGCCAGGCGGAATCAATGGTGCATGGTGCCCGGCGGTTAAAGGCAGGGCACCATGCAAGCGCGGGTCATCGTCGATTTCGATCGTGCGCTTATAAGGTTTGAAGCCGGATTTCACATAGAATGGCACGGCGGATGGGTGATCCAAACTACACGTATGTAGCCAGACACGCTTGATGCCCCTGGTCCAAGCAAGGCACATGGCCTCCTGCATCAAGAAGCGGCTGGCACCGGTTCTGGTGGCCTCCTTAACAAGACCAAAGAACGCGATTTCGACAGCGCCGGATATACGTCGATCAAGCTCCAACAGGCCAATTTCCTGGCCAGCAGCGTCTGAAAGCACATGGATTTCTGTGGCCGCGAGCGCTTCGGCCAATGCTACGTCTGGCAAGACGAGACGGCTGAACCAAAGCCATTCGGCGCCAATGCGACGGAAAAGACTGCGATACCACTCAATGTCAGGCGAGGGACAAGGCGTGAGATGCCACTGGCCAGCTGGGCTTGGCATTGGTTCGGGCGGTGCGTGCATCTCCAGATATGTCACGACCGTTGCGATTTGGCCGGACGGCACATCGATGCGCTGGCCGTCCATTTAGGTTGCCAGATTCAAACGATGGGTCCAGATCAGGACATCGCCAGCGTGCCAGGCGTGCCGGTAGATGAATTCAGGGCGGATGGTCCTGGCGCGGTCTAGCAGATGCTGATCAATGAAGGCGATGCTTTGCTGATCGCCTAGAGCGCCGTGCGCCTGAAAATGCGCAGCCCGGCGCTCTACCTTGTTGATAGCGAGTAATTCTTTCCGATTCATCTGATCCAGATTGATCGAAAATTGCTCAAGGTTCGCGGGTGCTGCAAGTACGCCTCCAATGGTCTCATCGCTCAAACTCTCAGCGAAAGCTTTCAGAGATGCAGAGGCTTGATCTTGCTGCCGCAGGCATATCAGGTGGCGATGGCGGAGTGCGCGAGAAAAGCGCCTACGCTCCCGCTCGGCCATTGGAGCTGTTAGCACTGCGTCATAGACCTCTACGCCAATGACGGCACCGAGTGGCCGGAGCGAAGCCCCGTGTCGCTGTGCTATTTTCGCCGTTCCAAAGCATCTATTCAGCCAGCGCCCGTGTCGCCAGCTTCTGGCACATAGGCAATGGCATCAATTTCCAGGCGGCAATCGAACGGCGTGCCGCCGGCCTGCATTCTTGTCCGTGTCGGAAGGTATTCTGTGCCAGGGAAGTAGCTGCGGTAAATCTTATCGAATGCCGCTTGCTCCTTCTGGTCCCGCAACCATACCACCACCTTCAGCATGTGATTGAGAGAGGAGCCTGCCTCCTCTAGCAACCACTTCAGGTGGTTCATGACGATGACGGTCTCATCCTCAATCGATTTGCGGGGATATAGAGGCAGCGGCGCACCCTCTTCCCGGGCCTTTCGGAGGCCTTCGCAGAAGTCTTCCTGGAACGGCGGCAATCCGGATACATAGACCCTGTCGCCCTGGCGAATGCACAGGCTGAATGGCCCGCCGGTTTCAGGCACTTTGGGGCTGCGGATGATTTCTTTCTTCATGATGCTGCTTTCTTCATGATGCTGCTTTTTGGCGACGGCGTTCCAGGAGGTGATCGACAACTCGCTGGATCATCCGGTGAGGCTCATCTGTGTCAAAGGCTGCGGCGAGGGCGTCGATGCCAGTGCGGGCGGCGTCCACCGGGCTCATGGATTCCCAGCTGCGCATCAGCACTTTCTGATTGCGAATGGCGTTTGGCCCGGCTTTCACGATAGGCAGTACAAACCGCTCCACAGCGCCTTCAAGTGCTGCTTTAGGTGCCAATGTTTGAACGAAACCCCAGCGTTCAGCGGTGTCGGCGTCAATATTCTCGCCAGTGAACATGATTTGCCGTGTCCGGCCCCAACCGATCAAGCCGGGAAACAAGCTGGCTTCAACAACAGATGGCAGGCCAATGGCCACTTCCGGCATGCCGAATACGGAGACATCGCTGGCGACGCGGAGGTCTGCCGCTGCTGCCAATTCCATGCCTGCTCCGATGCAGAACCCATCGATCTTGGCGATAACGGGAACCGGGCATTGGCGAAGTGCGTCGCAGCAACGGTGGACTTGTGTCAGCAGGGCGCGCGCGGTGGATTTCTCAAGCGCCACAAGCTCAAACACGTTGGCACCGCCTACAAATGCACGTCCCCCTGCACCCTCGACGATCACGCAGCGGCAATCATCTTCCAGCGACACGGCATCCATCGCATCAACGAACTGGCTCATCATTTCGCTGCTCATGGCATTTAGGCGCCGAGGGTCATTGATGATAACCCGCGCCAGCTTGCCGCCTTCAGGGCGGTCGGTCCATTCGGTTTTAATAAGATCAGCCATTGGGTTCCTGTGTGTTCAAGTATTCGGGATCAGTCGCGCAGCTCTGATCAAAACAGCGAATAGGCGCCGTCGATCACGAATGTATCGCCGGAGTGGTAGCGGCTGGCGTCGCTGGTGAGATAGACAGCGATGCCGCCGAAATCTTCTTTCTCACCCCAGCGCCCGGCGGGAACACGCGGTAGGACTGCATCCTGGAAGCGGTCCCAGTTCAGGGTGTTGTGGGTCATGGGCGACTCAATCCAGCCCGGTAGAATGGCGTTGGAGCGGATGCCCTGCCTGCCATATTCAACGGCCAGCGCCCGGGACATGGCGATCACGGCACCTTTGGTAGCCCCGTAATGCTCACCGCGCGCCTGGCCCATAATGGCTGCAAGCGACGATGTGACGGCCAGGGATCCGCCGTGGCCGCGCTCGACCATATGTTTGGCGGCGGCGCGGAGGGTGAAGAACACGCCGTCCAGGTTCACATCCAGCACCCGGCGCCATTCCTCGGTAGACATGCCAGCGAAGCCATCTTTTGTGGCGCGACGGTTGGAGGATACGCCAGCATTGGCGAAGCAGGCGTCCACGTGGCCTAGAAAGTCGACCGTTTCGGCAAATTTCTCTGCGGTCTCAGCTTCATCGGCGACATTGCACAGAATGGCTTTGGCAGACCCACCTTTTGACAGCAGGATATCTTCAGCAGCGGCGTTCTTGTCCGGGTTGGTACCCCAGATAACGACGCTGGCGCCGGCTTCCGCACAGGCATCGGCCATGCCAAGGCCGATGCCGCTATTGCCGCCGGTAATTAGCACAGCTTTTTCAGATAGGTCGAAAGGCGCGTAAGGCATTTTTGGTCCTTCAGGCAATTTTTGGCGGTTTGCCAAGGCGATCATAGGGGTGGCCAAGCACGCGCTCGAAAGCGAGCAGCAGGCCCATGGCGTAAATGTCAGATCCAGCGCGGGTCATAATTTGCAGCCCTGCAGGCATGCCAATCTCATCCATACCAGCTGGTATAGTGAAGCCAGCAAGCTTTAGGAAATTGCCGTGCATGGTGTTGCGAAGCGCCAGCATGTTCCTGTTCACATACCGGTCGCCATCAGCAACTTCCTGGATCGTTGGCGGGGAGATAGGCACGGTCGGACCAGCCAATGCATCGATGCCGATTTCATTCATCCGTCGGGCAGCGCCAGCCTGCATCTTGGAGAGCAAACTCATGCGGCTGAGGTATTCGCCAGCTGTTGCCTGCTCAATTGCGGCGAAGCGGGCCTTTACATTGGGGTCCAGCTTATCGCGCCATTCTGGCAGGTCATTGTTGATGGAGGCAGCGAATTCGATTCCTGCCACGCCGCCCACCTTAAAGAGCGCTTCAGCATCATCGAACTCTGGCAGCGTCACGTCTTTCAGGACAGCACCGGCTGCTTCTAGTTCTTTGAGTGCGCGCTCGATGACGTTACCAATACCGGTCTCTACGCCTTCGAAGGCTTGGCGGGCGACGCCCAGCTGGAGACCATTAATGCGGCCTGGCCATGCGCGGCGGATAAATTCAGCGTCGCGTGCGGCAGTATCATCAACGGCTATAAAAGCCTCTGCAATCACCCCAGCGTTGAGGGCGAGGAATCCCGCGGTGTCTAAGCTCGGCGAAAGCGGTACGATGCCGTCGATAGACCAGCGGCCATGGGTTGTTTTTAGCCCGATCGCGCCGGTGAAGCTGGCAGGGACGCGCACGCTGCCTGCCGTGTCCGTTCCAAGTGCTAGTGCGGCGGTTCCGGTCCAAAGGCTGACGCCGGCACCGGAGGAAGAGCCGCCGGAGACGCGATCTGCGTCTGTGCTCCATGGATTGATTGGGCTTGGCCAGTGTGGGTTGGTGCCGATGCCGCCAAATGCGAACTCAACTGTGTGGGTTTTGCCGGTAATAACCGCACTACGTTCCCGCAGGTTATGCACGACAGGACCTTCATTTGGGAAATGGCCATCGAGGGCCATGGATGTTCCGGCGAACGTGTCATAGCCGTTCACCACGTAGAGGTCCTTGGCGGATATGGGCAAGCCGCACAATGCTGGGGCAGAGGGGTTGGCCGTGCGCCGAATGTCTGCAGCATCGGCTTCAGCCAGCACTTTGGCGGGGTCTATTCGCCTGTATGCATTGAGCTCAGCATTGGCTTCCGCCGCCGCCATTGCTTGTTCCGCCACCTGACGCGCGCCGCCTGGGCGCTGCAATGTTCCCATAAGTTCGGCCCAAGTGGATGCATAAATTGGCGTCATGGCAGCGTTCCGTTAATTCATTGTTAGCCATTCAGCATAACCGCGACGCGCCAGTCAGCGAAAGGGGCTTAAGCATTAATCGAGCTCTATTCTTTCGACTGGCATAGTCCTATGTATGTGTCCTAGAGAAAAGGAGTAATTCCGCCGCCATGGCGCAGCCTGAAGACGATCAAGCCGGACAGTCGAAACCCGCAAAGCCAAAGTCGCGTGGTTTGAACAGGCGCCTCATGATTTGGCGGGCGCTCTTTAATGCACGCATGCGGAATTATCTGCTGACGGGCATTCTGGTGACAGCGCCGATGACCATAACCGTATGGCTATCCTGGCAAATCCTACAATTCTTTGACCGGACCGTGCGCCGCATTATGCCGCCGGATTTTTATCCGGATATCTCAATACCAGGTCTTGGCCTGCTTGTGGTGTTCGTAGGACTGATCGTGGTCGGCGCATTGACGGCAGGGTTGGTGGGGCGATTCTTTGTGCGCTCCAGTGAGCGCATCCTGAACAACATGCCGGTGGTCCGCAGCGTCTATGGCGCCATCAAGCAGATTCTGGAAACGGTGCTGCAGAATAAAGCGACGGCGTTCCGTCAGGTCGTGCTGATAGAATACCCGCGCCCAGGCATTTGGGCGCTCGGGTTCGTGAGTGGGCCGACGAAGGGCGAAGTGCGCCGAAGATTGGACCGAGAACTCGTCAATGTGTTCTTGCCAACAACGCCAAACCCGACGTCTGGTTTTTTGCTGTTCGTGCCGAAAGCGGACGTGCAGGTCATGAATATGACGATTGAAGAAGGCATCAAGCTTGTTGTTTCCGGCGGGATCGTGACGCCTGAAGATATGGGCGTCCGCCAGGGCAAGCTGGCGATCGATACGCCAGATGATAAAGCCTGATTGGTTTAGTAGATTGCGCGGTCAATCGTATACGTGAAGGCTTCCTGCATTTTGACGCCTGCATGGGAATTACCGTTGGCGTCCAGGGCGGGCCACCACACGACGACTGTCATTTCGCCCGGCACAACGCCGATAATTCTACCACCGACGCCGCTCTTTGCCGGAATACCGACATGAAACGCAAAGCAGCTAACGGCGTCACACAGTCCACAGGTGGCCATCAGCGCGGTGATTCGCAGGGTTTTATGCTCGGTCGCGATGCGTTTGGTCGTGCGCACATCAACACCCTGGTTGGGCAGGAATAATCCCGCCCACGCCAAGTCCCGGCAGGACATAGCGATGCTGCATAGGAGGAAATAAGCGTCCAGCACATTGTCCACCGGGAATTCCAGGTCAAACTGAATAGCGTCATTGCCTGAGAGCGTACGAACCTGATCAAGTATCGCTTGTTTTGGGCCAGTGTGGTCCGTGACGATGCAGTCGGTCGTGACATGCGCCCAGCGTTGATAAAGGGATTGCGGGGCATGCCCTTTTCGTACTCCAGCTGCAGCAAGGAATTTAGCAGGTTGGCTGACAGCTCCCGCCCGACGCGCTTCCAAAGCGCACGACGCGGAGCTTCATCGCTATAAGCAGCGTTAAAAGCTTGGAAACAATTTGGGTCAAGAACGGCTCATTTGCATCACCAGCCAAGGCTTCCCGGCCATCTACACAAGTGACGACGCTGGCCAGCTTATCCGATGGGACCCGCGCATATATTTGGCGACTGTGCCAGGCTTCATGTGCTTCAGCCCGCGCTCCAAAACGGAATTCAGCACGTCTTGTAGATCGATCTCTGATGTTTCTTGCATGCCGGTCAGCGCTCCTACTGGGCGTATCAGGCATGAAAAACGCCCCGGCCTGCTATATTGCAAGACCGGAGCGTTGATCAGACTAGACTATGCTTCGCTGCGCTATAGGAGGCGCATCCGTGCCGCCATAGGGCCGCGTGGGCCGGGGCGTACGTCAATTTCGACAGGCTGATCTGGTTGGAGGTCGCTAATGCCGGCATTTTCCATGGCGCGCCCGGGAACGTAGATATCAGGGCCTCCGTCATCTGCCAGCGCGAAGCCGAAGCCGCGCTCATAGTTGAAAAACTTCATCCGGGCGACTTTGGTTTCAAGCGGTGCCCGGTCATCACGGTTACCACCGCCACCATAGCCGCCACGGTCACCGCCGCCGCCGTATCCGCTGCGATCTTGCTCGTAGCCGCCGCCACCGCCACCGTACCCACCACGGTCTTGGCCGCCGCCGTAGCCGCCGCGATCACCGCCACCGCCGCCATATCCGCCGCGGTCCTGGCCGTATCCACCACCGCCATAACCACCACGATCACCGCCGCCGTAGCCACCGCGATCTTGGCCGTATCCGCCGCCGCCATATCCACCACGATCGCCGCCGCCGCCGTATCCACCGCCACCATATCCGCCACGATCGCCACCGCCGTAACCGCCGCGATCATCTCCATATCCGCCGCCGCCGTTCGGGCGCTGCGGGCGCGGGGCCTGAGCGACTTCTTCGCCAAGTTCCACGATTTCCTTCACGGTGCCGACCTGCAAACCACGCCGGCCCGCCACCAAATCACATTTTAATTTAGATTCCGGCGGGATCGAGTCCCGTCCGACAGCCTGCAGAGATGTGACGTGGATAAATGCATCATCACCGCTTGGTGTCGTTACAAAGCCGTAGCCTTTGACACTGTTAAACCATTTTACCGTAACGTCGACATCCGTCTCTGTCGGTTGTTGATCATCCTGAAAAGCCATAGCGCACTCGTTCCCCGGGCCGGGCTACTCTGCCCGACCGCTAAACAAACTGATGCGGGGAGGGACCGCATCCAATATTCACCCGTTCAGTTTCTGGGCCATTCCTGGTCCAACGACGAGAACAAAACCCCCTGCATCGATGTGTTTTTTATTGGTCCTGTCCTGAAAGACAATGCGTCATCAGGTCTGCGCCAGCGATGCCGAAGCTGATCGCCCGTTGTCTATCCGCAGGCTTTCTAGAAGCTGTGCGGGAACGCTTAATCAAGGCCCCATAAAAATCCTCAGAGGGTTTCCCGCAAAGGAATTTAGTGTTTATTGCGTCAAAATCAAGTGGAATCGCGCTTTTTCTGCTTCATGCTTGAATTGCTCAAGATATGGGCGGGTGTAGAACCGAGCGCGTAGTATGACTAAAGTTAAAACAAATTATAGTTTAAGATTTCGGCGGTAGAAGCGTCGCTTGAAACGCCGGGCGCGCTGCTTCGGCCTCGAACCATGCTTGAAGGTTCGGCCGGCCAGTGTGCCAATTGTCCTCTGGGAAGCGATAATCCGCGTAGTCAATTGCGATGACGAGGCCAATTGCGGAAATGTCGCGCGGCGCTTGGGTAGGCAGGCTTGCTTCCAGCCAGTCGTAAATGCGGGCCTGTCGATCGGTCTCATATTCAAGAAATCTAGGGCTGCGCTCGTTGACAGGGCGGCGAAGTTCGCGGGCGCGCCATGCCAGCGATTCGAGCAAACTTTCGGAAAGCGACCACAAACGAGATGCCACCCAGCGTGCCGGGCCAATCTCATGATGCAGGCGGGGGGCACCGCTTAAGCGGTCTAGAAATTCGCAGATTATTGTTGAGTCCACGAGCACCAGGCCGCCTGGACCGGTTAGCGTTGGCACTTTGCCAAGGGGGCTCACGGCGAGCACCTCATTTTCCGGCGTACGGACGCGGGTATTGAAATCCTCCACTTGGTCCGTGAGACCGCATTCATGCACCACCATCCTGACCTTGCGGGCGAATGGGGAGGTCGGGGTCATGTAGTGACAATAGGGTTTTGTCGTGGTCATTGAATCAATCCGGGCCGTTGCATAGCATGGTGGCAATTATCGCCTATTCGGGCGAGTGATGCAAAACTAGGAGACTCCAGCGATGGATATGGGTTTTTCCGCCGAAGACGAAGCCTTCCGGGGCAAAGTGCGTGCATTTCTGGGCGAAGCATTGCCGAAGGACGTTTCAGACAAAGTCATCAACGGGCACCACATCCCGCGTGAAGACATTATGGCCTGGCATCATGCACTGCATAAGCAGGGCTGGATCACGCCGAACTGGCCAGAACATTGGGGCGGCCCCGGGTGGACAGCAAACCAAAAATATATCTTTGACGAGGAAAGCTCACTGGCCGGTGCTCCGCGTCCGATATTGTTTGGCATTACGATGTGTGGCCCGGTGCTGATGCGTTACGGCACGGAAGAACAGAAAAACCACTATCTGCCCAAGATTGCTTCAGGTGAGATCATTTTCTGCCAGGGCTATTCAGAGCCGGGCTCTGGTTCTGATCTTGCCAGTTTGAACATGAAGGCGGTGCGGGATGGCGACGATTTTGTACTGAACGGCCAGAAAACCTGGACAACATCTGCTCATATGGCCGATTGGATTTTCTGCCTGGTGCGCACCTCCAGTGCGGGCAAGCGGCAGGAAGGTATCACATTTATTCTGTTGGATATGTCGACCAAAGGAGTATCAGTGAAGCCTTTGATCACGCTCGACGGGACCCACGAGGTAAACGAAGTATTCTTCGACGATGTGCGGGTTCCAGCAGCAAATGTCATTGGTGAAGTTGATCAAGGGTGGACCGTTGCGAAATACCTGCTTGGCCATGAACGGATGGGCGGCGGCGCTCTTGGTGGCGTCAAGAAGCTGTTGAGCCAGCTGAAAGACATCGCACGAGAAGAGGACGATGGATTCGGCAATACGCTTTGGGATGACGACACATTCCGCCGCAAAGTCTCCCAGACCGAAATCGAACTGATGACCTTGGAAGTGCAGATGATGCGCTTGCTATCCGCAGTTTCAGCTGATCGGGAGATGGGCTTCGAAGCTTCCATGATAAAGATTCGCCGCTCTGAGATATTGCAGCGGCTGACTGAGCTAAAGATGGAAGCCTTAGGATATTATTCCTCGCCTTACATCAAGGCTGCGTTGACGGAGCGTTGGAACGAGGAGCCGATTGGCGCTGAATATGCTAATGCCCAGTCGCCACAATATCTTAACAACCGCAAGCATTCGATCTTTGCCGGATCAAATGAGATCCAGCACAACATTATTGCGAAGCGCATGCTTGGGCTGTAACGAACGACCCTGGGTGTGGCGTTCCGCAGCGATAAAGTATCGATACTTCTGACTTGTGTATCAGGCTCTGTCCGTCTAGGGTTTATTCGCTCGCGGGGTTCGGCCGTGCCGCGCGCCATCCTCGCGATGGAAATACAACGGATTGAAGAGCAAGACCGCTGACTAAAGGCGATCTAAACAGGGAGAAAATATATGAAATTAGGTACGCTTCTGCGGACCGTCGCGGCTGCCGCGATGGCCACCGCGCTTGTGGCCCCAGCGTTCGTTTCTGACGCTGAAGCCCGCACACGCTGGAAAGTGCACAGCGCTTTCGGCTCCAAAATTTTCGTTATTGGGCCCGGCATTTACAACGTCTCCAAGGCTGTTGAGACAATGTCCGAAGGCGATTTCATCATGAAGCCTTTCGAGCCAGGCGCACTTGTGCCAGGCACGAAGTACTTCGATGCTGTCTCCACCGGCTCCATCGACGCTGCTTGGGGCACGCCTGGCTACGATACGCACAAGAACTTCGCTTATGCTTTCTATAGCGCTGTTCCGTTCGGCCCTCGTGGCGGCGAATATCTCGCATGGATGCGTCACGGTGGCGGACAGGAAATCGCCGAAGAGATGTATGCACGTGACAACATCAAATACTATCTCTGCAACCTGATTGCTCCTGAGTCTTCTGGCTGGTTCCGCAAGGAAATTAAGTCCACTGCTGACCTCAAAGGCCTGAAGATGCGCTTCTTCGGTCTTGGCGCGAAGGTTATGGAAAAGTTTGGCGTTTCCACTCAGCTCCTCGCTGGCGGAGACATCTATCCGGCTTTGGAACTCGGCACGATTGATGCGACCGAATTCTCCATGCCTGCGATTGATAAAGATCTGGGCTTTTACCAGATCGCCAAGCACAACTACTTCCCAGGTTGGCATCAGCAGTCCACGCTCGGTTCACTGATCGCGAACATGGACAAGGTTAAGGCTCTGCCAGACGGTCAGCAGGAAATGATTGAGCAGGCTTGTCAGGCACAGGTTATGCGCTCATTCGCAGAATCTGAAGGCTTCCAGCATCAGGCTATGGCTTTCCACCAGACGAAAGGTGTCACCATCCATCGTTGGAGCCAGGATATCCTGGACGAGCTTGAAGCCAAATGGCAGGAAGTTATAGCTGCTGAAATCGCTGACAGCGCAGACGCTAAGAAGATTTGGGCTAGCTATTCCGAATTCCGCGAAGGCTATGCGATTTGGAAAGACCACGGCTACCTGAAGTAGGGTTTGCTGTGACTGAAACGATTTGAGTCAACGGCGCCGGCTGTTCCTTTGGAAACGGTCGGCGTCGTTTCTCATATTGACTGACGGGAAGGCTTAATCCCGCGCGCGAAACGACCGCGGAAAACGCGGCGATATAACAACAAGATGCTGCAGAGAGGCTCACGTCATAATGCGCAAACTCCTAGAAATCGCGGATGTCTGCGAATGGTTCCCGCAAAAAGCTGGTAAGCTTGGCGCGTGGCTCATTGTGCCGCTGATCATTGTGATCATGTATGACATTACGACCCGTAAGCTGCAGTTTATTCAGCAAGCAGTACTGAATTCTCCTTTATACGAATATATTTCGCCCACCAAATTGCAGGAGTGGGAGTGGCATCTCCACACCGCATTGTTCTTGCTGGCACTGGGCTATGCCTACGTTAACAACGCCCATGTGCGGGTCGACCTGATCCGCGAAAAGTGCAAAGATCGGACCCAGGCTTGGATCGAATTTTTTGGTATTATTCTGGCGCTGTTCCCCTATTGCATCGTGATTGGCATCATTTCGATGCGGTTCATTGAGCTTGCATATACGTCTAACGAAATTTCACAGTCCATGACAGGCCTGAGCCAGCGTTGGATCATCAAGTCCTTCCTGTTCATCGGTCTTTTGCTGGCCTTGCTGGCTGGTATCGCGACCCTGCTGCGTCACATCGTATATTTGTTTGGTCCAGCGCATCTCAAAGATGACGTGCCGATGAATATGTTGACTTCGGCAGAGTCGGCGCATTTACCTCGTATCGAAGACGAAGACTTGAACATCGAAGACGATGATCCCATCGTCACGTCTTCCTGAGTGGAAGGAATAGGTAGTTATGTATTTCGAGGATTTCCTTCCCGTCATTATGTTCGGCGTGCTTGCATGCGGACTGTTCACAGGCTTCCCGGTTGCCTTCGTCGTTGGCGGTACAGGCATCGCCTTTGGTTTCATCGGCATATATTTCGACGTGTTTTCGATGATTGAATTTTTCAATGTTCCAGAACGTATTTGGGGCGGCGCTGCAGAAAACCCCGTTCTCGTCGCGGTCCCCTGTTTTATCTTTATGGGGACCATGCTTGAAAAATCGGGCGTCGCGGAAGATCTGCTTAAGATTCTGGAACTGCTGCTGAAGCGGGTTCCAGGCGGCTTGGCGCTTGCGGTCACAGCAATGGGCACGATCATGGCGGCGACCACTGGTATTATTGGAGCATCCGTCGTCATGATGTCCCTGATGGCGCTTCCCGCCATGTTGCGGGCCGGGTACCAGAAAGAATTGGCAACTGGCACTATCGCAGCGTCTGCGACATTGGGCATCCTTATTCCGCCAAGCATCATGCTCGTTATCATGGCCGATCTGCTGGCTATCTCAGTCGGTAATCTGTTCATTGGCGCAATTCTGCCTGGACTGCTGCTCTCCTCCTTGTACTTCATCTACATCATCGTAATCTCGTCACTGAAGCCGCATATTGCGCCGGCAATTGCGGACGATAAGATGGTCGATAGCAAAACGCTGATGCTGATGGTTCTGAAGGGCTTTGTGCCGCCAGTTATCTTGATTGTTATGGTGCTGGGCTCAATTTTTGGCGGCATCGCAACACCGACAGAAGCGGCTGGCGTTGGCGCTTTTGGCTCCTTGCTACTCGCGGTTTTCAACGGTCGTTTGAACGTCAGAACCCTTAAGGATGTGGCCGAGCGCACAGCGCTAACCACCGGTATGATCTTTTTCATCTTCCTTGGTGCCACCACGTTCTCTTACGTGTTCCGGTCCTTGGGCGGGGAACATCTGATCATCGCTGGCGTTGAATATATGGGTCTGCACTCCTGGAGCCTGCTGGTCCTGCTGATGTTCACAATTTTCATCCTGGGCTTCTTCTTCGACTTCCTGGAGATCACGCTGATCATCCTGCCGGTGTTCGCGCCTATCGTGGAGTTGCTGGACTTCGGCGTTCACGTCGAAGGCCGCGACATCATCTATTGGTTCGCAATCTTGGTGGCGGTGAACCTGCAGACGTCGTTCCTTACACCGCCCTTCGGATTTGCGCTCTTCTACTTGAAGGGCGTGGCACCAAAAATAGTTAAGATGCAGCATATCTACAAAGGCATCATACCGTTCGTTATGCTGCAGTTGATAGGCCTTGGGTCTGTAATGGCATTCCCAGGTCTAGCGCTATATCTGCCAAGCGTGCTGCTTAGCTGAACTGTGCATTCAGAGACCATTCAAGGTCTCTTAAATTCTGCCTGATCGCCCTTCAGACTTTTTGGGGGAAGTGGTCTCAACGCCCGCCGTTCCTGCTGAATGGTGGGCGTTCGCATTTTCAGGCGGGGGTGGTTATCCTATTACTCTGAACTCTAGGGAACAGCTTTCATGGATATGACATTTACGCCTGAAGAACAGGCTTTCCGCCGGGAAGTGCAGGCATTCGTTGCGGAAAACCTGCCCGCCCCCATCGCGCGCAAGGTGGCAGACGGTGTTGAGATGACGCGGGATAACATGTCGACCTGGATGCAAATCCTGGCCAAACAAGGTTGGCTTGCGACCAATTGGGAACAAAAGGATGGCGGTCCTGGATGGAGCACTGCGCAAAAGCATATCTTCGAAGAAGAATGCGCAGCCGCCGGTGCGCCGGATATCATTCCCTTTGGCACACGCATGGTCGGCCCGGTACTGTTGGCGTTCGGCACGCCGGAGCAAAAAGAGAAATACCTGCCAGGCATTGTCTCCGGAGAAACACTTTGGTGCCAAGGCTATTCAGAGCCGGGGGCCGGGTCTGATCTGGCGCAATTGCAGCTTTCTGCGAGACTTGACGGTGATGAATACGTGGTCAACGGCACGAAGATCTGGACCACGCAGGCCCATATGGCGGATATGATTTTTGTCCTTGCCCGTACCGATAATTCCGGCCGCAAACAAGACGGTGTCACCTGCCTGTTGATCGATATGAAAGCGCCCGGCGTCACGGTTCGCCCGATTATTACGATTGATGGTCGCCACCGGTTTAACCAGGAATTCTTTGACGATGTCCGCGTGCCCGTCGCAGACCGTGTCGGCGAAGCTGGGGACGGGTGGCGTATTGCGAAATATCTCCTCGGCCATGAACGCTCCAATGCCGCTGGCGTCGCCGGTGCCGTGCGTATGCTGAAGAAACTCCGCGCCATTGCGACGGCTGAACGCGGAGAGGGTGAGACGCTTATGCAGGATCAAGATTTCCGCCGAAACCTAGCTGACGTTGAAACCCGGCTTGAAGTGCTGCGGATGACGGCTATGAGGAACTTGGCCCGCGCGTCTGCTGATAAGCCCGTGGGCGCAGAGGCCTCAGTTGTGAAGCTAGGGATGGCCGAAATTCGCAAAGATATTTCGGAGCTCAGCATGCAGGCGGGCGCCTATTACGCGAACCCGTTTGATCCAAAGGCAATCCGGGAAGGTTGGGGCAATCAACAGCCCATCGGCGCGGATTACATTTTCAAGCTGGCACCGGATTACTTTGAAATGCGGGCGCGCTCCATCGCGGGCGGGTCCAACGAAATCCAAAAGAACATTATCGCTAAGCGCACTCTGGGGCTTTGACATGGATATGAATTTTACCGCCGGTGAATTGGCGTTCGAGCAGACGGTCGCCGCTTTCGTAGCAGAAAATCTGCCGGCTGATATCAAGGATAAAGTTGATCGCGGGATTGAGTTGAACCGTGAAGAGGTCCGCCGCTGGATGGAAATCCTGGGGCAGAAAGGTTGGGCCGCGACCAATTGGGATAAGAAAGATGGCGGCCCCGGCTTCACCATCGCCGAGAAGTTCCTGGCCGAAGACGCAATCTTTATGAACGGTGCACCGAAAATGGTGCATTTCGGCACGCGCATGGTTGGCCCGGTGCTGTTGGCGTTCGGGACAGAGGAGCAGAAAGCCAAATATGTCCCCAAAATTCTAACCAGTGAGGAAGTCTGGTGCCAAGGCTATTCAGAACCCCAGGCCGGGTCCGACCTTGCCCAACTGCAATGCTCCGCCGTTTTGGATGGCGATGAGTATGTGATCAACGGTACCAAAATCTGGACGACATCTGCCCACTGTGCGGACCGCATGTTCGCCCTGGTCCGTACCTCCAAGGAAGCGCGCAAACAGGAGGGCATCACCTGTCTGCTGATTGACCTGAACGCTCCCGGCGTCGAAATCCGTCCGATCATCACGCTTGATGGGAAGCATGTTTTTAACCAGGAATTCTTCGACAATGTGCGTGTGCCGGTAGCGGACCGCGTGGGGGAGGAAGGCGACGGGTGGCGAATCGCGAAGTTCCTGCTCGGGCATGAGCGGTCGAACGCGACATATGTTTCCATGAACAAGCGCAATCTGCGCAAGCTCAAAGAAATCATGGCGGACCAGCGAGCTGATGGCGAACGCCTTGCGGATGACCCCGGATTCGTCCGCAAAGTAGCAGACCTGGAGCAGGACGTGTTGGCGACGACGACCATGGCGATGCGTCAGCTCGCGGCTGCGTCCGCAGACAAACCCATGGGCACGGAAGCCTCAATCATGAAACTCCGCGTGATGGACGCCTATAAACAGTGCCATGAGCTGATGATGGAGGCCGGTGCTTACTACGCCCAGCCCTTTGAGCGCGGCCATATTCGCGGTGAAGCCAATACCGAATGGGTAGGGCCAGATTACCTCTACCGCATGTCGCCAGATTATTTTGAAAGCCGGGCAATGAGCATCGCCGGGGGCAGCCATGAGATTCAAAAAGACATCCTGGCAAAGCGCGCGCTTGGTCTTTAACCCATGCTTGCATCCTGGGCTTTGGGCGCTTAGCCTTTTGCATGAAAATACCGGCAGTTTAAATCAACGCCGGACGATCTCTAGGGAGCTACTCGAAGATGGATTTTGAACTTTCCGAAGACCAAGTACTGCTACAGGAAAGCGTAACCCGCTTCGTGGCTGACAATTATTCCTTCGAGCAGCGCCGGAAGCTGGTCGATACCGACCAGGGCTACTCCGATAAGCAGTGGTCGCAGTTCGCAGAATTGGGCTGGCTCGGCATGCCATTCGCAGAAGATGTCGGCGGCTATGGCGGCACCCCGGTTGAAACAATGGTCGTGCTGGAAGAATTCGGCAAAGGCCTTGTGGCGGAACCATATATTTCTACGATCGTCCTTGGCGGTGGTGCGCTTGTCCATGGTGGTACGGCGGCACAACAGCAGGAACTGATCCCACAAATCGCTGAAGGTAATTTGAAACTGGCGCTTGGCTTTGCGGAACGCCAGTCCCGGTACAATCTGGCGGATGTTCAGACCAAGGTTGAGAAATCTGGCGGCGATTATGTGCTTTCGGGCATGAAAAGCGTCGTGTTTGGTGCGCCAACAGCTAACAAGTTCATCGTTTCCGCACGCACCAGCGGTGGCGCGCGGGATGAAGGCGGCGTTTCCTTATTCCTGGTGGATGCAGATGCATCCGGCGTATCCGTGCGCGGTTACCCAACGGTGGATGGCATGCGCGCTGGCGAAGTCACATTAGATGGCGTCAAAGTTGGCGCGGATGCACTGATGGGGGCAGAGGGCGAAGGCTTTGGCGCGCTTGAAACAACCATTGACTACGCCATCGCCGCGACCGCAGCAGAAGCCGTTGGTGCCATGAGCGCGCTGAACGACATGACGCTCGAATACATCAAGACCCGTGAGCAATTCGGCCAGCCAATTGGCAAGTTCCAGGTGCTACAGCACCGCATGGTGGACATGTTCATCGCACATGAAGAAGCCAAATCAATGGCCATGATGGCGGCGATGCGGATTGATGATGAAGATGCGAATGAGCGCCGTAAGGCTGCATCTGCAACAAAAGTACAGATTGCCAAGTCCGCCCGCTTTGTCGGCCAGCAATCCATTCAGCTGCATGGTGGCATTGGCATGACGGATGAATATGCCGCAGGCCACTACTTTAAGCGCCTCACCATGATCGATCGTAGCTATGGCGATGGTGATTATCATCTGGCGCGGTTTGGCGCGTTAAGCTAAACTTGGTCTAGGCTTTAAGGGCGGGAAAACATCCGAGACCGGATCGATGCTTTCCGCACTGAATGCGTGGCTGTGGACCTAACATGCTCAGCCGTTGGCACAGAAGGCGGCCCCGTTTTGTAACTGGATTCAGAGGTTGACCGCCGTGATCTGATCTTGATTGGCCGGGAAACCAAGTTCCATGGTGGCGAAAACCGTGAGATTGGCGGCACAGTTGGAAAGCTGCTGCATGATAATCCACGCCCACTGATCGTCGCGCCTGAAATGATTTCCAACGCGAATGATGACGTGGTCGTTGTGGCATTCGATGGGGATGTCACCTCCTCCCGCGCCATGCACATGGTCTTGCTTTTGGGTCTCGCAAAAGGCCGCGAAGTGCATGTGGTATCCGTGGATGCAGATGCCGACAAAGCCAATGCTCTGTCTGAACGCGGGGCAGCCCTGTTCCTTAGCCATGGGTACGCTGCACTTTCAAACGGCATCGCATCCCGGGGCAAAGTGTCAGACAGCGTCCTCGGTGCCATCAGCACCTGCAGTGCCGGTCGTCTGGTGATGGGCGCTTACGGCCACGAAGGCGGCATCCGCCGCATGTCAACCACCAAGCGCCTACTAACAGCTAGCAGAGTCCCGGTCTTCGTGCATCACTAGTACATCTGCATTGAGTCCGATTCAGATTAAATGCGGAAAATTGCTCGCTATCAGGCGCATAACGCTTAAAGGCCTCTATTCAGCTTGTCACCTGAAACGCAACCTCCACGGCTCACGAATTTCATCTGAGATCGGATTGCTTGTCGGCCGCAAGCTTAATGATGTGCTTGGTCTGTTTTGATTGTCGGCTTGGTTAGGTAGGGGTATCTGGGTGGGATTTGACCTAATAGCGATCTTGCCGCTGGCGTTGATATTGGCAGGCACGGGCTGCATTGCGGGCGTTCTGACAGGCCCGCTTGGCGTGGGCGGCGGCATCATTATGGTGCCTGTGCTTTTCATGATGTTGGGATTTAGTCGGTACGTCGCTGGCCAGTATTGTGTTGACTTCACTCGTTTCCGCGTGCGCTCATCATAAACGTGGTGTGGTCGATGTGGCTTTGCTGCAATCCTGGGGCGTTTGGATTTTCTTAGGATCGATCGCGGGCGTCTTGATCGCAAATGCGATTAGCGGCGGCGCGTTGACGGCTGTGTTCGGCGTGGTTGCGTTAGCCGTCACCTTATATACGGCGCTAACGCCGCCGGACTTCCGTTTGCGTGACAGATTGCCATCCGGCGTGGTGGGCTGTCGGCAATGATGAGGATCGGCGGCGGTACGCTGTGCGTGCCGCACTTCAATGCATTCAGCTTCCCGGTGCACCGCGCCGTCGGCACGGCAGCCGCTCTCGGACTGATAATCGCGACGCCTGCCGCCATCGGCTTCATTGTGACTGGCTGGGGGGCGGCCAGCTTTACCCCAGGCAAGCCTTGGGCATGTCAACTTGCTCGGCCTTGTCTTAATCGCCCCCTTTACCACTATGTTTGCGCCATACGGCGTAAAGTTGGCGCATTTGCTTTCGCCCAAACTGCTGAAGCGCGCCTTCGCATTCTTCTTATTTGTGACGGCGATAAAGATGCTTGTTCTGTGCGCGCCATAGCCCACAGATTTTCCGCTATGCGTTCTGAATTGATTTTAAAACATGCTCTTCAGCACCCGGTCCGGCGGCGCGTGGCCGTCTGAGAAGGCTTGGATATTGGCGATGACTTTTTCGCCCATGGCGATGCGGGCCTCTAAGGTGGCGGAGGCGATGTGTGGGGTGAGGACGACGTTTTCCATCTTTAGCAGCTTGGGCGTCACGAGCGGCTCATGCTCGTAGACATCGAGCCCGGCACCGCCAATCCGGCCTGAAGCGAGTGCGCGTACCATGGCGGCTTCGTCAATCACATCGCCGCGGCTGGTGTTGATGATCACCGCACCCTGTTTGAACATATTAAGGCGCGGCGCATTTAGCAGGTGATATGTGCCAGGCGTGCGCGGACAGTTGACAGAGATGACGTCCATCCGCGCAACCATCTGGTTCAGAGAGTCCCAGTATGTGGCCTCAAGCTCCTGCTCAATCTCATCATGGGCGCGGCGGCGGTTGTGATAATGGATTGCCATGCCGAACGCCCGCGCGCGTCTGGCAAGTGCGGCACCAATCCGCCCCATGCCGACAATGCCCAGGCGTTTACCACGCAAGCTTGCACCCATGAGGCCGGTTGGCCGCCACCCATCCCAATTATTCGCGCGGACTAATCGCTGCCCTTCACCAATGCGACGAATAACGGCAAGGATCAGCGCCATTCCCATATCGGCTGTATCTTCCGTCAGCACGCCCGGTGTGTTGGTAACGGTGAGGCCCTTGGCATGGGCGGCCTCTAGATCAATATGGTCAACGCCAGCGCCAAAGTTGGCGATCAACTTCATGTTTGGGCCAGCCGCAGCGATGACCTCAGCGTCGATCCGGTCTGTGACCGTGCAGGCCAGCACGTCGGCTTCTGCCATGGCGGTTTTCAGCGCATCTTTGGAAAGCGCTTCATCCGTATCGTTCAGGTCCGCGTTAAACAACTCCATCATCCGGGTTTCAATGGAGTCGGGCAGTTTGCGGGTCACAATGACTGTCGGGCGAGACTTGGCCTTAGAATAGGGTGTGGGCGGGGGCATGGAGAGGGCAGCATCCTTAGCGGTTCAAGCGCATATTATAGGCCAGTCTTACGCTTGCTGAAACAGGCTCTCGCGTTCAGAAGCGACTTCGTGCATCAATACGGTTCCTGAATTTTTAACTGCCTGGAGAGTCCAGCCCATGACCGTCCGCCGCGGCCGCCACTTCCTACAGATTCCTGGCCCATCCAACTCGCCAGACCGGATCCTCCACGCCCTTGGCCAGCCGACAATGGATCATCGCGGCCTAGACTTTGCCCTGCTCGGCAAGGCGGTCCTGGGCGGCATGCGCAAGATCTTCCAGACGGAACACCCTGTAGTCATCTATCCTTCCTCGGGCACGGGGGCGTGGGAAGCGGCTCTGGTGAACTTGTTTAATCCCGGCGATACGCTGCTCATGGTGGAAACCGGCCAGTTTGCATCGCTCTGGCAAGAATTGGCAGACCGTCTTGGTTACAAGACAGTGTTTATTGCGGGCGATTGGCGCCGTGCCGTGCAGGCCGAAGAGGTCGAAGCGCGGCTAAAGGCGGACAAAGCAGGTGCCATTCGCGCGGTATGCATGGTCCACAACGAAACCTCTACCGGTGCCACCAGCCATGTGGAGCAGGTGCGGAAAGCCATCGATGCTGCGGGCCATGAGGCGCTGTTCCTGGTTGACACAATTTCCGGCCTTGGGTCTATGGATTACCGGCACGATGCATGGGGCGTTGATGTTTCAATCTCCGGTTCCCAGAAGGGCCTGATGGTACCACCGGGCCTAAGTTTCAACGCCCTTAGCGCGCGTGCTTTGGAAGCCTACAAAAGAGCTTTGGTCCCTCGATCCTATTGGGATTGGGGGCCGATGCTGTCAATGAACGAGAACGGCTATTTCCCCTATACGCCATCAACCAACTTGCTGTTCGGCCTGAAAGAGGCGATCGATATGCTGTTGGAAGAAGGGCTGGATAATGTGTTCGCCCGCCACTTCCGCCTTGGCGAAGCAACTCGCCGCGCAGCCCAAGCCTGGGGCCTGGACGTGCAGTGCGAAAACCCGGATGAACGCTCCAACGTGCTGACGGCGATTCGCCTGCCAGACGGCCATGATGCCGACGCTCTTCGTGCCGTCATTCTAAAGCAGTTTGATGTGTCGCTGGGCAATGGCCTTGGCAAGATCAAAGGTAAGGTCTTCCGCATTGGCCATCTGGGTGATTTCAATGAGCCGATGCTGCTGGGAACCCTTGGTGCTGTTGAAGCTGGCTTGAAGCTCGCCGGTGTGCCGCACCAGGCTGGCGGCGTCGATGCGGCCATGCGTTATCTGGCCGATACGTCGAAGTAGCTTGCAGAGATCGAGGCGAGGCGGCACTCTCCCATTCACCCCTTTTGGAGAGTGACGATGCCTGATATGCCCCCCGCAAACATTGAAATCCGCCATAGCACATGTCCGCATGACTGCCCGTCATCCTGCGCGCTGGAGGTCGAGCGGCTGGACGCCAACACGATTGGCCGGGTACGCGGCGCATCAGCGAACACATATACGGATGGCGTGATCTGCGCCAAGGTCGCGCGCTATGCCGAACGCGCGCACCACCCAGACCGCCTGATGCATCCGTTGATGCGGACCGGGCCGAAGGGTTCCAAAGAATTCAAGCGGGTGAGTTGGGATGAAGCGCTTGATGTCATCGCCAAGCGCTTCCTGGAAATTGAAAAGACCAGCGGGCCAGAAGCGATCTGGCCGTATTTCTACGCTGGCACCATGGGTATGGTTATGCGCGACGGGATCAACCGCCTCCGCCATGTGAAGCGCTATTCTGGCCAGCATTCTACCGTATGTACGACCTTGGCCTTCACTGGCTTTATTGCTGGCACGGGTGCCCTTCGCGGCGCAGACCCGCGTGAGATGGCGGATAGTGATCTGGTGGTGATTTGGGGGACGAACCCGGTCAACACCCAGGTCAATGTGATGACCCACGCCATCAAGGCTCGGAAAAACCGGGGCGGCAAGATCGCTGTGGTCGACGTGTATGAAACAGGTGCGGCAAAGCAAGCCGATATTTTCGTGCGCGTAAACCCCGGCACCGATGCAGCACTTGCTTGCGCCGTGATGCATATCCTGTTCCGGGATGGCCATGCTGATTGGGATTATCTGAACCAATACACAGACGCACCGGAAGAACTTGAAGCGCACCTGAAAACGCGCACACCGGAATGGGCCAGCAAAATCTGCGGCACGCCCGTTAAGAATATTGAGGCATTCGCGGGAGCCATTGGCGAGACGGAGCGCACATTCTTCCGCCTGGGCTATGGCTTTACCCGCCAGCGCAATGGTGCTGTTGCGATGCATGCCGCCAGCTGCATTCCCGCCGTGACCGGTGCCTGGAAGCACAAGGGCGGCGGTGCGTTCCACAATAACGGCGCTATTTATGGCTGGAACAAAACAGTCATCGAGGGTCTGGATGCGCGTGACCCTAATGTCCGCTTGCTGGACCAAGCACGCATTGGCGAAGTGCTGACAGGCAGTGCAGATGCACTGAAGGGCGGGGGGCCGATCCAAGGGATATTCATTCAGAACACTAACCCGATGATGATCGCGCCGGACCATACCAAAGTCCGCCAGGGTTTTGAGCGGGACGACCTGTTCACCGTCGTGCATGAGCAGTTTATGACCGAAACCGCCCAAATGGCGGATATCGTGCTGCCCGCCACCATGTTCACAGAGCATGATGACTTTTACCAAGGCGGGGGACATCAGCACATCATGCATGGCCTGAAAGTGGTTGAACCGCCGGGGGAATGCCGTTCAAATCACGAAGTGACCTGTGCGCTGGCGGAACGCTTGGGTGCGGAACACCAGGGCTTTTCCATGAGCCCGCGCGAATTGATTGACGCTACACTGAACGCCTCCAACCGCCCGGGCCTGGATCAGCTGGAGGAGGAAAACTGGTTTGATGTGCAGCCGCCGTTTGAGCAAGCGCACTATGTCGGCGGGTTTGCCCATAGCGACGGCAAGTTCCACTTCAAGGCCGATTGGTCTGAACCCGCGCCCAAGGGCTTTGGCGGCTATCAACCAGCCGATATGCCGACATTGCCGGACCATTGGGCGGTCATCGACGCCGCGACGGAAGCAAAACCATTCCGCATGGCCACCAGCCCGGCTCGGAGCTTCCTGAACTCCACTTTTACCGAAACCAAATCCTCCCAGGAGCGCGAAGGCCGCCCGACTTTACAAATGCGGTCGGAGGATGCCGGGAAGCTTGGGTTAAGCGACGGACAGAGGGTGCGGATCGGCAATGATCTGGGCGAAACCATCCTGCATTTGGCCGTTAGCGATACGACAAATGCGGGCGTGGTGATTGTTGAATCGATCTGGCCGAACGCCACGTTTGAAACCGGCATTGGCATCAATGTGCTGACATCGGCAGAACCCGGTAGCCCCGTTGGCGGCTCCGTTTATCACGACACGGCAGTATGGATTAAGGCGGCATAGGGCTATGACCAAGCCGGCACCCTTCCAAATCCACGCCAGCCATAGCCAGCTGGAATACTTGAAGGCCCGGCTCGAAAATGCCCGGTGGCCGGAGCAGGAAACCGTTAGCGATTGGTCCCAGGGCACGCCGCTGGCCTATATGCAGGAAATTGCCGGCTATTGGGCGCAAGAATATGATTGGCGCGCTCGGGAAGCCAAGCTGAACACGCTGGACCAGTTCCGGGGAGAGGTTGATGGCTTCGGCTTGCACTTTGTCCATATCCGCTCCCCGCACCCTCAAGCCAAGCCGCTTTTGTTAAGCCATGGCTGGCCGGGCTCCATCGTGGAATTTGCGAAGGCGATCCCGATGCTGCTTGATCCGCCTGCTTATGGCAGCGATGCGGCGGATGCGTTTCATGTGGTGGCACCCTCCCTGCCGGGTTTCGGATTTTCTGATAAACCAACGCGTACAGGCTATGGCGTCCAGAAAATCGCGACGCTGTTTGACCGGTTGATGCGGGACCTTGGCTATGACCACTATTTCGCCCAGGGCGGCGATTGGGGGGCCATGATCACGACGATGATCGGCGCGCAGAATCTGGGTGCCTGTCAGGCCATCCACGTGAACATGCCGATTGGCCGCCCAAATGCGGAGGAGACGGCCAATCCCTCCGCTGCGGACAAAGCCGGGATCGCAGCCCTCAAGGCCTATAATGATTGGGATGCGGGCTATTCCAAGCAGCAAAGCACGCGGCCCCAAAGCATTGGCTACGGCCTGGTGGATTCCCCAGTCGGCCAGGCCGCATGGATTATCGAGAAGTTTTGGCGCTGGACCGATTGCAACGGCCACCCCGAAAATGCGCTAAGCAGGGATGAGATGCTGGACAATATCATGCTCTATTGGCTGCCGGAAACAGCAGCATCCTCAGCCCGGCTTTACTGGGAAAGCTTCGGCAAGCCCATCCTGACGGAAACCGGCCCCGCCACCCTACCCGCAGGCTGCAGCCTCCTACCCAAAGAAATCTTCCGCCCAACCCGCTCCTGGGCTGAGCGCACCTACACCAACATCATCCGATGGAATGAGCTTGATAAGGGCGGCCACTTCGCAGCATTCGAACAGCCGGAAACATTCGTGGATGAGTTGAGGGCGTTTTTTAGGTTGGTGCGGTGATTGGCGGGAAGAGTTAACTGACCCCCTGTTAAACATCGACCTAAGAACTCTAAACGCGACATATCAGACGATCCCCTCCCCCCCAACGGGGGGGGAGGAATCAGGGTGAGGGGGTCGCTAGCCCCATATCCGAACAACCCTATAAGCAACAGAATCCGTCCTGCCCTCACGCCATTACACCATCCTGATAAAGCCCCTCTCAACCTGTTCCTCTACCCCCGTTTGGGGGCGAGGAGACCTAGTGGAGGCGGCTCCAATTCAATCCGCAACCCATTCCCGGCGGCAGGCGTCCCACTTACGGTTCCCTGCGCCGCCAGAAACATCATCATGCGTTCAATAGGAGCCCAATCACTCACGGCGTTTTCGTTGAGATAAAGCCTTTGCAATTTTATCAGATTGGCCCGCGCCTAAGCTTCAGCCGCCAAGCGAATTACGCCCCTATGCCTCAGGCCGCCGTCCACCCGCCATCCGCCAGCAATGTGTGTCCCGTGATAAAGCTGGCTTCGTCTGAGAGCAGGTAGAGGACGGGGCTGGCGATTTCTGGGGCTTCGCCGAAGCGGGCCAGGGCATGGCGGCTTTTGGAGCGGGCGCGGGCGGCTTGTTCGTCTGGGGCGAGGCTCATGCTGCGGCGGAGCATGGGGGTATCGATGGCACCGGGGGCGACGGCGTTCACGCGGACATTGACGGGAGCGAGTTCCAAGGCCGCAGCTTTCGCCAGGGAGACAATCGCGCCCTTGCTCGCGATATAGGAGGCGTTCGTCACACCGCCGCCGAACGCGAGTTGGCTCGCCAGGAACACGACGGACCCGCCATTACCTGCCTCAAACGCTGGCAATGCAGCCTTCAGCCAGGTCCAGGAACCGCGCACGTTCACGCGGAATACCTCGTCCCAATCTTCTGCTGACACACCCTGAATGGTCTGTCCGCTTTTAGAAATCCCCGCCGCCGTGACAACGCCTTTCAGCACCGATCCCATGCCTTGCGCGATCTCCACACCTTTGGCCGCTAGGTCTGCGTCGGCAACGTCGCCGCTCAATACTTCCAGCGCTGCATCCTTGAATATATCTTTGAGGGCGCTCAGTGCGTCGGCATCCCGGTCCACTGCGAGCACAGCGGCACCCTCCGCCAGTGCACGTTCAATGGTCGCCCGGCCAATGCCAGAGGCACCGCCGGTGACGATGAGAGTGCTGTTCTGAAAGCGCATGGGTTGGCTCCGTTGCGTTAATGGTTGCGTGTTAGCCGCTTACGGCCTTGCCCAATGGCCTCGCCGATTTTTTTTGGCGGCCATCTGGGTTTGCCCGGCGCGGAGGTGGAGAGCTGCGATCCTAAGCGAGTTGTCGAGCCATTGCGACGTTTCATCCGCAGCGGCAAGTGCCGCCTTGGCGTCTGCCGCGATGGGGGTGGCGGTGGGGTCCTCGACGCCTGCAAACGCGGTCGCCAACTCCGCAGCTGGGATACAGCCAATCTCTGGCGCGGGGTGAGTGGAGGCGTGATTGTAGATGAGCCCGGCGGATGGTCTGTCAGCCGCAGAAAAGCGCTTGAATGCCTCCGCCAGCAGGTCCTGCAGTATGGTGAACTTGTAGGCGTTGCGGTGGTCAATAATCACCGGCTCCATTAGCCGCCGATGCTCACTCATGCCCCGGAAATTCCAACCTTCAGATAATTGCGCATAGGTTACCTCAAAACGGTTTTTAACGGGGCTGAAGAGCTGTGCCAACGTCAACTGGTCTAGGCGTTATTTTGCCGTCCAACCGCCATCAACGATAATGCTGGTTCCAGTTGTCATTGCGGAAACGGGTGCGCATAGATAGACGCAGGCGCCGGCGATTTGGTCTTCTGTCGCTAGTTTGCCCATGGGAATTGATTCCAAAACGAAGGACCGGAACTCTGGATTTTCCATGAACGGCCCAGCAAGCGGGGTGGCGACGAACGTGGGTGCCACCGTATTCACGCGAATGCCGTGTTCCGCCAAGTCAACGGCCATGGCTTTTGTCATGCCCTCTAGGCCAAACTTGCTCATGCAATAGGCGCTGCGCAGCGGGCCGCCGACATGGCCCATCTGCGATGACATATTGACGATGGACCCCGGAACTTTCAGTGCCACAAACTTCTTTGATGCTGCTTGCGCTACTGTGAATGCGGCGCGGAGGTTAAGGTCCACAATCTGGTCGAAACTTTCGTCGTCTACATCAAGCGCGTGCTGCGGATTGTTCCACCCAGCATTGTTGATCACGCCGTGGAGCGCCGGTAATCCGACGATGAAGGCGCGGACAGCGGCGCGGTCCGTTACGTCCAAGGCTGCAATTTGGCAGGACCGCCCGGCAGATTCGATGTCAACCTTGAGCGTTTCAAGTTCTGAAAACGTGCGGGATACGGCGACGATATCCGCGCCGCTCTCCGCCAACATTAAGGCGGCAGATCGGCCAAGCCCGCGCCCTGCGCCGGTTACCAATATGGTCTGGCCGGCAAGATCAAAAGGCGCGGTCATGGATTTTCTACTCCGAACATCTTTAGAAGTTGCGCTTTATCACCGGCCTTTGCGGCGTTCAGGATTTTTTCTTCCTTGGTCTGGACGCGGCCCGCTGCATCGGGCGTTGCCGCTGCCAAATCATGGGGAATGCGAGCGGCACCGTTGCAATCCATATGGATCAGGTCGCCCGGCTTGATGAGTAACCCGGCGACGGTCACAGCCTGGCCGTAATCCACCCAGTGCAAACGGCCATGGCTGGGTTTTACGCAGATCGCCAGGAACTGAAAATTGGCCGGCATTCCGGCGATGTCACGAATGGCACCGTCCGTCAGCACGCCAAGACAGCCTAATGTTTGGTGCGCATGAGCCATGACCTCCCCCCAAGAGGCGGCGGGCCCGCGGGCACCATCAACATCCTGGGATACGATGATCTTTGGTCCATCTGCGGCTGCGACCGCTGCGTAATAGGCCCCGCGCCGGGCGTTCAATACGTCTGCGGACTCTGTTGGTCGGCTGGTCGCGACCATCGCCGTCACTGCATAGCCAACCACTGGGGTCATAGTGGGGAAGGCGCACATCAGCGGCTCTTTGGTATAGCCGTAGTCGCAGAAGCCATCATCCAGCGCTTCGAGCGCATTGCAGATTGTTGGCGTATCAAAGCTGGCGAGTTCATCCAGCAAAGCTTGGGGATGTTGCATTGTTCATCGCTCCAAATGTGGGTTGCGGGCGTCTTCCAGGGCGCTTTTCAGCGCCTCTGCTAAAGATGCGCGTTCATCGTCTGTCAGGAACCTTCCTATGCCGATGCTTCGCCCGTGGGATCGCAGCCGCACTTCGGGAATGGGGGCCTTAAGCGCTTCGGATGAAGGAACGGCGGTGATTTGCATCCAGTTTGGCTGCATGCGCCATTCCTGCACGCGACGATTGGGATGGACGCGGCGGACCAAAATCTCGTTCTCAAATAGCTGAATATGCTCAAACAGCCGTCCAGCGCGATAGTTCATGCGGAAGGCCAGGAAGAGCAGCAATACGTCCAGACCAAAAAATCCGATAATCGGCCAAGCGCCTGCTGCTGCAAACACCAGCCCAAGCGTGAAGCTAACCGCTGCGACGCAGGCCAGCAGTATCCAGAAACTCTGCACAGGCAAACTGCGATGAGGATATAGCGTCGCCTCGAAGAGCGGCTTATCGTTGGGGTCTGATTTCATGACCGTTCTTCTAACCCGGAATTCGCCCCATGCCGAGACCTATGCCAAAAGCCGATGTCGCGGCATTCTATGACCGGCTACGCACGATTGACCCAGAGCCCAAGGGGGAACTGGATTATGTCAACCCTTACACGCTTCTGGTCGCTGTGGCTTTGTCTGCGCAATCAACCGATGTCGGCGTGAACAAAGCGACCAAGGGTTTATTCACGACGGTCGATCATCCATCGAAAATGTTGGCGCTGGGTGAGGATGGCCTGAAGCAACACATCAAAACTATCGGGCTTTATAATACTAAGGCGAAGAACGTCATCGCGCTCAGCCAGATGCTGATGGACGAGCATGATGGCGAGGTACCAGATGACCAAGCGGCGCTGGAACGCCTGCCGGGCGTTGGCCGGAAGACCGCCAATGTCGTCCGCAACATCGCTTTCGGCGCGCCGACAATGGCGGTCGATACCCATATTTTAAGGATCGGCAATCGCACAGGGCTAGCGCCGGGCAAAACTGTTTTGGCAGTCGAAAAAGGTCTGCTGAAGCGCACACCGATGGAATTCATGAACCACGCCCATAACTGGCTCATCCTGCATGGCCGTTATATTTGCAAAGCGCGGAAGCCTGCATGCTGGCGCTGTCCGGTGGCGGACCTATGCCGCTACACGGACAAGATCGTGGAGCCCTGATCCTTAGCGCTTTTCCGTCCAGCTTTCGCAGAATGCTGGGGCAGATGTGCTGAACGGGCAACCGTCCCGTTCCCGCGCCCATGAATTGCCGGATGCCTGCATGCCGTCCATCACAAGCCTCGTGCCCATTGCTGGGATAAGTACTGTGTTGACGCCGTAGGGCCGTTCGCCGGGACCTCCACCGGGCTGGGTGTGGATCATCAGTGGGTCGCCAAGGTCGTGCGACGTCAGGGAGGTTTTACCGGTCTCAGAGATCACATGCTCACTGTAGAACCGGACGGGATCGCCTTCTTTCTCAAAAACGGCATCCTAAACTGGGATCGATATATTTGCCAGTTCCGGGTTCAGAACGCCTTGTATGGTGTTCTCCAGCCAGCGTGTCATGGCGATATTGTCAGACCAGATGCGCCATTAACCTTCTATCAGCTCGCTTTGCAGAAACAGAACATGGCCCGGCCCTGCAGGCGAGAGGACATTTCGCCAGAAGCTGGCGATTGTCGTTTCTGGCCCGCCATCGGTTTCTGAAAGGCGGATGAACGGTTTTTCGCCGCAGCAAACGATGCGATTTGAATCAGCAGACATAGGCTCTGGTTCCCTGTAAGTGCGGCCCGAACCACATTGGCCGTGGCGCGGGCCGGTTTAACGTTATGCAGTGGCGCTGGGGCGGGCTTTCATGCGCTCGTACCAGGCAGCAATGTTCTTATTGTCCTCATTCAGCTTCTGGCCAACAATCTGGCCGAAGTCGAGGAAGCAGAACAGTAGAATGTCAGCCATGGAGACGCTGTCGCCGCCAACAAAGTCACGGCCTTCCATCTCGCCATTTAGCCAAGTCAACTTGTCCTGGGCGGCAGCTTTCAGACCGTCTGATGCTTCTGGGATGCAGCGGATACGGTCTTGGAACATCTTCAAGCCTTCGCCAAAGCGGAAGCCGCCAGCCAATGGCTCGCAGATGTTCAGATCAACGCGCCGGGTCCACATGCGGGTATTGGCTTTTTCTTCAGCCGTTGTCCCTACGAGTACTGGTTCCGGATGCATATCTTCGACGTATTCACAGATTGCCGTAATTTCGGCGATAACCGCGCCGCTATCTAGTTCAAGTGCTGGGCTTTGGCCGGATGGGTTCTTTTTCAGAAACTCCGGCTGGCGATTAATGCCAGATTGGATATCAACTTCGACCATCGGTACTTCGACGCCCTTCTCGGCCATGAACATGCGGACAACGCGGGGGTTTGGGCCGACAGATGTGTAGAGTTTCATGGCGCTTAGGCCTCCTTTTAAGGTGTATATCGAAATGAATGCGTGTGGCAGGGACTGTACATGGGCTGCGTCAAGTGGTGAATAGGGCTTTGCACCACCCAATAGTTCGACCGGGGTTCCATGCAGTTCCATCAAATCGTCGCTCTTGCCGTCATGCTCTCGCTGGGCTTTTTGATCGACACGACGGTCAAGCTTTTCCGGTATCGCCGCCGCGCTAAGATTGCGCAGGAACCTTGGCGCATGCGGGATATTCAAATTCTGAGGAAACCCGAAGCGTTTGAGGCGGAGGAGGTGCGATTAGCCCGCCGTCATTGGGTTTCATGCGCGTTGATGCTGGGATTGATCCTGCTGTTCCTCACTGTCCGGCCCGCCGTGATCCCCGTCGCTGGATAGGCCTGCTTCCGCAACTGAACATCCCGCATTAGGCTTGCCCGAGAACGGGGAGCCTTGCTGATGTCTGAAACCTTTTCGCTCACCGTGAACGGCAAAGCGGAGACTGTATCTGCACTGCCAGATACGCCGCTGATCTATGTGTTGCGCAACCAGCTTGGCCTGAAGGGCGTGCGCTATGGCTGCGGGTTGGAGCAATGCGGATGCTGCACGGTGCTGGTTGATGGCGTACCCGCATTTGCGTGCTCCCAGGCTGTTGAAGCCACAGCTGGTGCCTCAGTTGAAACGATTGAAGGCCTTGGAACGGCAGACACGCCACATCCTCTACAACAAGCATTTATGGACTTGCAGGCAGGGCAGTGCGGGTATTGCCTGGCCGGAATTTTGATGGTGGCGAAAGCGCTTCTTGCAGCGAACCCAAACCCAACCCGCCAAGATATCGTGACCGCACTGGACGGACATTTATGCCGCTGCGGTGCTCATACCCGGATCATCGCCGCCATCCAACTGGCTGCAAAAGTTATGGGAGGTTCTGCATGAGCAAGCTCACCGGCAGCCTTATCGCCAATCCAGGCATGGACCGTTGGATCAGCTTTCTTGATGACAAAACGGCCCGTGTCGCCAGCGGCAAGGTGGAAATCGGCCAAGGCGTTGTCACGGCGCTACACCAGATCGCAGCGGAGGAGCTCAATCTGCCGCTCGACCGGGTGACCCTGGTGTCCGGCGATACTGATATCGGCCCGGATGAGATGTACACGACATCTAGTCTCTCTATTTCCATGTCAGGCGAATCGATCCGGTTGGTTGCGGCGGAGGCGGTGACGTTGCTGAAAGAAAACGCCGCGCTTCGTCTGAACTGCGCGCCAGATGATCTATCCGTTGTCGATGGTGCCTTCGTGCAGAACGGTGCTGATACTGGCCTAGACTATTGGAGTGTCGCTGGGGAAATTGATTGGTCCCGCGCAGCAACTGCCAGCGTAGAACCAAAGGCCGTAAGCGACTACACAATTGTTGGCCGGAGCACGCCGCGGCTCGACTTACCGTCCAAGGTTTCTGGTGCTGCCTTTGTCCATGACGCGGCACCTGATGAGGTTATCCACGCGCGTATCCTGCGACAGCTCGGTGCTGAAGCCTCACTTGTGAGCCTGGATGAAGGAGCAATCAAACGCGCGGCCAAGGCGAAAATTGTAGTCTACCATGAGAAAAACTTTGTAGCGTTCCTTGGTCAAGATGAAGTCGCCGTCGAGCGCGCTGCCGCCGCCGCTCCCTTGCATGCTGAATGGCAGAACGCGCTAAACATTCCAGCTGCCGCTGCTGAAGCCGCATGGTTGCCGGATCAACCCGCCGTAGAACGGGAGCTGGGGGATGTAGATGCGCCCGAAGTAGACGGTGCGCGCATTTCATTAACAGTCTCCCGGCCCTATGTGGCGCATGCATCGCTTGGTCCGTCCTGTGCGCTCGCCCATATGGATGCGGACGGGCAGCTGAAAATCTGGTCCCATGGCCAGGGCATGCATAATCTCCGCAAGAATATCGGCGCAGCGCTGGATATTGATATCGAAAATATCTGGGCGAAGCATCTGCATGGGCCTGGGTGTTATGGCCACAATGGCGCTGATGATGCAGCACTAGACGCTGCGATCCTTGCCCGCGCGCATCCTGGCCAAACTATCCGTGTGCAATGGCGGCGGGAAGAAGAATTTGGCTATGAGCCGCTCGGCCCAGCTATGCTAGTCAAGGCGGAAGCCGTAGTGGATGACGCTGGCAATCCTGTGCAATGGACGGCGGATGTATGGAGCCCCGTTCATGTGCAGCGCCCCGGGAATCCTGCAGTGGTCATGCTTGGCGGACAGGCTTTATTGCCGCCACCAGCATGGGAACCGCCGGTTGATCCGGGTGAGGAACGTGGCGGTGGCGGCACCCGGAATGCGTTCCCACTTTATAGAACTGGCCCGCAACGCGTTCGCCACCATTTGACAGAACGCGCGCCCATTCGCACCTCGGCCTTGCGTGGTCTTGGCGCTTTGCCGAACGTCGTTGCGATCGAAGGCCTGATGGATGAATTGGCAGCCCGCGCCAAAATTGATCCATTAGTATACCGGCTGAACCTACTAGAGGATCCGCGTGCCCGCGCCACCATCGAACGCACCGGTGCTATTGCTGAATGGGAGAAGCGCGGCCCTGGCGGTGAAGGTGAGGGCCTTGGATTTGCGTTCGCGCGTTACAAAAACACGGCAGCTTATTGCGGGGTTATCGTTGCCCTAACGGTTGAAGAAGAGGTGATGCTGAACGCCATCTGGACCGTCAGCGATGCGGGCTTGGTCATCAATCCATCAGGCGCGCGAAACCAGCTCGAAGGCGGCTGCGTCCAGGGTGCAAGTTGGGCGCTGAAAGAGCAGGCCAAGTTTGAAGGCGAAGGCATGACCACGCTGGATTGGGACAGCTACCCAATCCTCCGCTTCAGCGAGGTGCCGGAAATCACTGCCGAGTTGATGGACCAGCCAGATGAGCCGCCCCTTGGCGTTGGTGAATGTTCTGTCGGGCCAACTGCCGCCGCGATCGCCAATGGTATCACCCATGCGCTTGGTGCGCGCATCCACGACATGCCCTTCACACGTGACCGAGTGATGGCGGCTTTGTTGCGATAGAACGCTCTATCCTTCGTGGCGGGCGAGCAGGCGGCCTGCCCGATCAAACAGCATGATTTCCAGTGCAGGACCCTCGCCAAGCAATAGCCGTGCGGCGCGCCCTGCATCCTTGGCGATATCGCCAGGAAGCGGAATGCCCGCGGCTTCTGACAGTGCCAACACTGCACCAGCAGAAGGCGCTTTCGCAGCCTCACTGACCGTCTCCGCTGGCGCACCCAGCTGCTCCAGCCGCGCGGCCAAGTCCGACATATCAACCTGTGAGCGGGCGGAATGCAGGTCTCTCGCACCTTGAGCGAGCTTTACAAATTTGGCGAATCCGCCGCCGAGGCTGAACCGTACGATTTTCTTGCTGCGCACATATTTCAGCGTCGCGCTGGCGAAATCGCCCATGTCCAGCATGGCTTGTTCTTGCAGGCCCGTAGCTCTCATGACGCCAGCTTCAGACCGGGCACCCGTGCCTGCGCCCAAATGGGTGTGTCCAAGTGCGCAGGCGACATCGGCACCCCGGTGGATCGCATGAATCCACGCTGCACAGGAATAGGGCGTCACAACGCCATTGGTGCCAAGCACCGACAGGCCGCCGACAATGCCGAGGCGCCCATTCATGGTTTTCTCCGCCAGCGTCTGCCCGCCTGGGATCGTGATCTCCACAGAAATATCCAGCGGTGCGCCATCTGCAATTGCGGACAAATTATCCTGGATGATCTGGCGTGGTCCTGGGTTGATTGCCGGCTCGCCAACAGCCAGCGGCAGGCCGGGCGCTGTCACCGTACCAACTCCGTCCCCCGCCAAAAACGTGAGGCCAGAGCCCGGCGGCATAATGCTGACCCGCACTTCGACTGTGGCACCATGGGTCACGTCCGGATCGTCGCCGGCGTCTTTAACGATAGAAACCATTGCGCGGCCGTCAGCTTCAATCGCGGAGGCTGAAATTTCGAAATCCGTGCGGAGATCGCGCGGCAGCAGCAATGGCGCCGATGCGGGCATCGTGCCTGTGAGCAAAGCAGCATATCCGGCGCGCGCTGCAGCGGCGGCGCAGGCACCTGTGGTCCAGCCGCGCCGTAATGGCGCATCGGCTGACTTTGTATTAGCGCTGACTTGGGGGGCGACGGGAGTGGTCATGGGCGCTATTCTATCAGAAAGTTAGAGACTAGCACCTGACAGATTGAGGCAGAGCCGATGAACCCCGCAGCCGATCCCATTCCGGCGATCTTGGAAAGCGAAGCTACAGGCGAAACTCGGGAGGTCTATCAGGATGTCAAGGCTGTCACCGGCGTAGATGTGGTTAATTTAGTGTGGCGGCGTCTCGCGGTGACGCCGGGCGCGCTTCCTGCCGTGTGGGGCATGGTGCGTCCGATCTATGTGTCAGGCCGGGTTGCGGCGGAAGCCCAAGCGTTCCGCCGGCATTTGCGACCACCACAATTACCGCTGATCCCAAAGGCGGCGCTTGCGGCGGCGGGCGTTGATCGGCTTGGCCAATTGTCTATCCGCGCCATTCTTGATTCCTACGACCGCACTAATGCCATGAACCTGATTGGCCTTTCCGCTGTTCTAGCCCGCTTGGATGCGTCAGACGGTGTACCTGGCGCGCCGCCAAGGCCAATGCAGGAACCGCCATTGCCGAGCCTGCCGCCGCTGCCTGCGCTCACCGCACTCGATTTGCCGATCCGTAACCTCATCGATATGTTGAATGCGATTTGTGAGGAAGACGGGAGCGTTATAGCCAGTATGTATCGGCATCTGGCCTATTGGCCGGGCTATCTTGCGCTGTCGTGGACGCTCCTCGCACCTATCGCCAGTGATGGACGGATGCAAGCGGTGATCAACGAGGCGCGCCAGCAGTCTGCCGCCCGCGCGCGTGCGATCGCTGCTGAGTTGGACCCGCTGGACGGATCGCTAGATCAGGCGGTGATCGACGATATTCACGAGGTGCTGACGCTCTTCACGCAGCACCCGATTTCAAAGATGGTCGCGATCTGCCGCGCCCTTGCATCGGCGACGCCCGCACCATGATGGGTGGCAATCCCCTCTTTGACGGACTGCCGGTGCTGGACCCAGGGGCCGTATGGCTTATCGGTGCTGGTCCTGGTGAGCCTGGTTTGTTGACGCTGCATGCACTTAATGGGTTGGCCCAGGCGGATGTCGTGGTGCATGACGCGCTGGTCGATCCAGGCTGTTTAGCGTTGGCGAGGCCGGGTGCTGAAATCATTCATGCAGGTAAGCGCGGCGGAAAACCATCCCCAAAGCAGCCAGATATTTCAGCTCGTTTGGTCCGCGAAGCGAAAGCGGGGAAGCGTGTTGTTCGCCTTAAGGGTGGGGACCCGTTTCTGTTTGGCCGTGGTGGGGAAGAAGCGTTGACGTTAGTGCGCGCAGGCGTGCCGTTTCGCATTGTTCCTGGCATTACTGCAGGCATTGGTGGCCTTGCTTATGCGGGTATTCCGGCGACGGACCGCAACGTGAATTCCGTCGTCGCTTTCATCACGGGGCACGACGCGACGGGGGCTGTTCCAGGCGGCATAGACTGGGCGGCGCTGGCAAAAGGGGCACCTGTGATCGTGCTTTATATGGCCATCAAAACACTGCCAGAGATTTCCGCCAGGTTGATGGCAGCAGGGCGCACCGCCGATGAGCCGGTAGCGCTTGTCTCAAATGCAGCGACATCGCGCCAATCTGTAATTGAAACCACCCTCAGCGAGGCCGCAAAAGCAGGCCAGGCGGCGGAAGCACCGGCCGTTATTGTAATCGGTGAAGTCGTGCGCTTGCGGGTTGGCCTGGATTGGTTGGGTGCGCTTGAATTGGGCCGGCAGCTGGATAGTGATCCACTGGGCATCGCACCTGAGACATTGGACGTTGGCTAGGCCGCGGCGGCGTCAATCGCAGCAATGCGTTCACGTACCAGTGGAATAAGCTCAGCCCCATATTGCTCCGCATCATGCAGCGGGTCATAGCCTCTGATCAGCAGGCTGGATGCGCCGATTTTGTAATATTCTGCTAGCGCGTCTGCGACTGTATCCGGCGCGCCCACCAGGGCTGTGGAATTCCCCGCTGCTCCTGTCGCCTCCGCCAGTTTTGTCCAAAGACAGGCGTCATGCACATCCTGGCGCGCGGCGGCAGCGAGCAGGCGCTTCGAGCCTTCGTTGTGGCGGACCGGTGGTGATGCGTCGCCACGAATGCGATGAATATCCGTCAAAATCTGGTGCGCTCGGTCCCACGCCTGATCATCTGTCTCGGCAAGAATAGGGCGAGTTGAGAGGCTGAAATTAGGCTGGCGATTGTGACTTACCGCCGCTGCTGTGACGCGCTTCATGAATGCCGTCGTGTCCGCCAGAGGCTCGCCCCAAAGCATGAACGTATCGGCGAACGGTGCTAGCGCGGCTATTGCGGCGTCTGATCCGCCGCCGCCGAACATTGGGATGTGTGGCGCCTGCTTGCAGCGGATTTCTGCATAAGCGCCTTGGATATCGTAAAATTCGCCGCTGTGATCAAACGGCGATGTTTCTGTCCAGGTGCGGCGGAGGACTTCGGCATATTCTGTCAGTCTGCGGTACCGCGCGGAATGATCCGCATGATCCCCATCTTTCGCCTGATCCACCGGACTGCCGCCTGCAATCAAGTGGATGGCCAAGCGCCCATCGGTTAGCTGGTCCAGCGTCGCAAGTTTTCTGGCTGCGACTGTTGGAGATACAAAACCAGGTCTGTTTGCCAGCAAGAAGCCTAAGCGATCTGTCACTTGTGCCGCACGAGCGCCAACCAGAAAACCATCGGGTGCGTCAGCAAAATAGCCGATGAGCACACGGTCAAACCCAGCGTCTTCGTGGACGTGAGCCGTATGAGCAATCACATCCGCATCAAACACGGGGCCGATGGCAGGTATGATTTCGGAGGAGACGCGGGGCGCAATCCAGCCGATCATTTCTACAGGCATCTGAAATCACTCCTCTGGCATAAGCGTAACCAAGGAGGAGCGACTAAGAAAGGCGACTGTTATGCAGCTTTCGCTTCAGAGGAGCTAGAGGACGGGCGGTTATAAGCAATGCTGCAATGATGCTCGCAATATGGCTTGCCTGGGGCCGCTTCTTCCGTACAGAAGTGGAAGCCCGGCAGGCGCGGATCGCCGATTGGCCACTGGCAGACAGGGCCGCTGCGCTTCTGCTTCGTTTTTTGACGGTCCGCTTTGGCTTTAGCGGGTGCAGGCGATGGTTCAGGCGCGGCTTTGGCTGCCGCTTTCTTCGGCGCAGGTTTGGCAGCCGCTGCCGGTTTCGCCGTGGGTTTTGGCTTTGGAGCGGCAGTGGGCACCTTTGCAGCAGCCGGCTTCGCTTTCCGCTTGGACTCAATTGGGGACTGGCGGCCTGGCAGCTTCATGCGATGCGCTTTGCCGACAACAGCGTTCTTGGAGACGCCCAACTTGCGGCCAATTTCAGCCGTGCTAAGTCCTTCCGCCCAAAGCTCTTCCAGCTTGGCGATCCGTTCTGGCGTCCAGCTCATTTCCGTCTCCTGGCAATAAAAACGCTACATCGTGTATGGGCGACTACCCTAAAATACACATATAGTGTTTTAATCCCTTATTAAGCCACTACTTTCACCCATTCCGTCAACCCCCTTTAGTGGATAACCTCTGGATGATTGCGGGATAGATTCTGCTGAGTATGCTGTAAGCTAGAAGAGCTTAAGTGCTTATGCCCAAATTTCGAGCAGGATTCCATTGATATGGCTGAAAGTCTCATTCCGTTTGATGATCGCGATGGTGCCGTCTGGTTTAATGGTAAAATCATCCCTTGGCGCGACGCCACGGTCCATTTCCTAAGTCACGGCTTGCATTATGCTAGTGCGGTATTCGAAGGTGAGCGAGCCTATGGCGGTCATATTTTCGAAAGCGTGAAGCATAGCGAACGCCTGCACAATTCAGCGCGTTTGCTGGATTTCAAGGTGCCTTTCACAGTTCAGGAACTTGAAACCGCCAAATATGATGTGTTGCGCGCCAACGGCATCGTGGACGGTTACGTCCGCCCGCTGGCTTGGCGGGGCGCTGAAGAAATGGGCGTGTCGGCCCATGGCTCGAAGATAAACGTTGCCATTGCGGCATGGGAATGGCCATCATATTTCTCGCCAGAAATGCGTGCCAAAGGTATTCGGATGAAAACTGGCCCTTGGCGCCGCCCGGATCCATCTTCTGCACCCACAGAAAGCAAGGCGACGGGTCTTTATATGATCTGCACGCTCTCCAAGCATGCGGTTGAGGCGGAAGGCTACCAGGACGCGATGATGCTAGATTGGCGCGGGTTTGTGGCTGAAGGTACTGGTGCCAACATCTTCCTGATTAAAGACGGCGTTATTCACACGCCTACGCCCGATTGCTTCCTGAACGGCATAACCCGCCAGACGGTGCTGTCCCTGGCTGAGAAGCGCGGCATTCAGATTGTTGAGCGCTATATCAAGCCTGAAGAACTTGGTGATTTCACTGAAATCTTCGTCACCGGTACGGCCGCTGAAGTCACGCCGGTTGGCGAGATTGATCAACACCGCTTCACGCCGGGCAAAGTCACGGAAGCGCTGCTGACTGACTACGAAACGCTGGTCCGCACACCGCCTGCCGCCGTCGCCGCTAAATAGCGGGACGGCAGGCTCGTTCTGCTTATAGGTCTTTGAGAATTTCCTCCCGGTGCTGATCCAGCATCGGGGGCGGACGGTCTGCTTTCGGCCCGTCGACATTGGCTTTGAACCCAGCACCGATGCCCATGAGGGGGCGTTCGATGCCGGGGATGCCATTGAATTCAAGCAGGACATCTCTGTGCTTCAAGGCCGGATGATCCAGCGCCTCGTTAACGGGCAATTGCGGCGCAGCGGGGACGCCGCATGCAGCCAAGCGTTTTTCCCAATCGAAGGCGTTGGCGCTGGCAAGTCCGGCCTCCATCTCAATCTTGACCTGGGCACCGTTAGATCTCCGGGCCTCAGTATCAATAAAGCGAGGATCCTCAGCTAAGTCGTCTCGGTCAATTGCCTTGCAGAACCCGCGCCAATGACCATCTGTCAGCGCGCTGATCATCAAGCGCCCATCGCCTGTCTCGAATAGGCCCGCCGTTGGCAGGAACGCTGGTGATGAGTTGCCGATAAGCGGTTGAACTTCGCCGGTCGCCTTGTAATTAACGAATGGTTGTGCGGCCATTGTGATGGCAGTGTCGAGCATTGCTACGTCCAGATGCTGGCCTTCGCCCGTTTGGCTGCGGCGGAAAAGCGCGGACGCTACGGCGAATGCCGCCGTCATCCCTGTCGCCATATCAACAACGTTAAAGCCGACGCGGGTCGGGCCGGATTCAGGGTGGCCTGTAAGCGCGATCATGCCGGATGTTGCCTGAATTGCGCCGTCGTAAGCGGGTGCGCCAGCATAGGGGCCATCCTGCCCATAGCCGGAGATTGAGCAATAGATGATGTCCGGCTTTACCGTCTTCGCCCACTCATAGCCAAAGCCCAGTTTGTCGATAGCACCCGCCTTGAAGTTTTGCACGATGATGTCCGCGCTCGCGACAAGCTTTTCCAGGATGTCTTTGGTCTCTGGCGCTTTCAGATCGAGCGCGATGGAGCGTTTTCCAGCATTTACGCTAAGAAAAATTGTGGACATGCCAAGCTTACCGATATCGCTGTCCGCCATGATGCCGCGACCTTGATCACCGCCCATTTTGCCGTCTCGCCCCGGCTGCTCAATCTTGATGACGTCAGCGCCGAGCAGCGCCAATTGTTCGGCGCAGAACGGACCTGCCAGAACTTGTGTGAAATCAATTACCCGTATGCTTTCAAACGCGCGCGCCATGCGACTTTCTCCCAATCAAATTTGTTCGATGGCGAACAGCATAGGCCGGGGCAGCGGGAAAGCGCTACTCGCAAGCGCACACTGGCTGGAGGGGGCCAAGTGTGAATCCGGCGATGGCTGCTTCGCCATCCGTTAGCGTAATGGGTGCAGCCGCCCGGCCATCCTTCGCACTAAGTGATGCGAAGGCGAGGATGGTCTTGGCGGCGGCGGCGGCAGTTGCATTCAGTTGCCCAAGTGCTGCCAGCCTGTCGATCACCGCATCGCCTTTGGCCAATCGCAGCATCACGCGGCCAGCTGGGCGATAGGCGGCGTCAAGTCCGATAGCGCCTGTTCCCGAAACATCAAGTGTGCCCCATCGGACCCGGGATGCGCGAATATCAATCCGCCCATCTTCCGTCCGCCAAGCTTTAATAGCGTCGGGTTTCCCGCTGAAAGGGAAGGCACCGGTCAGCGTAAGCGACACGTCAGCCTGTTTCGCTTGTGGCCCGAAGAGTGCGCCGGAAGGAAATGTCATATCCGCGAAACCGATCTCGATCTCAGACTTGGCTGGCGGCGGGCCATCCAGCTTTGTCCAGTAGATGCGACCCCGTTTTGCAACCAATGGCCCGACATTGGCGTGGGCAAGGCTGTGGCTGACATCTTCTAAGGTCAGCTCAAGCGCCCAGACAGGGCTGGCGGTGTTCTTAGTGTTGCCAGAAATGTTCGGCCCAGCGCGGCCCTTGGCTTTGATGGCTTGGCCCGATTGGCGATTTGCGGGGCTGGGAGCGGTCGTTACCCAACCAATACCTTCCGGCAATAAAATAGTCATGTCGCGCGGACGCCACGGCCTGGCGGAGACTTCAGCGACGGCGGCGGCGAGCTTAGCTTGGCCCGCACCCCAGGTTCCGGTCATTTCCGCATCCCGCAGGCGAATGCCGACGGTGAATGGAAACCCGAACCGCTCAATGGCGGTGTATGTTAGGCGTGGCTCGCTGCCGTCTGCATTGGCTGATGCGGCGACACGCTGACCGTAAGTCGCTAGAAAGAACCACCACCCCGCCCAAGCACCGACGATCATCAGCACGACTAAACTTAGCGCGGATAGGAGAAGTCTGCGGCGCATGGCATCCCTGACGTTAGCGTTGGTGAGCATGGGGACCAGGTTCGGCCCTCAACCCATAGCGTGATATATAGTGTTTCCCGCCGATACGGAATCGCCGCGTTTGTTCTGCCAGACTTCTCCCGCAAGACCTTTCTATGTGTTCGGCTATGGCTCACTGATGTGGCGGCCGGATTTTCCGTTTGTGCGCCAAGCGCCTGGGCTGGCGCTGGGGCATGAGCGGAGTTTATGCGTCTGGTCATCAGCATATCGCGGCAGCCCAGAACGGCCAGGGTTGGTGTTTGGTTTGGACGTGGCAACTGTAGATACGACCTGCCGGGGCGTTGTGTTTGAAGTGGCACCAGAGAACCGCCGCCAGGTCATCGCATATCTTTTCCAACGGGAACTGATTTACCCGATCTACCAACCGACCAATGTGAAAACGACAAGCACACTGGGCGATCATCCAGCGCTGACGTTCACTGTCGATAGATATGACGTTGCGTATGCCAGCCGCTTGAACCCGGATGTGCGGATCGCGGCTATCGCCAGTGGACGAGGCCGTGCCGGGCGGGCGCGGGATTATCTGGCGAACGGGCTGGACCGGATGGAGGCGATGGGTGCGGGGGAGCCGAGGCTGCGGGCGGACCTTGCGGCTGCGGACTTACTACCCGATGACCCTGCCGTCCTGTTCGCCCTCCTCGACGAGCCGTATTGTCGCCGTCTCAATACTGTTTTCGAGTTGGCGCATGAATGACTTACGGTCCATACCGGGCGGTATGACCTCAAGAAACTCCAGTATTACAGTGCCCTTTCGCTTAGTGAAGGCATTCCGCTGCCAGTAGAGGCCGGAATTAACTGCGACAGGGGTCACGGGTGCTTTTAGGTCTCGGTACAGGGCCGCCACGCCTGGGTGATAGGCTGGCGGTGCGCCGGGCGCGCGGCGCGTACCTTCTGGAAAAATTACGATTGGCCGGTCCGTGGTCATCATCGCGCGGGCCGCCGCCAGCATCTTGCGGACAGTTTTGGAACCGCCATCCCTATCAATCGGTATCATCCCGACTTTTGCCATATAGGGCCCGAAAGGCGGCGTCCAAAGTAGAATGCGCTTCAGCACGAAGGTTGAATCTGGTAGCAACGCCGCCAACGCCAACGTTTCCCAGGCAGATTGGTGTTTAGCGGCAATCAAGCAGGCACCCTTTGGTATGGCACCCCGGGTTTCGTAATCCAATCCTACAATGTGTTTTAGCAACCAAAGGCAGGCTTTGGCCCACAATCGTCCATAAAAATCCATGCAGGGGCGGGGGCCAAGGAACAGCAGCAAGCCAGCAATAGCCATCACGAGCGTTAGCACACCAAATGTGATGTTGAAGAGAACGGAGCGGATAAAGCTCATTAAATCAGGCCCGTTTTAGCCGCCAGGAATTTCAGAAACTCCCGCCCGATCACGCCGAATCCACGCACGGATTTCCACCAGTTATTCCGGTTGACCGTCTCCGGCTCCACTGGGCTTGGGTAGAATGTGACACCTGGGGCTGCGTCTTCCATCAACAACGTGGCGCGGGGCATGTGATAATAGCTGGTGACGAGCCGGACGGTTTTCACCCCGTTGCTTTCAACCCATGCAGCCGATTCGGTAGCATTCTCCTGGGTGTCACGGGCACGGCCTAGAACGACATTGCCTGGATTTGGAACAATGATCTCAGGCGATTGGGCCAGCAGGTCCGCCAACGTCACATCTTCGCCAGCACCGGATATGTATAGCCGTTCGGCAGCGCCATCAGCCAAAAGCTGCAATCCGGACGCGACCCTGGCTGATCCACCGGTTAGGACGACGATCGCGTCTACTTTTGCGGGGGCTGGCGGCGGTGTGGCCGATGCCTTGAACCAAAACCAGACGAAACATACGAGGAGCAAAATCGTTGTTCGCACGACCAGGCGTTTGAGGAAGGCCATTATCGACGCCTAAGCCACAGCAGTGCAGCGATTCGTGCAGCGGCGACTGCGACGGCACCAGCACCTAACGGAAGAATGGCCAGTGCCGCCCAGGCCCAGCCATCTAGGCGCGGCGTCGGCAGAAGCGCACTTGCCCCTTCCGCAGCCCGCTCAACCAAGAAAACGGCGAGTGCGGCCAAGCCCACGCCAATAACACCGCCAATAAGCCCTTGGCGTAGGGATGCGCGTGCGATCAGGCCGGAAATCCACCTGTCCGTCCCGCCCAATTGCCGGAGCAAGCGAATCGCATCAGCGTGGATCGCCATGCGCGCGGCGGCGACAGCGGCGACGGCAGCGGCGCTGATTAGGCCGATCAACAACGCGGCTACCCAAGCTGTTCGGGCGACAGCGCGGGCGTATTTAGCTAGTTTTTCGGCCCATACGTCATGGTCATCGACCTTCACATTCGGGTCTGCTTCGCGCAAACGGGCCTCTACAATCCCGGCGCCCAGACTGGCGCCGGGCGCTAACGTCGCTTCAAGGAACCTTGGTTTGGGAAGGCCTTCCAGATCAACCAGGCCACCAAGCCAGGGGGCGAGCAGGCGGTTGATATCTTCCTCTGGTGTCTCGCTAACGGTCGCCACGCCTGGGGTGGCTAGCAGCATTTCAACGATTCGGGGCAGAGGGTCAGCGGTTTTAGCGGGCGGTGCGCCCAGTTGGATCGTCAATCCGCCACCAAACCCGGCAGACCAGCGCGTCGCCGCGTCGCCAACACTGAGCGCTGCTGCCAACGCCAGCGCTGCCAGAAATGCCATCAGCGCTGTTGCATAGGGCAGGATACGCCCGGCCGAATCCCCAGAAAGCGCGCCTGCAGCGACGGCGGTCGCACTTTCTTCGTGGCCAAAGGGGCTGAGCTTTTGGAGGAGCGAGGCTATGTTCATGGCGTGGATTCGTACGCCTGACCGTCGCCGAGACGAATCGTTGGGTGTGGGAACCTGTCGATCAGCGTGAGGCTATGGGTGGCCATCACGACAGCGGCACCCTGCCGGTTCAATTCCTCGAAGAGCGCCATCAACCGGTCTGCCATGGCGTCATCGACGCTGCCGGTTGGCTCATCGGCGACAATTAAGCTGGGTCGGCTGATGACCGCACGGGCAATCGCGGCGCGTTGTTGCTCGCCACCAGACAGACTTTGCGGTTGGGCGTTGGAACGTTCTGACAAACCCACCCATTCCAGCAATTCCGCCGCTTCCGCTCGCGCTTCATTCACTGTAGCACCTGTGATCAAGCGGGGCAGGGCGATGTTGTCCAGCAGCGATAGGCCTTCCAGCAGGCGAAAATCTTGAAAAACGACGCCAACTTTGCGGCGGAGCGTTGCAAGCTTGCCAGGGGAAAGGCCTGCTGTATCCGTTCCAAAAAGCTCAATCCGGCCTGTTGATGGCAGTTGGCCCAAATAAATCAGCCGCAAAAGCGATGACTTTCCAGCCCCGCTTGGACCAATCAAATAGCGGAATGCACCAGCAGGAATCGCAAGATTCAAGCCATTCAGGACCGGTGGCTCATCACCATAGGTCAGTGTCACGCCAGCGAGCGATGCTGCGGGCGCGGAGGTATCTTTTGGCGAAAAGCCATCAAACAATGGCGCAGACGCCTCATGACGCTTAGTATGCATATGTCGACCGCCTTGCCTCTCAGGGTCGCCTATTCCTATACAGGAAATCCTCATCATGGGAGAGCCGTTAGACACGTATGCAGATTACATGTCCCAATTGTAACGCTCGCTACCTGGTGCCCGATGCAAAGATCGGCCAGGACGGCAGGCGTGTGCGCTGTGCGCGCTGTGAAACCATTTGGAAAACCGAAGGTATTTCAGCTGCTCCAGCGCCTGATTCTAATGACGTGCCGGACGAATCGGTTGCGGCTGAAGCAGCAACCGACGCACCGACACCAGCCGCAACACATGTAGATTCGCCAAGCCGGACGAAGCCTGTGCAGATTGATCCAGTGCCACGTGACAGATCGCCTGCGCCAATTGCTGATCGTCCGCGCGGCGGGTGGATGGGTTGGGCGGCACTCGCAATACTGGTGATCGCATTGCTTGCCGGTTTCGTTGTGGCGTCCGATACGGTCAAATCCGTTTGGCCAGCATCTGCTAAAATCTACGAAGCGATTGGCATTTTGAGCGATGCCAAACCTGCCATGGCTCCAGATTCAGCCAATCCAGCCATCAGCAAGGCCCCAGACGCGCCAGCTGAAAAACTAGTGTCTGATGCGGGCGGCCTTGAATCCTCGAAGCTGACTCATGCTTGGGAGGCCTCTGCGGCAGGTGGATACGACCTGAAGCTGACGGTCGAAGTTACGAATAATGCATCCAGCGAAAGGCCGGACGCCTATATCCGTGTCCGCTTGCTGGATAAGCAGGGCGGCATTGTCCGCGATAAGAGACAGCTTATTGGCGGGGGGCCGTTTGCGCCGGGCGAATCGCGTTCATTCACGACCATTTTCTCCGACCCTGGAGAGGGGATCACTAAGGCCATCCCTACCATCGAATCGGGCCGCTAACAGCTTGGCCGCTTATCGGTCAGCCACGAATATTCCATGGAGCCCAAATGGCAGTGGGCAGGGTGGCGCTTCTATAGCGAGTGGCACGGCGTCAA
>Ga0315331_10000036_pt1 | contig 59966 bp, 56 predicted proteins | sample M160m34915metaG_FD_203456 | JGI IMG/M metagenome (GOLD analysis project Ga0315331, IMG submission 203456) | Ammonia-oxidizing marine archaeal communities from Monterey Bay, California, United States - M1 60m 34915 | ecosystem: Environmental > Aquatic > Marine > Intertidal zone | place: USA...
TCACTGTCCCCATCAAAGGTGCAACTCTGATTGGAGACGGCCCTGATGCGATGAGCCAGGTGAAAATGATCGGCAACGATATGGCGCTCGACAACGGCATCGGCGTATGCGGCAAATCTGGCCAGGGGGTACCCGTCGGCGTTGGCCAGCCGACATTGCTGATGGATGGCGTCACAGTTGGCGGAACGGCGGCTTAAGCCTCAGCCGCCAATTTATCCCTTACAGCCCGCAAGTCTTTCCACGCCTCCCGCTTTTGTGCGGGTTGACTCAGCAGGAAGGCTGGGTGAAATGTGGGTAAAAGTGGTAGTTCCAACCCTCCAGCGAGGCCCGGGCGGGTCTGGAAATCGAACCATTTACCTCGCAAACGCGTGATTCCTGTCTTCTCGTTCAACAATGTCTGCGCCGCTGGGCCGCCGAGCGCGATAATAGCTCTTGGTTCGACAAGCTCTATCTGGCGCATCAGGAATGGCAGGCACTGCGCGCGCTCTTCCGGCGTTGGTGTGCGATTGCCGGGCGGGCGCCAATAAAGGGTATTGGTAATATAAACATCTGTACGCGCGAAGCCGATGGCAGCAAGCATACGGTCCAGAAGCTTGCCATTCGGGCCAACAAACGGCACGCCCCGGCGATCTTCCTCCGCGCCCGGCGCGTCGCCAACGCAAATGATGCGTGCGCCTGTGGTTCCATCTCCAAATACCGTATTGGTTGCATAACGCTTAAGGCTTGAGCCTTCAAACGCCTCAACCGCGGCCTGTAATCCATCCAAGTCTTTGATCTGATGGAGGTCCGCCAGGTTGACGGGCTTAGCCTCAACAGCTGCTGGCGGCGGCGCGGCGGCGGTTCGGCCCTTATTGCGCCGGGCTTGGGCCAGCGGCGAATCGCCAGTGGGAGCATAGGCAGGCGGCAATTCTTGGCTTGAATCGGATGCAGATAGAACGGCAGAGGCGGCGCTGAACCGGTCATATGGCTCAGGCGAAAGCGCTTCAGTTATGCCCACTTCCAGCTGCCAGCGCAGCATCGCAATCAGCGATTCTCTTGAATAAGCCACATATGGGTCCAAATCGGCCATGGCGCCCGTAAGTCTCCTGCCCTATCTTCTTTCAATATGGAATAACGATACTCGCTTAAGACGTGATTTGGAATGAGGGACGCACCGGATGAGTGATTCAGCCGAACGGGAAAGTATGGATTTCGACGTCGTCATTGTTGGTGGCGGGCCTGCCGGTTTATCAGCGGCGATCCGGCTAAAGCAATTGGCGGAAGAAAAAGGTGCCGAAATCGGTGTTTGCGTGTTGGAAAAAGGCTCCGAAATCGGTGCGCATATTCTTTCCGGTGCCGTGCTGGACCCCATCGCCTTGAATGAGCTAATTCCAGACTGGAAAGACCGCGGCGCGCCCCTGAACACGCGTGTCACAGAGGACAAATTTTACTTCCTGGACAGCAAAGGTGGCCTCCGCGTCCCGAATATCGCGATGATGCCGGCGATGAAAAATCACGGAAATTATATCGTCAGCCTGGGCAATGTGTGCCGGTGGCTGGGCGAACAAGCCGAAGCGCTTGGCGTTGAAATTTATCCTGGCTTCGCTGCTGCAGAATTACTCTACCACGACGATGGCTCGGTAAAAGGCGTTGCGACTGGCGACATGGGCATTGGCAAAGATGGCCAACCCAAAGCCAGCCACGAGCCCGGCATTGAACTCCACGCGAAATACACCTTCTTCGCGGAAGGTGTGCGCGGCAATCTCGGCAAGCAGCTGATGAACCGATATAATCTGCGCGACGGTGTTGAGCCGCAGACCTACGGCATTGGCATCAAGGAACTCTGGGAAATCGACCCGGAGAAGCACCAGGAAGGCCTGGTCATGCATACCGCCGGATACCCGCTGGATAGGGAAACTTATGGCGGATCATTCCTCTATCACCTTGAAAACAATCAAGTTGCTATTGGTTTTGTGATTGGGCTGGACTACCAGAACCCATACATTTCGCCGTTCGATGAATTCCAGCGCTACAAATCCCACCCCCTCATCCGTCGCGTATTGGAAGGCGGCAAGCGCATTTCTTATGGCGCGCGGGCGCTGAATGAAGGCGGTGTGCAATCCCTGCCGAAGTTCATCTTCCCCGGCGGCGCGCTGATCGGTTGTGATGCAGGCTTCCTGAACATGCCGCGCATCAAAGGCAGCCATGCTGCAATGAAAACCGGCATGATGGCGGCAGAAGCCGCGTTCACGAAAATCATGGATGACAGCGAAGGCCATGATGAACTGACTGCCTATGCCGCAGCTTACAAAGGCTCCTGGCTTGCGAAGGAATTGCACAATGCCCGCAATGTCCGCCCTGCATTCAAATGGGGCCTGCTCAAAGGCACACTCTACGCCGGGGTCGATCAGTTGTTATTGCGCGGCAGGGCACCGTGGACGATATCCCACCATGGGGCAGATCATTCCAGCATCAAATCCAAAACCAAATATGAGCCGATCAAATATCCGAAGCCGGATGGCTTGGTCACTTTCGATAAACCGTCCTCGGTCTATCTTTCTGCGACCAACCATGAAGAAGACCAGCCGGTCCACCTCACCTTGAAAGATACAAGCGTGCCTATTGACACAAACCTGGCGCTTTATGATGCACCGGAGCAGCGCTATTGCCCGGCTGGTGTCTATGAAATTGTCGAGGAAAATGGCGCGCCGCGTTTGCAGATCAACGCCCAAAATTGCGTCCACTGCAAAACCTGCGACATCAAAGATCCAACCCAGAATATCGTTTGGGTGACGCCTGAAGGCGGCGGCGGCCCGAATTATCCAAATATGTAAGGGAGACGCCGATGGCGCGCGCGACTCGTAAACTTTCGCACTCTCTCCGTCAATCGCTGCTGACTGGCTTGACCGCCGCCGCATTGGGGCTAGCTGCAACGCCAGCACCGGCTGTCGAGCCATCTGAAGGGTTCGTTGGGGCTTATCTAGCAGGGCGCGTGGCGGAACAGCGTGGCGAAACTAGCATCGCGGCGGGCCAGCTTTCTCGCGCATTGGCCTTGGCCCCCGATACACCACGACTGCGCCGCCGCGTTGTCGGCTTACTGGCGGTAGAAGGGGAGATTGATCGCGCGGCCAAGGATGCCGAAGCGCTGAGCGCGATAGGTGAAAATGGCTTTCCCATCGGTATGCTGCGCATCTCCCAGCGGTTCTTGACGAGCGATTATGCTGGCGTTCGCGAAATCGCAGCAGACCACCGCGCCAACGGACTTTCCCCCGTGATCGCGACTTTGGCAGACGCGTGGGCCATGGCTGGCGCTGGCGATATTGACGGTGGTGCACGCAAGTTGACCGACGCCGCACGCGATATGCAGGGCCTGAAGGTGCTGCTAATGCTGCATGCGGGCATGCTGGCCGAGCAGGGTGAACGCGCCGACCTTGCCCGCTGGATGTATGAGGAAGCCGTCGCTGCAGCAGAATCAGAAGAACGCCCGCTCTCGCCCCGCCTTGTCCAGGTCGTAGCTGGGTTCCATGACCGTAATGACGCGGCAGAAGCCTCCGTTGCAATCCGCGCCAAAGCTGGCGAAGGCGTCGAGAACCCTGATGATACCGCCGCCGTAGGCCAGATCGTCAAATCCGCTGCTGAGGGCTTCGGCGAGGCGCTCTTTAACTTCGCGGGCGGGCTTTATCAGGACCGGCAATATAGAAGCGCACTGGTTTACGGACGTCTGGCAGATTCGCTCCGCCCCGCTGACCCGGCGACACGGCAAACGATTGGCCAGATTCTTGAGGCGTCCGGTCGGTCTGAGGCTGCCGCCGCCGCATACCGCGCCGTTCCCAAAGCAGGGTCCTACGCCTGGCGCGCGCCGCTACGAGCAGCCGATGCTATGGCGGACGCAGGCAACATCGACGGTGCAGCCATAGCCATGCGCGACGTGATGGCGATTGCACCTAAAGAATTCGAGCCTGCGATTTCGCTCGGACATCTACTGCGCTCCGCCAATCAGTTTGAAGAAGCCGCTGAAGCTTATGATGAAGCAATCAAGCGCAAGGGCGGCCTTGGGCCTAGTGACGGCTGGCTTCGCTACGCTCGTGCCATCGCCCTTGAACGATCTGGTAGATGGGAAGAGGCGGAAAAGGAATTCCTGGCCGCACTCGAAACACTGGGCAATGAACCCTTGATCCTAAACTATCTGGGCTATTCCTGGATTGACCGGGGTGAGAACCTGGACAAAGCGCGCGATATGGTCGCCCGCGCCGTTGAGCTCCGCCCAGAAAATGGCTTCATTACGGATAGCTTGGGCTGGGCCGAATATCGCGCTGGAGATTTCGAAGCCGCCGTTGCCACGCTGGAACGCGCCATCGCTTTGCAGCCCGTTGATCCCGTTATCAACGAGCATCTGGGCGACGCCTACTGGCAGGTTGGCCGCTACCGGGAAGCCCGATTCCAATGGCGCCGCGCGCTTGCCTTTGAGCCTGATGCTGAATTTATTCCCGTAATCCAAAGCAAACTGCGCTGCGGCGTCGATGGCTGCCCAGCAGCCTCCGCCCCCAAAACGGATGAAGCCAAACAGAGCGGCAGTGACGGCGGCTGATCGGCGCCGCGCCGCCTGGCGGTTCGAGTGCGCCCCCGCCAAGGTCAATCTAGGCCTTCGCGTAACCGGCCAGCGCGATGATGGCTATCACTTGCTGGACAGCTTGGTCCTGTTCGCAAGCATTGGTGATGTGGTGGCTCTCCGGCCAACGGATGCTAAAGAATCGCGCCTTTGCGTGCGCGGTCCGTTCGCCAGCGCACTCTCGGGTGAGCTTGCGGATAACCTCGTCCTGCAAGCCGCAGAAGCGTTCCGAAGCGCCTTTGGCGGGCCAACAGTCGAAATTGTGCTTTGGAAGCATCTTCCGGTCGCGGCAGGCATTGGCGGGGGATCGGCTGATGCGGCTGCTGTATTGCGTCTGCTACAACACGGCCTGCAGACATCTGAGACTGCGCTCATGAATTTAGCCCTCAGTCTTGGCGCGGATATGCCCATGTGCCTCGCCAACGCGCCTGCCCGTATTGGCGGTATTGGCGAAGAGCTGGCATTCCTAGACGGTATCCCAAGCGTCCATGCAGTACTGTGCAATCCAGGCGTCTCATGCAGCACGCCCACCGTCTTCAAGGCGCGAACTGGCGGGTTTTCAGCGCGAGCGGAGTTGCCAGATGGTCCGCTGGATAGCGTGGCTCTCTCAATAATCACGAAGATGTTTGGCAATGATCTAACAACGCCAGCGATTCAATGCGCGCCCAAAATTGGCGATTGTTTGCACGCACTCGCGCAGACAGACGGCGCTCTCACCCACACAATGAGTGGGTCTGGCGCCACATGCTTTGCACTTTTTGAAACTGAACTGGCCGCCCGCAAGGCCACAAAAATGCTCGCAAACTATCACCCAGACTGGTGGGTGCGACAAGCGCGACTGAAAGGCTCAGCGAAAGCGGCTTGAACTCCGCCCGCCACTTAGCCATATTCGGCATCGACGTGAAAATTGGGGCGTGGCCAAGTGGTTAAGGCGCCGGGTTTTGATCCCGGTATTCCCTGGTTCGAATCCAGGCGCCCCAGCCAATTTTCCTACAGTCGCCCTAGCGCTGTAGTAGCGCGGTCGCCTGATCTATCGACACTTGTGTATCGCTCAATAACAATTCCGCCGCTTCTGCCTCAAACGGGCTCTCGTCCAATTTCAGCGGGTCCTGGGGTGCCAAACGTCGATCCAGCACGAGACGCGCGATCAGCAGACGCCGCGCATCGCCGCCTGCTGCACCGATCACAGCACCCTCTGCCGCCATCAGCGCCGCTGTTTGCGCATGATAAAGACCAGCCGCTGCCTGACGGCAATGACGCTCATTGCCTCTATCAGCGGCAACGGCGCGGGCGAAATCTATTGCGCGGCTGACGGTTTGCTTAAGGCGGCTACGCAATTGGCCAGGGCAACCGTCCGCCGCATCCAACCAGCCTTTGACGTCATCCAATAGCGCTGCCTCCGCATGTTCCTTGCCGACGGCGCGAGTGATGACGTCCAGCGCATTCATATTCGTGGTGCCCTCCCATAGGAGGCCAATTTGCGCATCCCGCACCAATCGCGCGTTGACCCATTCCTCAATGTAACCAAGCCCACCCCGCGTCTCCATGGAAGCTGTCGCGACCGGCACATTGTCCCGGCAGGCCATCATCTTCAGCAATGGCGTCGCTATACGAAGCGCTTTTTTGCCGGCCTCATCCCCTGCATCAGCCCGGCGCATGGCGCTCGCGGCATAGAATACCGCCGTCAGCGCTTGTTCCGTCGGCAGGATCATGTCGAGCAATTGGCCCTGCATCAGTGGCTTGTTGACGACAGGTTCGCCGAACTGGCGACGGTAGCGGGCGACGCTCAACGCTTCGTTCAGGCAGCGCCGCATCATTCCAGCCGCGCGCACACCGTGGGATAGGCGGGAGAGATTAACCTGCCGCAACATCTGCTTGATGCCGTTTTCGAGATCGCCCACGGCATAGGCCTTGGCACCATCAAAAATGATCTCGCCAGACGCCATACTCCTCGTACCGAGCTTTTCCTTCAGACGGACGATCCGATAACTGTTGCGAGACCCATCCTCCAGCCGCCGCGGCATCGCGAACAGACCAAGGCCCTTCGTGCCAGACGCAGCGCCCTCAGGCCGCGCCAGCAGCAATGCCACGTCAGCATCGGCATGGGAGCAGAACCACTTTTCACCGTAAAGTTTCCATGCGTCGCCATCGGGCAAGGCCGTTAGTGTCGCTTCACCGACGTCGGACCCGGCGGCCTTTTCCGTCATGAACTGCGTGCCCGTCAGCCGGTTATCGAAATCCAGCGACGTCAACCCTTCCCAAAACATTTCCTTCAGCTTTGGATCATCCGCCCACTCGAAGTGATAGGCAGACGTTTCTGAGACTGAGAGCGGGCAGAGAATGCCAAACTCACTTTGCGCAAACATATATTGGAACGCGTATTTGATGGGCGCTGGCGTTACCTCTGGCCAACCAAGCGCGCCTCGCCGATGGCCCATCGCCGCCATCTGAAAATCGCCCCAGGCGATCTTCTCCATCTCGCGATAAGCTGGGTGATAGTCGATCCAATCGATATCCCGCCCGAACCGGTCACGGGGATGCAGTACAGGTTCATTCTTATCCGCCTGCATCGCCAGATCGTTCAGCCGCCCGCCTGCGACTTCGCCCATTGCATCAAAATGAGGGGTGAAGTGGTTGAGTTCATCCTGCGTCAGATATAGGGGAAGCAAGCTTTGGAACTGATGGTCAATTTCAAATATGTTTAGGCCAGCGCAATCTGGCGCGATCCGGTCACTGTCGGATATGCCGGGGCGAACACCGGAATAGTATTTCGGCTGCTTCGGTGCATCGAGCGGGCTCATGGGCTTCGGTTTCCTGTTGAACATCATTTCACCAGAAGGTCGCCCATACGCCGCGAAAAGTCACGGTGCCTTGCGTCGATCCGCCATGGCCAGCAAGCGAAAACGCGTCGCGAGGCAAATGGTTGAGGCGAGCGTAGCCAAGCCTATCGCAGACATCAGCCCTACCGGCCCCCATGACCAGACAAGCGCAAAAACATACGCTGCTGGCAGCATAATAAAGACAAAACACGCGATCTGGATGGCCGTTGTCGGCCATACGTCGCCGCGCGCCCGCAATGCATTCGCCAGCACAGCCTGGGCGCCGTCAACCAGGATCACGACCCCGGCCAGCTGCATCGCATCCGCCGCCATTTCCCGAGCGACATCCTCCAGACCATAAAGGCTAGCAATCCAGCGGGCTGTCGGTGCGAGCGCAATAGCGATAATGGCCATGGCGACGGTGTTGAGCCCAAGGCCGATCCATCCGGCGCGCTCTGCCCCCGCCGTATCCCCCGGCCCCCATGCGGCACCAACCCGGACGGAAGTAGCAACGCCAATGCCAAGCGCCGCCATAAACACGACCGCCAGAAGGTTCATAGTCGCCGAAAATGCACCAAGCGCCAACACACCTGCCAGCCCCGCCATCATTGTCAGCCCGCTGAATGCAGAAGATTCAGCAATCAACGCCGCCCCTGTAGCCAGGCCGATTTTCATCTGTTCGCCAAATCCGGACCATTGCTTAGGGAAGCCCCGGCCCATGCCGAATGTCCCCCGGTCGCGCATCATCAGAATGTACCCGACAGCGACGATAGCGAGCATCATGCGCGCGCCCGTCGTGGCCCATGCTGCACCCTCTGCGCCCATGGCGGGCAGGCTGCCTGCGCCATAGATCATCAAAAAATTCAGGCCGATGTTCAGTATATTTGCAACAATCATCGCCAGCATGGCCGGAACAGGGCGCTTAATGCCTTCCAGGAAAAACTGGCTGCCGACAGCAATCGCAATCGGAATAAGGCCGACGCCGTATGCAATCGTGACCAGGGCCGCTCCCGCCGCGACTTCAGAGGTCTGGCCGATTGCGACCAGCAGCCATTCCGCCTCCAGGCATAAAAAAGCGCCAACGGAGCCGATGATCAGTGCAAGCGGCATGGCGCGGCACCATACGCGACCGCACTCGACGTAGTCCTTCCGGCCAAACGCCTGGCTGGTCTTCACCAATGTGCCCATAAGCAGCCCGATATTGGCAACGAGCAGCACCGTCGATAGCGACCATGCAAGGCCAAGATAGGCGAGTTCCGCTGTATCATATTGGCCGACCATCACCGTATCCGCGATGGACATCATCAACATACCCGCACGCGCAATGATCGCAGGGCCTGCGAGCTTCAGCGTCTCAACGATTTCAGCGCTAATAGGCTGACGCGCTGAAGTTTCGGCAGCGGCGGACATGGTGTTGGCCTTTGAGGAGCGTATACACTGGCCGCTATCGCACGGCCTGAAGGATAGAGCAAATGCGCGTCGCCATTGGCGGATTCATGCACGAGACAAATACATTCGCCCCCTCCAAGGCGACCTACGAAATGTTTGAGCGCGCCGATAGCTGGCCGGCGCTAGTCGAAGGTAGGGACATGGCCGAGGCAACAGCAGGCGTAAATATCGCCATCACCGGGTTCGTCGAAGCGGCAGACGCCCTTGGTTTTGAGCTGGCACCCTTGCTCTGGTGCAACGCCGGTCCCTCTGCCCATGTGACCGATGACGCCTTCGAACGCATCTCCACTCGGATCGCGGATTTAGCCCAGCAAGCAGGCCCCATCGACGCCGTATATCTAGACTTGCACGGCGCTATGGTGACGGAAAGCTTTCAGGACGGCGAAGGCGAATTGCTAGCCCGCGTCCGAGCCGCCATCGGTCCTGACATCCCATTGGTCGCCAGCTTGGACCTGCACGCCAATGTGACAGACGCCATGGTTCGCCAAACAGACGCCTTGGTCGGGTTCCGCACATACCCGCATGTAGATATGGCCGAAACCGGCGCCCGAACAGCACACTTGCTGAAGCGCATCCTGAAGGAGGGCAAGCCAGCGAAAGCTATGCGGCGCACCGATTGCCTGATTTCCATCAACTGGCAGTGCACGCTGGTAGACCCGGCCCAAGCGGTGTACGCGGAACTGGCGGCGCTAGAAGCAGCAGATTCCCACCTCAGCCTCAGCTTCCTGCAAGGGTTCCCACCAGCAGACATTGCGGAATGCGGGCCAAGCGTTGTGGCTTATAGCCGGGACCAAGCGGCGGCGGACGCAGCTGCAGACGCGCAGATGGCCGCGATCACCAGCCGCCAAGATCAATTCGACGGCGACTATCTGGAACCAGAAGCTGCGACCACTGCCGCCATGCAACTCGCCAGCACGAACCCCGGTAAACCCATCGTCATCGCCGACACTCAAGACAATCCGGGCGGTGGCGGCGATGGAGATACGACCGGCATGCTCCGTGCGCTCGTTGCCGCGAAGGCAGACGCAGTGCTAGGCCTGATGATCGACGCCCCCGCCGCAGTAGCAGCGCACAAAGCAGGCATTGGCGGCGAAATTGAGCTCGAAATCGGCGGGCAAAGCTGGCGCGAAGATGCACCCTTCCCTATCTGCGCCACAGTCGAGCAGCTTGGCGACGGTCGATTCACCTGCACAGGCGGGTTCTATATGGGCTCCAACATGCAGCTTGGTCAAATGGCCTTGATCCGCATTGCTGGTACACCGACCAAGGTAGTCATCGCGTCCAAAAAGGTGCAGGCCGCCGACCAGGAAATGTTCCGCCATTTGGGCATTGAGCCTGCCGATGAACGTATTCTGGTCCTGAAAAGCTCTGTCCATTTCCGCGCTGATTTCGAACCCATCGCCGCTTACGTGCTTGTCGCCCGCGCCCCCGGCCCCGTCATCGCTGATCCCGCTGATCTGCCATATACGCGGCTGCGACCGGGCGTACGGTTGGGGCCGAAGGGGCCGATTTATGCCGGCGGCAGGCCAAGCAGACCCTAGCCGATTAGAACGCGGCTGCTAAGCTCCCGAACGGAATAAACGGAGAATAAGCTAATGCATCGCGAGCAGACGTATTTCCTGCTCCTCAATATCGGGCATTTCCTGGACCACCTGTTCATACTGGTGTTCGCAGCCGTCGCTGCATTAGCGCTGCACCGGGAATGGGGTGTGAGTTACGGCGAATTATTGGCCTATGCAACGCCATGATTCTTCGCATTCGTCCTGTTTTCCTTGCCAGAAGGCTGCCTGGCAGACCGGTGGAGTCGGGACGGCTTGATGTGCGTATTCTTCGTCGGCATCGGCATAACAGCGATTTTAACGAGCATGGCCGGTTCACCGCTCCAGGTGGGCGCTGGGCTATTCGTGATTGGCATATTCGCGGCGATCTATCATCTAGTCGGTCTCGCGATCGTGTCCATGAAATGGAAGAACACAGGCATGCGCATCGCCATGAACGGCGTATGGGGCAATCTGGGCGTCGCGTCCGCGGCACTCATAACTTGGTACATGATCGACAATGGCGGGTGGCGGATGGCGTTCATCCTGCCCGGCGTGTTCTCCATCTTGACCGGGATTGCCTATTTCGTTCTGCAACGGGATGAAATTCGGGCTGACGGTGCGAAAGACAAAGCCGCGAAGAAAGAAGCTGCAGCACCGCTACCGGCTGATTATAAAGCGCTGTTGATCCGGGTTTCGGCAATCGTATTTTTGACGACAGCTGTATCCTCCATCATCTTCCAATCCACCACCTTCGCCCTGCCGAAAATGCTGGACGAGCGCCTGCAAGGCTTCGCTGGAAGGCTGGCGGAAATGCTCGAACCCACAGCTGCAACAGGCCAATCAGATACGGTGACAATTATCGGCATCTTGGCGTTCATCGTGTTCGCCGTCGCATCCATGGCGCAACTCGTAGTAGGAAAAATATTGGACAAGCATGGGCAGAAACAAGTGTTCATGACCGTCGCCGCCATCCAGATCGTCTTCTTCGCCGCAATGCCCGGCTTACAGGATGGTGTGGCGCTGGCTGTTTCGCTCGGCTTCATGCTGGGCGCATTTGGCCAGATCCCGATCAATGATTTCATGATCGGCAAAATGAACAGTGGTCCCGCCCACGCCCGCATTTACGGCGTGCGCTATATCATCAGCCTCACGGTGCTGGCCGCATCCCTCCCCATGATCGCCTTCGTCCACAGCAATTGGGGCGTTGACGCGCTGTTCCTCATCCTGGCAGCCGCCGCGCTGGTAATTCTGGTAGCCGTATTCACCTTGCCAAAGAAGCTACCGATCGCAACTGGATAAAACTCATGCGTATCTATGTGACAAGCGTCTTTGTTGATGATCAAGCAAAGGCGCTGGGATATTAAACTGAAATACCGGGGTTTACCCTCAAGACGGATATTGCCGCAGGCGAGCACCGCTGGCTGACCGTAGTCTCCAAAGCTCAGCCTGGAGGCACAGAATCGCTGCTGGAACCAGATGGACACCCTGCTGTCCAGCCCTACAAACAAGCACTGCTAGAAGACGGCATTCCCGCAACATCATTCCAGATTGATGATCTGGACGCCGATTTCACCCGGCTACAGAATCTCGGCGTAGCGTTCACCCAAAGTCCGACCGATGCCTGCCCCGTCCGCATGGCCGTATTCAACGACACATGCGGAGATTTGATCCAGCTGATCGAGATGAGTCAGCTATAACAAATGTGCATCCGGCTAATAGGGTTTAGAAAGGAAGCAACCGCCCCATTCTCAATACTCATTCTAAGGCACCGTGTAGATTTCGATTGCGAACTGGAGTTTCAGCTTTAACAATTTTTTTTGCGTTTCTAACAGTAATATGTCGCCAAAAATGCCTATCTTCGCCAAGAAATTAAACGATAATCATGGGCTGACCGCCTGCGGTATCTACTTCTTTAAGGAATGATTTACGCGGCTTAATCAACCTTAAAAGGTCGATAATTTCTTGGATAAACCACTGACCTATGGTTTCGTGCGGTGCCATATACCGCAATCTGGTATCGCTGTGTCGACCTCCTTTTAGAGCCCCTTTGGGCGTTGCGCGCAAATCGCCGACGCGGTGCGTGATCATTCCCTCCAGCCTGATCTCGGCCGAGATACCTGAAGGGTCCAAAGTTGGATGAATGATGAAAAGAGCAAGAGAGAACCGTTGGGACTGACATTCATATTCAGTATCACTTTGATCGTCTGTAATTCCCCTGTTTAGCCACGTTTATCGAGCGTATCCAGATACACCTTGAGCGATTCCTGGACTGGCCTTGAACGGTCCCAGGTTGCCCGCGTTTCGGTGGCCAGGGGTGTATCTTTCAGGACGTCGTAGACCCAGGCAGCGCCCTCGTGGAATTTGGGAGTGACGCCCGCGCTGGCCAAGGTGGCAGCGATTTCGTCCATTTCGGGGCCGAAGCGGTGGGCGTCTGCTGCTAGGAAGCCGACCCAGTTTTGCATGCCCGTGAAAGCGTGCTGATTACCGCCTTCGAGCTCATTCAGCAGGGCTGGTAGCAGCTTGTGGCGCTCCGCCGCCATGCCAACGGCCGCCATCATTGCCCAGGACCCTTTGGTGAGGGAGGCGAAAAGCATTTTCAATGTTGACGCCTGGCCGATATCTGGCCCAAGCGCGATGACTTTCATATCCGGGCGAACAAGTTGGGGTGCCACAGCCTCTGCGTCCGGGCCGGAGAGGTATACACGCGGCGTCGCCAAATCCGGCGAGCGACCGATGATGCCGCCATCCAGAACCTTAGCATCAGCACCTGTTACGGCCTTCGCGATCGCAGCCATGGTGATCGGCGAGATTGCATTAAGGTCCATATAGAGGGGCTGCTTGCCCGTGCGCATTATGGCCGCTGCGGCCTCAACAGCCGCACTCTCAGCAAATGCAGGCGGCATGATGGACATGAGCGCGTCTGCAGCGGCGATTACGCCGTCCAGTGAACCTGCGTCCTCAATCCCAGCTTTCTCAGCCCGCGTGCGGCTTTCCACACTCCGGCCAGCAAGGTCCGACACCACGCGGAGCCCACCCTCGGCCAACGTACGGCCAACAGCAGACCCCATGTCGCCAACGCCAAGCAGGCCGATTGTTTTGATTGCTGTCACTTAGAATTCCCTTGATCTGGATAGCCTTCTGCATCCGTACCTTTAGCAACATATTCGACAATACGTTCTTTGGAATGGTGGATACCAAGCAAGCGCATCGTTTTTTCGCCAGCGACAGCAAATGTGTGCGGCGTGTTGGGTGGCATGGAGGCCATATCGCCCGCTTTCATGCGCCGCTTCGCATCCTCATGGCCCTCAACCCACACATCCGCCTCACCTTCAAGGATGAACAGCAATTCCTCATAGGGATGCTGGTGCATTTCAGCACAATATCCGGGCTCTGCTGTTTGGATGCCGGTACGGACCGCAGTCGTGCCGTCGCTCATCAGCGGGTGGTAATGGGAGATCGGGCTAAACTCGACCCGTTCCGATGTTTCCAACCTCGCCAATTTAGCGCCCCGTTCCAGGTGTTCCACAGTCATTGCTCTGCTCCTATGCTCAATCATCAAATATACAACGGAGCTATGGCGGATGCGAATAGCAGTGATTGGAGCAGGCGGCGTTGGCGGACCATTCGGGTCAGCCCTGGCGCGTTCGGGCGAAGACGTTTGGTTTCTGGCACGCGGCGCGCACTTGGATGCTATGCGGAAGGATGGCCTGACAATCACCGGTGCGCGCGGTGATTGCCACCTGGATAATGTGCAAGCGACCGATAGCGCGGAGGAGATCGGCAAGGTCGATTTCGTGCTGTTCACGCCAAAGCTTTGGGACGTTGAGACGACGGGCCTAGCCATCAAGCCGCTACTGGATAGCCATACGGGCGTTATCACCCTGCAGAACGGCGTCGACGCGCCAGACCGGTTGGCCAGCGTGATTGGGCGGGAAGCCGTCATCCCCGGCGTCGCTGTCATTAATGCTGCCATTGAAGCGCCGGGCCGTATTCAGCAAATGGGCGAATACCAGAATCTGACCTTCGGCGAATTCGACGGGACCGAAAGCGGGCGGGTCCAAGCGCTGCTGGCATCCTGCGAGGCGGCTGGAATAGAGGCCAGAATTTCAGCCAATATCACCAAGGATTTATGGGAAAAATTCGTATTCCTGGTCTCGGTTTCGTCCCTGACAGCCGCCAGCCGTCAGCGCTTGGGCTATATTCGCGCGGACCCAGACGCACGGGCGACACTGATGCGCCTCCTTAGCGAAGTCGCCGCCGTTGGCCGTGCCCATGGCGTTCCGCTCGCCGATAACTTAGTCAAAACCCGCCTTGCCATGATTGATGGCCAAAACGCCGAAAGCATCGCCTCCATGACGATAGACCTGCTCCGCGGCAATCGCCTGGAACTGCCTTGGCTGGCGGGCAAAGCTGTGACACTTGGCATCGAACACAATGTCGAAACGCCTGCACTGCAAGCGCTGCTAGGGGCTCTGAAACCTTACACAATGGGACCAGCGGAATTGCCGGAGGTTTGATCCTCATTCTATGAACCACTAGCTTCCCCCTCACCCTACTCCCCCCGTTGGGGCGGGGAAGCTAGCGGGTAGGAACCCAGCCCGCCCTCTACATCGCCGTCCTGCCGCCATCAATCGGCAGCAAAACCCCGGTCATGAACGTCGCCTCGTCTGACGCCAGGTAAACGGCGGCGCTGGCGACATCATCAGGCACGGCGAGGCGGCCCAGCGGAATGGTGGCGGTGAAGCGTTGACGTTTCGCGTCTGTGATCTCGCCGACGACACCTTTAAACAAAGGCGTTTCTGCCGCGACTGGGCAAAGCGCGTTGACGCGGATGTTTTTAGCCGCAAGCTCTACCGCCATGGTTAATGTCAGGCTGCACGCCGCTGCCTTTGACGCATTGTACCAAGCCGCACCCGCCCGCGGCCGCAACCCAGCGACGGACGCCGTATTGATGATAGACCCACCGCCGTTCGCTGCCAGATGCGGAATGGCTGCGCGGCTGGTGAGCAACCAGCTTTTAACGTTGACGTTGAAGATGAGATCAATCTCTTCCTCGGTCACGTCCTCAAAATTATTGATGAACTGGGGAGCGCCTGCATTGTTCACCAGGATATCGAGCTTACCGAAAGCATCCACGGTCGCAGCGATCATGGCGTCGGCTTCAGCCGCTTTGGTCACATCCGCGTCGATGGAACGTGCGGCATCACCAATACTGTCAGCAACGCCCTTCGCACCAGCCACATTCAGATCGGCCACCATAACTTTGCCGCCTTCGGCGACGAACCGGCGCGCCATAACTTCGCCGAACCCGGATGCGCCGCCCGTAATGACAGCCACTTTATCTTTGAGCCGCATCAATCAGGCCTCCCCGTTCATCCAGGAGACGATCAAGCGATAGGCGATCGAGTCCCGGCGCGGCAATTTCATACCAATATCTTCAAGGTTATCCAGCTGGCTGCGGTGAACCCAGCGCGCATCCTCCATCTCTTCCTCGTCGATCATGATTTCTTCGGTTTCGGCTTCCGCGTGGAAGCCCAACATCAATGAAGCCGGGAATGGCCAAGGCTGGGACGCCCAGTAACGGACCTTTTCTGGATTAACGACCACCGCCGTCTCCTCCAGCACTTCACGGGATACGGCTTCCTCCAAGGTCTCCCCTGTCTCAACGAAACCGGCCAATGTTGAATACATACGCGGCATAAAGTGAGGGGAGCGGCCAAGTAGACAGTTGTCGCCTTTGTAGACCAGCATGATCACTGCAGGGTCAGTGCGCGGAAAGTTCAGCGAATTGCAGTCGGGATTGACGCAGCGCCGTTGGCTACCGGCTTTCTCTGCCTTCGATTCCGCACCGCACACACCGCAGAAACTGTTCTTGTTGTGCCAAAACATCAGTCCCCGCGCGTGAGCCAGGATGGAACCTTCTTCCTGCTCCAACGCCGGGCCAACCTTGCGCAAATCTTCAAAGGCACCGTGGGAATCGATGTGTGGGTGGGCCTTGTAGGGATTCTCATGGTGCGAAAGGTCCACGCCGAAATAGGCCACGCCCTTCTTCATGCCCAGGAAGGAGTGGTGCCGACCCGCATCAAGCAGCTCTTTAGCCTCGCCAACGGTCGGCAGCAGCGCGCCGTCTTGTTCCGTGTGGACCAGGCTTTTTTCTTTCCAGACAGCCACGATGCGGCTTTCGGAATCATAGAGCTTATTGTTCATCCATCCATCGTCAGCGCGGCGATGGGACAGGCGGTCCAGCGGCGCGCCAGTGTACCAAAGCGCCTTAGAGACGCCAGCTTTCGACTGATCAGGATCGGACATATGAATTCTGCTTTCGCAACGATGGGTCGGCGAAGCTTAGAGCGGGATTGGCTGACTTGGAAGCGGGAGGGAGTATTCCAAGTGCAGTCGCCAACTTTTTACCGCATGCTTCCCCCTCTCCCTGCCCTCTCCCCCTTGTGGGGGCGAGGATTCTAAAAGAAATGGAGACGATCTAAGTGAGGATCCCCTCGCCACCCTTCGGGGGGCAAGGGAACAGGAAAAAAAGGGGGGAACCCGACGAAAGGAAACCCTACCCCCGGCCCAAGAACGGCATCTTTGTCGCCATCACCGTGATCGTTTGCACATTCGCATCCAGCGGCAATCCGGCCATGTAGACAATCGCGTCACCGACGGCTTTGACATCCATCACGGGCTCTTCCTGCATGGAGCCATCCGGTTGGATCACTCCTTCTTTCATACGCTGGGTCATCGGCGTTTCAGCATTGCCGATGTCGATCTGCCCGACCGCAATATTATAGGCCCGGCCATCTAGCCCGGTCGCCTTCGTCAGCCCCGTGATTGCGTGCTTTGTGGAGGTATAGGGTGCTGAAAACGGCCTCGGTACATGGGCAGAAATTGAGCCATTATTGACGATCCGCCCGCCCATCGGCTCCTGCGCCTTCATGATGCGGAACGCTTCCTGGCTACAAAGAAATGGCCCGGTCAGGTTGACGTTCACGCAGCCCTGCCATTGCTCAACGGTCAGGTCCTCAAACGGAATGGGCGGCGCGCCTGCACCGGCGTTATTGAAGAGGAAATCCAAATGGCCGAAGGCTTCTTCCGTACGCTGAAACAATTCCGCCACTTCGGCAGCGACAGTGACATCCGTCGGCACGCCAATCGCCCGGTCCGAACCAACGCCCGCATCAGCGATCACATCCGATAGAGCCGTCGCCCGTCGCCCTGCCAGCGCCACGTTCCATCCAGCCGCCAGCAGCCCCAATACCGCCGCCCTGCCAATGCCAGAGCCTGCGCCCGTAATCACGGCTACTTTATTCGAACTTTGTGCCATCAATATGTCTCCCAGACATTAAGCCTCAATATCAGTCACAATATCAGCTTGTAAACCATAATAACAGATAGTAACCTTAGATAATTATGTTATCGTGAAGGGAAGCAAATGAACGAGGCGGATAATCCATTCGTACCCGGTACTGGAACGCCGCCGCCACTCCTCGTTGGTCGTGATAAGCTCGTCCGCACGGCTCAAATAGCCCTGAGTCGTGCGAAGAATGGCCGGCATGGCAAGAGCTTTGTCGCCGTGGGTCTGCGCGGCGTCGGCAAGACCGTCGTGCTAAACAAAGTTCGCCGACATGCAGAGGACAACGGATTTCAGGTTGTCCATATCGAAGCACAATCTGAAGAATCTCTCGTAGCGCTCCTGGCCCCGCAACTGCGTTCGGTCCTGATCAACATTGATCGGCTCTCCGCAGCCGGCGACCTTGCCGACAAGGCTCTTGGATCATTACACAACTTTGCCGATGCGCTCAAAATATCCATTGGTAAAATCGGCATAGAGTTCGATTTTGCGTCTGTCGCGGGACAGGCCGATAGTGGGAACCTGGCGAATGATCTGCCGGAATTGTTTGTTGCTATCGGAAAGGCAGCAGCTGAGGCGAATACGGCTGTCGTTATCCTCGTCGATGAAATCCAACACCTCCTGGACCCAGAAATCAGCGCCCTCGTCATGGCTATTCATCGGGTCAATCAATATGGGCTCCCGATTGTGATGATCGGCGCTGGCTTACCGCAAATTCTTAGTAAAATGGGCGATGCAAAGTCTTATGCAGAAAGGCTGTTCGACTTTCCATGGGTCGAAGCACTATCACGTGACCATTCACACAAAGCCATAGCTGAACCGGCCCGCGAACAAGATGTAATCTTCCTGGAGCCCGCGCTTGATGCGATATTCGCCCTGACGGGAGGCTATCCCTACTTCCTACAGGAATGGGCTTTCGTCGCCTGGAATGCTGCAGAGCAGTCGCCCATTGGGCTGGATGTCATTGATGCAGCGAAACCAGAGGCAATTCGCCGCTTGGATGAGAGTTTCTTGCGGGTGCGCCTAGAACGTATGACCCCACGTGAACGTCAATACATGCTAGCGATGGCGCAACTGGGGCCAGGGCCGCATGCGTCGGGCGATATAGCCAAGCAGTTTGGGGTCAGCGTTCAGTCCGTTGCGCCTACCCGCTCGAACCTTATTGGGAAAGGCATGCTGTATAGCCCGTCCCACGGTTCCACTTACTTCACAGTTCCACTTTTCGATGAATTCCTACGCCGGGAAATGGCGGACGCAGATGAATGAGCATGCAATGACTGCTAGAGTAGGCGTCGAAGTCGGCGGTACGTTTACGGACCTTGTGTATGTGAAAGACGGTCAGATCATTGTCGCTAAATCGCCAAGTACGCCGTCCTCGCCGGATATCGGTGCGCGCAATGCGTTGGCTAAGGGCGCGGTTGATCTGGCGGGGCTAGATGAATTGGCGCATGGGTCTACTGTCGCCACCAACGCCATTCTGGAGCGGAAGGGCGCGCGCGTCGCACTGCTGGTGACGGAAGGCTTTCGGGATTTGCTGTTGCTGCAGCGGCATCAGCGCCATCAGATTTATGATCTACATTACGAAAAGCCTGTGCCTGTCGTCCGCCGCCGAGATACGGTTGAGATTATTGAGCGTATCGGGCCGGATGGGTCCGTCGCCTGCGAACTAAACGAAGGTGCCGCACGCGCATCAATTCAGGAATTACTAGCGTCGCGAGAATTCGACGCTGTCGCCATTTGTTTGCTGAACAGCTTTGCCAACCCTGCCCATGAAGCACGATTGACCGAAATTCTGGCTGAATTAGCACCCGATATGCAGGCCGCACCTTCCTATAAAATCGCTCGGGAATTCCGGGAGTTTGAGCGCGCATCCACCACAACCCTCTCCGCCTACGTACAACCAGTTGTCGGGCGCTATCTGGACCGGTTTGAGGCCGCACTCGGCGAAGACGGGTTCACGGGTGCGTTTTCCGTGATGCAATCCAATGGTGGGCGGATGCCAGCCGCTGCGATGGCGGAAAATGCGATCACAGCGCTCTTTAGCGGCCCCGCGGCAGGCGTTGTTGGCGCGGTGCGGCAAGCGGCACGGTCCGGGTTTAAGAACTTCATCACGCTGGATGTCGGCGGAACCTCAACAGACGTTTGTTTGGCACCTGATGGCCGCCCAGCCCTAGCACCCATGACCGAAATTGACGGCCTGCCCGTCAAAACGCCGGTGATCGATATGGCGACTGTGGGCGCTGGCGGCGGATCGCTTGTCTGGGCGGATGATGGCGGCATGTTGCGCGTCGGCCCCGAGAGTTCCGGCGCAGACCCTGGTCCCGCTTGCTATGGCAAAGGCGGACACGCGCCGACGATCACCGACGCCCATGTGGTGCGCGGCACCATGCAGGCCGCAGCCTTCCTCGGCGGAGAGATGGACCTGGACGCCGCCGCTGCGGAAGCCGCGTTCCAACCACTGGCTGAGCTCTTCGGCAAAACGCCGCTGGAAATCGCTGACGCCGCGATCCAGCTTGCGGAATCAAACATCGCGCGCGCCATTCAGCGCGTTTCCACTGAACGCGGCCGTGATCCACGGGATTACGCGATGGTCGCATTCGGTGGTGCTGGGCCAATGCATGCAGTGCGCGTTGCAGAAGAAATCAGCCTGTCCGCAGTCATCATCCCACCATTTGCAGGCGTGCTATCCGCACTTGGACTGCTGGTCGCGGACTATGCCCGTTTCGCCGCCCTGACTGACCGCCAACCGCTAGATGCCAATGCGGCGGACGTAGTTCGCAGCCATATGACCAACCTGGAAGCTGATATTTGTAGCCACTTCGCAGACCATGGCTTGGACGCGCCCTCACGCTTCCAATACACGCTGGATATGCGTTATCGCGGCCAGGCGTTCGAGGCCTCCGTCGAGCTTTCTGCAGACGAACTGCCAAGCCTGAGCCAAGCAGCATTGGAAGAGAAATTCCGCGCGGCTCACATCCAGTTGTATGCCTTCGCAAAAGCGTCGGGCGAGCCTGCGGAGATCGTGGCCTACCGGGCGGGTGGCTCCCTGCCGCCGCCAGCATTTCCGGAATCGCCGGTGACACGGGCCGAGGCTAATGCAACTGCGATCAGCCTGTATGAACGTGGCGGCCAGCACACCGCCCAAATGCTATCCCGCGCCGGATTGTCGACTGACGGCGACGCCGGGCCGCTACTGATCGATGACGGGCTCGCCACCGTGTATGTGCCGCCTGGCTGGACCGCCAGCTTGGATGCATCTGGCAATATCGTCATTCGTAAGGAGGGCTGAGGCTATGGCTCCCAAGACCGCTTTAGATCCTGTTGAACAAGCCATCGTCGCCCAGAGCCTGATCGCGGCAGCGCAGGAAATGGGCGTGAAGCTTATCCGCTCCGCCCATTCGCCCATCGTTCGTGAGGCTGAGGACTGTTCAGCAGCCCTGATGAGCGCTGATGGCGATGTGATCGCCCAGGCGGAACTCATCCCGATGCAGCTTGGCTCCATCAGCCACACATTCCGTCACTGCGCAGACCACTGCCCACCTGACAGCCTGGAGCCCGGTGACTTCTATATAACCAATGACGCTTACAAAGGCGGCCAGCATATCCAGGACATTTTCCTGTTCTGCCCGATTTTCCATGAAGGGGTGCGCATTGGCTTCGCGGCAACGGTTGTGCATCACATTGACTTGGGCGGTGGTGCTGCTGGCCTGAACCCAAACGCGCCCGATATCCATTCCGAAGGCATTATCTTCCCGGCACTCAAGCTAAATCGTGAGCGGGATTGGGCAGGTGGGCCTTGGGAAGCCTTCGTGCGGGCCAATGTCCGCATGCCAGATGCCACCTTGGGCGATATCGACGCGCAGTTCGCCGCCAACGCCGTTGGCGCAGAACGCCTGACCGCGCTCGCAGACAAATACGGCCGCGAAAAGCTGGCCGACGCAATGACTGAAATGCTGGACTACTCCGAACGCCGCGTTCGCAATGCCCTCCACGATGCACCGGATGGCGTTTATACTGGCCAAGATGCCCTGGACGATAACGGCGTCACGTCAGACCTTGTCCCAGTTAAAGCCACCGTCACGATCAAAGGCGATTCCATGGAGATCGACTTCGCGGGGACAGCACTCCAGGTCGCGACCAATATGAACACGCCCTTCGCGTCTACGGTTGCAGCGGCGGTTGCAGCAGCGAAATCCGTTCTGACGGATGCCGATATTCCCTTCAATGACGGCTGTAGCCGCGCGATCACCGTGAAAGCACCGGAAGGCTCTATCCTCAATCCGCGCTATCCAGCTCCCGTGCGTGCACGCCTATTGGCCAGCTACAGGGCCTTCAATGCCGTGATGAAAGCCCTTTCAACGGCTGCACCAACACGGGTTATCGCGACGGGAACTGACACAACAACCGCCTGTTGCCTCTCCTGGCTTGGACCGAACGGCTATGACATCTACTTGGAAATCTTCGGCGGCGGCTATGGTGCCGGGCCAGAAAATGACGGAGCAGACGGTGTCGATAGCCCGCTTTCCAATTGCAGCAATATCCCGATTGAAGCAACGGATATGGACCACGTGTTCTTCCGCTGCATCGACTACAGCTACATTGCCGGTTCTGGTGGCAAAGGCCGGATGCGCGGCGGGCTTGGGTTCCGCAAGGTCTATGAAATTCTGGAAGACAACGTGACCTTCGCGACATATGGCGACCGCTTTACACAGCAGGCCGATGGTTTGTTTGGTGGCGGCCAGGGTGCCCCCGGCCAAAACCAAGTGCTGCGGGGTGATGAGGTGATCAACCTGCTCTCCAAAACCTCATTCCCACTGCAAAGGGGCGACAAGCTGATCGTGCAGGTAGCTGCAGGCGGCGGATATGGCGACGCTGCAGACCGCCCCAACGCCCGCGCCGTCCGCGATCAGGAAGATGGGCTCGTCGCGGCGGAGTGACGCGAATTCTATAATTTTATTGCTTTTCCAGAGTGATGGGTCGATAACTATATTAAATCCGCGCCGCGCGTAGAAGACGACAACCCGTCAGCGGCGCTGCTCTAGAGCAACCGGTACCACCACGTTCGCGAGATTTGCGCGTGAGATCGTTGGCTTTTGTGCGACCACAGGACCCCTTACTAAGGCCCTGTACAGCCACCCGGCAGCTGATCTACGCAAGCTCCATTTGAAAAGACGGTAAGCGCCGCTCAGCATCATTGCGGGCGGGAATACGGCTTGCCATGTGTATTGGACTTTAAATTTGACGAATTTTACTGACCTCGGCCTTGCCGAGCCTCTAACTCAGGCCATCGAAACGATGGGCTACGAAAAACCCACCCCGATCCAAGCCGCTGTAATTCCAGCCTTCCTTGATGGCCGCGATGTTATCGGCATCGCACAAACCGGCACCGGTAAGACCGCAGCCTATGTGCTGCCAATGCTGCACGCCCTGGAAGAGCGCCCGTCCCGGCCCTCCCCGAAGCGCTGCCGGGTTTTGATCCTAGCACCGACCCGTGAACTTGCTGGCCAGATCGCTGACAGCATTCGCTCCCATGGTCGGCACATTCGCCATGCAGTAGCCCTTGTGGTCGGTGGCGCGCGGCCCGGCCCGCAAATTAAGGCGATGGCACGCGGCGTCGAGTTCCTCGTCGCAACCCCAGGTCGCCTGATGGACCACATGGAAACAGGCGTACTCAGCCTCGACGATGTTGAGATGGTTGCGCTAGATGAGGCGGATCAGATGCTGGACATGGGCTTCCTGCCGCCAATCCGGCACATCCTCGGCGCGATCAAAGGCAAGCGGCAGACGGTTCTGCTATCTGCCACAATGCCCCGCCCGATCCGCCAGCTTGCGAACGAATTCCTGCACAAGCCAGCCGAAGTGTCTGTGTCCGAAGGCGCGAAGCCGATTGAGCGGATCGACCAGCATGTGCTGCACATTGAAGCTGGTGCCAAGCGCCGCGTTCTGACAGATATTCTGCGCGACCCTGGCCTGGAACGTGCCATCGTGTTCACCCGCACCAAGCGCGGCGCAGACAGAGTTCAGCTGCATCTTGAGAAAGCTGGCCTTCGCGCAGAGGCGATCCACGGCAATCGCAGCCAAAGCCAACGTGACCGCACACTCAGCCGCTTCAAGGGCGGGCGCGTGAACGTGCTGGTCGCAACCGATGTTGCTGCACGCGGCATTGATGTTGACGATGTGTCCCACGTCATCAACTTCGAACTGCCAAATGTGCCAGAAAGCTATGTCCACCGGATCGGGCGGACGGCGCGTGCAGGCAAGGCTGGCGTTGCAATCTCACTTTGTGACCGCACGGAACGCGCTTATCTGCGTGATATCGAACGCCTAATCAGCACCCGCATCCAGCCCATGGATGCGCCAGAAAGCACAGGCCCGCAGGAAGTTGACGCCGGCCCAGACAAGCGCCGGGACTATGATGAGCGCCCGCCCCGCCACTTTAAATCCCACGGTAATAACGAACCCCGCGGTCATCAATACGGCCGGTCAGGCGGCGACCGCCCTCAGAACGGCCGCGCCCCTTATGGGAATTCCGGCGGGGATCGCGACAGGAATGCGCGCCCAGCTGGTGAACGGTATCGTGATAACCGGCCACGCAATGACGGGCCACGCGAAGACCATCCCCACGGTGATCATCAACAAGGCGACCGTCCGCCTTATGGAAATTCTGGTAGTGACCATGACAGGAACGCCCGCCCAACGGGTGGTCGGCGTTGGCATGGTCGGCCCGGTGGTGATCGTCAGCGGGATGACCGCCAGCAGGAATGGCGTCGCGATGGCGTGCCGCCTCAAGGCCGTCATTCCAACGAAAACCGCTCCCAGGATGGCCGCCCACCAAGGCGTCCACCGGAAGAGGGTAGCTCGCGGATTGGCCGCCGTCGCCATCTGGACCCCCGCGTACAAGCGCCCGTTCGCGCTGACGCTTGGGCCGAAGAGCGCCCACAAAAACGTGATCTGCGCTCGAATGAGGAACCACGTGGACAGCGCACAGGCGGCAAATTCGCACCTAAACCAAGCGGCAGAGCGGTTGACGGTAATGGCGGCCATGCGCCCATGCGCCGGAAAGCTGCAGCACCTGCTGGCAAGAAGCCAGGCGGCAAAGCTGCAAATACAGATGGTGCTGCCGGGCGCATCGCCAGCAAGCCTTTCCGCAAAACCGCGAAGACGAAAGCAGCCGCTTCCAAGCCTGCAGGTAAGGCGGGACGTCGCCCTAACAAGCAGCGCGCAGCTGGCTAACGCCTTCTCTTCTATCTCAGACGACGAACCCCCGTTGACTTGGGTCAGCGGGGGTTTTTCGTTGCGCCGCCAATCAACGCATTAACCAGGTGGCCCAGGCTTTCGCGATATGCCGGTGCCGCCCCCCCCCCCAGCCGCAATGGCAATTGCCGCGCGATCAAATGCGGCAGATAGCACATTGGCCAGCGCGTTGACGCTCTCTGGTGGTGTAGTTTCTGGCAGCGCCGCTGCCAAGCCATCCCGCAGCGCCCCGCCACCGGTCGCCGTGTCAATCGCCCGGATAGCCTTTCTCGGCCAGAAGCGCGCAGCCTGCCTGGATGAGTGCCTTACGGGTCGCCTCCGTGCGGGCCTGATTGGTTGGACGAGCATTTTTTTCTTACATACATACACCCTTTATGTTGAATTATATTCACATGCAGTTTGTATTTTTTCTAAGAAGGATGAAACCCATCCAATGCACTTAGTTCTAGCCCGCCATTCAGACCAGCGAAGTGGCTGCTTTCGCAGACTTCTACATCCGCAATTTCCGCTTCAAGGCCGCATTCGAAAGCGATTGGTACATGCATCTGCAATCAACCGAGGACGCATCCGTCAATATTGCCATCCTCCAGGGTGATCATGAACCCATCCCGAAAGCGGTGCGTGGTGCCACCGCCCTTATGCTTATCAACTTCGAGGTGAAAGATGTTGACGCAGAATATGAAAAGGCTGCCGCCAATGGTATGCCGAATCTGAAATCACTCCGCAGCGATCCTTATGGGCAACGCTACTTCATCGCCCAAGACCCCACAGGCTCCCTGATTGACGTTATAATGCCCATTCCGCCAAGCGCTAAATTCGCAGGCGGCTTCAGAGAAGACGCAGTGAAAGAAACCCAGGCATAGGATCCATGACGCCTAGCACTGAATGGGATATCATGCCCCTATCGATTTGATAGGAATTCATGATGGGCGCGAATACTTCCAGTGTGGGGCGGCTTGAAGATCACCGTTTTCTAACGGGCGAAGGCCGGTTCACTGCCGACCTTAAGCGAGATGGCGAGGCTTATGGTTTCGTCCTGCGAAGCCCATTTGCCCACGCTGAAATCTTAAGCATCAACGTTGATGAGGCAGCGGCAATGCCCGGCGTGCTGGCAGTGATCACGGCTGCTGACTTGACCGCCGATGGCCTTGGCGACCTTCAAAACACATCCCAGATCCCAAGTGACCCGCCGATGGTCCACCCGCCGCGCCCCGTCCTGGCGCGTGGCAAGGTTCGCCATGTGGGTGAGGCCGTGGCCTTTGTCGTGGCGGAAAGCCAGGCGGCGGCACAGGATGCGTCTGAAGCCATTTTTTTAGACTACAAGGACCTGCCCACCGTTATCGATCCGCTTGCTGCGCTGGCCGCAGGCGCGCCACAAATTGCCGAAGAAGCGCCTGGCAATCTGATCTGCGTCTTCCGCACCGGTGACCAAGCCGCTGCTGACACCGCCATTGCTGGCGCTGCCCATGTGCTGGAAATGACGGTGGATAATCACCGCGTCTCTGCCCTTCCATTGGAGCCGCGCGCCGCAATCGGCACCTATGACGCTGCTAAAGATGAACTGCTGCTGACGCTCACGGGCCAAGGCGTTCATGGTATCCGGCGGGCGTTGGCGGACCCTGTTTTTGGCCTACCGCCAGAAAAGCTGCATGTCATGGCCCATGATGTGGGCGGCGGGTTTGGCTCGAAAAACTTCGCCTACCCGGAATGGGCGCTGGTGCTTTACGCCGCCAAAAAACTTGGCCGGCCCGTGAAATGGGTGGCGGAGCGTTCTGAAGATGTGCTGGGTGGTGCCCACGGTCGTGCGGTCAATTCGACGGCACGGATGGGCCTCGATGCAGCTGGAAAGATCCTTGGGCTGAGCGCGCATCTAACGGCGGACTTAGGCGGATATCTCTCTAACGGCGCGCCCGGCAGCGGTACCGTATCTGTCACCCGGTCGCTTCAAGGCATATACGATATTCCAGCCGTTTATATGGAATCCACCGGCGTTTTAACCAATACGGCCCCCGTGGATGCTTATCGTGGTGCCGGCAAGCCTGAAGGTAATTTTTTGATTGAGCGGATGGTGGAGACGGCGGCGCGGCGCTTCGGTTTCGATCCCGTAGAACTCCGCCGTGTAAACGCCATATCGCAGTTCCCGGACACCACGGCCCTTGGTTTTGAAGTCGATACAGGTGATTTCAAGGCACTGGTGGACCGAGCAGAGGCATCATCCGACCGCGCCGGGTTCGATGCACGCCGGGCAGAGGCTAAATCACGCGGCAAGCTGCGTGGCCTTGGATTCGCAAGCTTCCTGGAGTCCGCCCGCGGCGCGCCAAGCGAAGGGGCGGATTTGCGCTTCACTGAGGACGGCATGATCGAAGTCCGCCCCGGTACGGAATCCAACGGCCAGGGGCATGAGACGACCTTCACGCAGCTCGTCGCGGATCGCCTTGGCCGTCCGATAGATGAGGTTAATTACATACAAGCCGACACCCGCGAGACACAGATGGGCTCTGGCCATGGCGGTGCGAGGTCCATGCATATGGGCGGGACGGCAGTTGTCGGCGCAATTGAAATCGCCATGGAAAAAGGCAAAGGCGTGGCCGCTGGCATGCTCCAGGCACCGCCAGAACAAGTCCATTTCACCGGTGGCGACTTTGTTGCTGGGGATGGCCGCACCGTCTCTCTGTCAGATGTCGCCACTGCTGCGCGGCAGCCGGAATTCGGCCTTGAGGGCGGTCTTGATAGCTTCTTCAGTTGGGAGGACGCACCAATCACCTGGCCCGCTGGGTGCCATGCTGCAGAAGTTGAGATCGACCCGGAAACGGGCGATGTGCAACTGCTCGCTTATACCGGCGTAGACGATTACGGCATTCTGCTGAATGAACAACTGACAGAAGGCCAGGTAATCGGCGGCCTCGTGCAAGGTATCGGCCAGGCGCTTGGGGAGCAGATCGTCTACGACCCCAAAACCGCCCAATGCCTATCGGCAACCCTGATGGACTATGCCGCCCCGCTGGCCCGCATTCTGCCCATGTTCAATATCGAATTCCTATCGACCCCAACCGAAGCAAACCCGCTTGGCGTCAAAGGCTCCGGCCAAGCTGGTGCGATTGCATCGGCCCAAACCGTCATCAACGCCATCATCGACGCCCTGGCTCCCCTCGGCATCGACCATCTGGACATGCCCGCCACCCCAGAACGGGTTTGGCGGGCTATTCAGAAGGCAAATCACTAACTCAATCCTAGTCCTTAAGGTCAGGACCCTAAAGCGGAATGTTGTCGTGCTTCTTCCAGGGGTTGGCGAGTTGCTTGTCTTTGAGCATTGCTAGGCTGCGGCAGATGCGGGCGCGGGTATTGTGGGGGCGGATGACGTCGTCGATATAGCCCCGGCGGGCGGCGACAAAAGGATTAGCGAATGCGGCGGCATACCCATCGGTACGGACTTTAATTTTCTCTTCGTCGCCAATGTCTTGGCGGAAGATGATCTCCACAGCACCCTTAGCGCCCATCACGGCGATTTCGGCGTTTGGCCAGGCGTAGTTCACATCCCCGCGCAGGTGCTTAGACGCCATCACATCATAAGCGCCGCCATAGGCTTTGCGGGTGATGACTGTGATTTTCGGGACCGTCGCTTCTGCATAGGCGAACAGCAATTTAGCGCCGTGCTTGATGATTCCGTTGAATTCCTGGTCTGTGCCAGGGAGGAAGCCTGGCACATCGACCAGTGTGACGATGGGAATTTCGAACGCATCTAGGAAACGCACAAACCGCGCCGCTTTCCGGGCACTATCAATATCCAGGCAGCCTGCCAGCACCATCGGCTGATTGGCGACGATACCGACTGTCTGCCCGTCCATCCGCGCCATGCCAATAACAATGTTTCCGGCATAGTTCGGCTGCACTTCAAAGAAATCGCCCTCGTCCACGATCTTCTCAATCAGTTCCTTAATATCGTACGGCTTGTTCGGATCCGCCGGGACAAGCGTATCCAGCGAGAGTTCCTGGCGGTTGGCTGGATCATTGGTCGGGCGCACCGGTGCAGGCGCGCGGTTGGATTCAGGCAGGAAGTCGAAGAAACGGCGGGTTTCTAGCAGGGCTTCAACATCATTCTCAAACGCCATGTCGGCAACGCCGGACTTGGCGGAATGGGTAATGGCGCCGCCAAGTGCTTCCTGGGTCACTTCTTCATGGGTGACTGTTTTCACAACATCTGGCCCGGTGACGAACATGTATGAGGTGTCCTTCACCATAAAGATGAAGTCCGTCATGGCCGGGGAATACACGGCGCCGCCAGCGCATGGCCCCATGATAACGGAAAGCTGGGGCACGACGCCGCTCGCCAGAACATTCCGCTGAAACACTTCGGCATAGCCGCCAAGCGATGCCACACCTTCCTGGATGCGGGCACCACCACTGTCATTCAGGCCGATCACGGGTGCACCGACTTTCATCGCCTGATCCATGACCTTGCAGATTTTCTCTGCATGCGCTTCTGACAGCGAGCCGCCGAATACCGTGAAATCCTGGCTGTAAACAAACACCAACCGCCCGTTGATGGTGCCGGACCCGGTGACAACGCCATCACCTGGCACGCGTTGGTTTTCCATGCCAAAATCAAATGAGCGGTGTTCCACGAACATGTCGAGTTCTTCGAAGGAGCCTGGGTCCAGCAGAATATCCAGCCGTTCCCGCGCCGTTAGCTTGCCGCGCGCATGTTGCGCGTCGATCCGGCGTTGTCCGCCGCCCAGCTTTGCAGCGTCTCGCATAGATTCCAGTTGGGCGACAATATCGGACATGACTTTAAGGCTCGCTCACGCATTCGGGGATGACTATTCCAAATAGCATTCAGCACGGGTTTAGGCCAACTCTCAAAAATGATCGCCTTGTTTCAGGTCGCCAAATCCGATTGAAGCATGGTACCTCCCCCTCACTCTTCATGATGGTTCCAATAGGTACCCGATTGCTGACCGCATCTGTTCCGAAAGGGCTCTAGTTTCCAATGGCCGTCTATACTGATGTCAGCCCTGCAGCGCTCCAGGGATTTCTGGATGGATACGCCGTTGGTGATCCCGTCCGGCTAACCGGCATTCTGCAAGGCATTGAAAATTCGAACTTCATCCTGGAGACGACTGCCGGCAAATACGTGCTGACAGTGTTTGAGCGCCGCGCCGCGCGGGAAGACCTGCCCTATTTCCTTGGGTTGATGGCGCATCTGGCAGGGAATAGCTTTCCAGCACCTGCGCCGATAACGGCCAATAACGGCACCCTGCTTGGTGAGATTGCTGGCAAGCCTGCCGCCGTGGTTTCGTTTCTGAATGGTGACTGGCCACGCGATCCCTCGCCAGAAGATGCCCATGTAGCCGGCCGGGCACTAGCCCAACTGCACCTGACGGCAGCGGATTTTCCGATGGTCCGCCCAAATACGCTCGGTGCCGATACCTGGCAGGCGTTGTATGATGCATCCGCCCCCTGGGCCAATAGCGTTGAGCATGGCCTTTGCGCTGAAATCCAGCAGCGGCTGTCTATTATCCTCACGGCGTGGCCCAAAAACCTGCCATCCGGCACGATCCATGCGGACCTATTTCCAGACAATATGTTCCTGCAAAATGGTATGCTTTCCGGCGTAATCGACTACTACTTCGCCTGCACGGACGCGTATGCCTATGACTTGGCGATCAACCTGAACGCTTGGTGCTTTGATGGAGACAATCGCTGGAGTGCGGCCCATAGCACAGGCATGTTGGCGGGATACCAATCCGTCCGTCCGCTGAATGCAGCCGAGCAGGCGGCCATGCCCATACTGCTTCAAGGGGCAGCTATGCGGTTTCTGTTGACGCGGCTTTATGATTGGATAAACCCGCGCGAGGATGCGGCCGTCACACCCAAAGACCCGTTGCAGCAACGGGACCAGCTTCGCTGGCATCAGGATCACACATTATGATAGTCGAAATTTTCACGGACGGTGCCTGCAGCGGCAATCCTGGCCCTGGCGGCTGGGGTGCCATCCTGCGCTATGGCGATGCTGAAAAAGAACTCTCGGGAGGGGAAGCTGAAACCACCAATAACCGCATGGAACTGATGGCCTGCATTGCGGCGCTCGAAGCCTTAACGCGCCCGACTAAGGTAACCCTGACATCCGACAGCAAATATGTCCTGGACGGCATCAAAAGCTGGATGCCGAACTGGAAGCGCAACGGCTGGAAAACCGCCGCCAAAAAGCCAGTAAAAAATGTAGACCTATGGCAACGCCTTGATGCAGCGACAGCCGGACATACGATCAGCTGGAAATGGATCAAGGGCCACGCCGGCCACGCCAAAAACGAGCGCGCCGACGAACTGGCACGCAGCGGCATCCCTGACCCTAGGTGCCGCCCGTCGCGTCTTTAACTCAAGCAACGATCAGGCGTCGTTCGGCAGGTTCCATATGGGAGCGGTTGGCGGGCGGCATGGCATTGGTGAGGCCTGCCTGCAGATGAATCTGCTGGGCGTTGATGATGATGTCCCGCTTTGTCTCCAAGCGCACGCCCTTTGGTGGCCAGTGCATGCCTTCCCAGGAAGGCTCGCGCGCACGGCATATGGAGCAGCGGCGCCGATCCAGGAAATCACAGCAGAGGGCGTTCAGACAGCCGATGCGTTTTATCCGCTGGATGTGATCGTATTCGCGACGGGTTATGAGAGTGTTAATGGCCCGCTGCTAAGTCTCGATTCAAAGGCCAGGATAATGTCGCGCTGCGCAATGTTTGGGAGGCTGGGCCGAAAATCTATCTCGGCCTGCAAGTCGAAGGTTTCCCCAACCTGTTCACAATCACCGGGCCGCAAGGCCCATCCGCATTGACCAACATGCCGGTCGCGATTGAGCAACACGCTGAATGGATCAGCGATTGCATCGCACATATACGCGCAGAAGGCCTGGATCAGATTGAGCCACAGTCAGACGCGGCAGCCGCATGGACCGAGACTGTGAACGATGTCGCGAATGCAACACTGCTCGTGACGGCAGAAACATCTTGGTATCTAGGCGCGAACGTACCCGACGAGCCTAGGGCATTTCTGGCCTATGCCGGTGGGATGGCGCGGTGTCGTGAAATTTGTGCAGACATTACCGCGAAAAGTTATGAAGGCTTCACGCTGGCCTAACCGCCTATCAGCTCAGGTCATGCCCATACGTTTGGCTATAACCTGCAGCATGATTTTATTAGCCCCGCCACCAATCGCAGCAAGTTTCATGTCCCGGTAGGTTCGGCTGATACGGTTTTCAGCCATGAAGCCCTGCCCACCCCAGAAGCGTAGGCAGTCGCTGGGCATCCATTAGGCCAACCTACCCATCTTATATTTCGCCATCGATGCAAGCTTGGTCACGTCTTCACCGTCAATATATGCCTGAACGGCGGCGTGAAAGAGCGCGCGCAGAGCCTCAACTTCCGTTTGCATTTCCGCTAAGCGGAAGTGGACGAATTGATTGTTCAGGATGGATTTCCCGAAAGCCTCACGCTCACGCGTATATTCAATGGTGTCAGCGATTGCGTCTTCCAACAGGCCGATGGACCGGCCAACAACATAAAGCCTTTCCTCCTGGAACTGCGCCATTTGATAGCCGAAGCCTTTGTTCTCATCCCCGATCAAGTTACGGGCTGGAATGCGGACGTCGTCAAAGAAGGTTTGGGCCGTGTCGGATGAATGCAGACCAAGCTTTTTCAGTTCATGCCGCGTCACGCCAGGCACATCCAGCGGCACGACCAACAAAGATTTATTGCGGTGCGGCCCATTATCCGGGCTGGTATTGACTAGCATGCACATCCAGTCCGCTTGCATGCCGTTCGTGGTCCACATTTTGGAGCCATTGATGACGTAATCATCGCCATCACGCCGGGCGTACGTTTTCACATTCGCCACGTCAGACCCGGACCCAACCTCTGACACGCCAAGACTGCCAACGACATTCCCTGCTATGGTTGGAATTAACCATTCCCGCCGCAATTCATCAGACCCGTGCTTCGCCAGGGCTGGCGTACACATAGTTGCCTGAATGCCGATCGCGCTAGAAAGCGGCCCGCTTCCTCCCACTCACCGACATAGGGGTTGATGTGTTCTTCGACGATGCGCTGGGTCGTGCGCTTCAGTTCCAGGTGTTCATGGCTCCACTGCATTGGCTCGTCCTACTTCGCGACACGGAAATACGGCAGCACCAAATCATCCGTTTCTTGGCCAAAGATGACCTCAACAGCTAGACCAATTTTCAGATCAGCCGGATCGATATCAAGTAATTGGCTTTGGATACGGACAGCCTCTTCCAATTCAACTGTCGCCAGGATGTAGGGCGTTTCAGCCTTGAACCCGATGTGGAACGGGTGGTGGGCCACGGTCCAGCTATAGACTTCGCCTTTGCCGCTGGCCTCAATCCAATCGACTTCCATTGAATGGCATTCGCCGCACATGGGCCTTGGGTAATGCCGGACTGTGCCGCAGTCCGAGCAGCGTTGCAGCATAACGCGCCGATCTTTCAGGCCGTCCCAATAGGGCTGGGAATCAATGGAAGGTTCTGGCAGCGGCTTCAAATAAGGTTCGCTCATGGTTCAGGACGCCTTCTGCATGATTGCGACAGACCCGTCGCCCAAATCGCCATAGCCAGTGACGAGGCCAATTTCAGCGTCTGCGACCTGCGCTGCCCCGCCTTCGCCGCGCAACTGTCGGACCAGTTCATAAACATGGTTCATCCCTGCGATATGCGCCTGGGATAACAGTCCGCCATGGGTGTTCGTGGGCAATTCGCCGCCAAGCCGGATACGCCCACCTTCAACATAAGCACCACCTTCGCCCTTCTTGCAGAAACCCAGGTCCTCCAGTTCACAGATAACCATATAGGTGAAGCAGTCGTAGATTTGCGCCACGTCGATATCGGCGTGTTTGACGCCCGCCATCTCAAACGCACGCGGTGCGGCCTTTGCGAGACCAAGGGTCATCAGGTCCGGGCGTTGGGTGATGGTGCTGGGGGAATCCGGATGGCCTTCCGCAACGCCAAGGATGGTGACCGGTGCGCGCGAATCCCTCGCCCGGTCCACAGCGCTAACAATAACCGCCGTGCCGCCGTCGCTCTCTAGGCAGCAATCGAACAGGCGGAAAGGGTCAGAGATCATACGACTACCGTGGTGATCTTCCACCGTCATCGGATTCTTCATAATAGCGTTGTCGTTCAGCATTGCATGTTCGCGCATGGTGACGGCGATTTCAGCGAACTGGTCCTCATTCGTGCCGTAAAGCTCCATATGGCGCCGGGCCATTGGCGCGTAGAGCTGTGCGGGCGCGATGGCACCGATAGGGTTTTCGAACTCGCTGATCTGGCGGAATTGCGGCATGGCTGCGATCCGGTTTGCGACCCGGGAATCGGATGATCCACGGCGGCCAAGCACCACCAACACATGCTTACACACACCGGCTGCGATCACGGCAGCGGCGCATTGCAATGCCGCTACAGGGCTGGCACCCCCCATGGGTGTTTGGGCCGAGAACCGAACATCGGTCAGGTTCAGACCGGTCATGATCTCCTCACCCACAGGACCAAGCGAATATGGGATAACGCCGTCAATGTCCTGAGGCTTCAGCCCTGCATCCAGGATCGCCTTCAATGAGGCTTCGAGCATGAGGCCGATAGAGCTTTTGTCGGCCCCCCTGGAATACTCAGTCTCACCGATACCGGTAATGGCCGCTTTACCGTTCAAACTATCCGCCATGGCGTGGTTCCTTTTCCGCCCAAAGAATTACGTGCATGACCCAAAGGCTACCCGCCAAAGCTGTTCTTGGACAGTCGCTCCAGCGTGTCTGCAAGCTCGACCTGCATGTCGTACATAACTTGGCGCACGCTAGTCTCCTCCTTCATCGCGCCGACGACCTGCCCTGCAGGGAAGGAATAGAGGTCCGCCCGCTCCGCCCGAATGACACGGGCCGTCGCTTCATTGAACAGGATGCCTTGCAACGGCGAGCCCAGGTATTCGGGCGCACCCGGCGCTTCCCATACTTCCGAAAGCTTGGAACGAAGCATGCGCACGGTCTTGCCGGTGCGGCAGCGACGGCGCACGGCATCCTCAGTTTCTGCATCGAAATAGGCCTGGCGTTCGAACGGCGTCAGCTCGCTCTCCCGCGTGCCGAGCCATACCGTGCCGCACCACACGCCTTCCGCACCCAGCGCCTATGCGGCTGCAATCTGGCTGCCACGCGCGAATCCGCCAGCAGCGATTACCGGGATCTCGCCACCCACGGCGTCAATCACTTGGGGGACCAGCGCCAGCGTTGCGATTTCGCCCGTGTGGCCGCCAGCCTCCGTCCCCTGAGCAATAATCACGTCAACGCCCGCCGCCTTGTGGCGTGCAGCATGCTTTGGCCGGCCACACATGGCGCCAATGGTGATGTCATGGGCACGCAACATCTCCACCACATCTGGCGGTGGCGCACCAAGCGCACTTACGACGAAGCGGACCTGGGGGTGGCGCAAAGTGACCTCTAACAAACGACGCGCGCCACCTGGCGTCATCGCACCCCGGCCTGCAACGATTTCATCATTAATGCGGGCGCGGTCATCGTCGGGCAATTCCGGCACGCCTTCGTCATCCAGCACTTTGTCGATGAAGTACTTGTGCTCACCCGGGATCAGGTCATGTAGATCAATTTTGCCGAAGGAATCTTCCGCTTCCGTGTTGTAATTGCCGGGGATAATCACATCGACGCCTTAGGGACGACCATCCACGTGAGCATCAATCCATACGAGTTCGACCTCTAGCTGTTCCAGGCTGAATGTGGATGCGCCAAGCACGCCATATCCGCCCGCCTTCGTCATTTTCACCACAACATCACGGCAGTGCGAGAACGCGAATATTGGCGTCTCGAACCCAAGCATGTCACGCAAGCTCATGGCCTATTTTCTTTTGGAAGCATAGTGCAGTTCAGATGTTGCACGCAGGCAGGAGGCTGGAAAAGCTGCTCATTTCTGCACCTTCGACGTAGTTAACCCTGCTTGCAAAGGTCATACAAGTTTGTCTAGGCTCTGTAGCAGAGGCGGGTTTACCCGTCCGTTCCGTGCGAACAGCGCGCTTGTTTAGCGCTCAATGTTTGACAAAAACGGCCGTGATCCAGCGGCCAAACTGGGAGGAGAAATCCTTAACATGAAGCAAATTTGGAAAGTCGCCTTAACTGGTGCCGCTGCCATGGCCCTCGCTAGTGGCCCTGCCATCGCTGATAGTCACGCCAAGATAGTCGATGGTCCACGGGTTCACTGGGACTATGCAATCTGGGGTAAGCCTCGGGCCATTACACGTTATCTTGAGAACATGGAAAAGTACCTGCCGGAGAAAACCAACGGCAAGTTTACGTTCCAGCTTCACTGGGGTACACTTTCCAAGCCTCGCGCGGTACTGGACAATCTGAAAGCTGGCTCCTTCCAGATGGGTTCCTTCTGTGCGTCTTACTACCCTGGCAAGCTTTCGGCACACACCGGCATGGACCTTCCGTTCCTGCCGATGAAGGGCCTGAACATGCTGAAAAACGTGACGCATGATTATTATGATCATCCGACGCTGCAGGCCGAAATGACAAAATGGAATGCTCGATTCCACATGTCTTCGCTTTTGCCACTTTATGAAATCGTAGGCAAAGGCGACGTGCCGAAGTCTCTTGATGATTTCAAAGGTATGCGCATTCGCTCCCTCGGCCAGCAGGGCAAGGCGATGGCTAAGCTAGGTGCGGTGCCTACCAGCGTTCCAGCTCCGGAAGTTTATACCTCGCTTGACCGCGGCCTGCTTGATGCAGCCGGTTTTGCTTACTACGCTCATGAGTCGTACCGGACATTCGAACTCGGCAACTGGTTCACTAACGGCTTGGCCGTTGGTTCGATTGCCTGTGGTTCTTTGATGAACCTGGATGACTATAACGCACTGCCGCCGCAGTATCAAAATCTGTTAACAGGATTCAGTGCGAGCGAAGCCGGCTATAAAGCCCAAATCACCAGCCTCGAAGCAGCCGAATTAGCAGCCCCAGCTAAATTCGTAAAAGCTGGCCTAACGGAATGGAAGGTATCGAAGGAAGAGCGTGCAGGTTTCGAAAAAATCGGTGGCGAACCTGTTTGGCAAGACTGGGCAAAAGCCATGACTGAAGATGAAGGCTACAACGGCCAAGAGCTGTTGGACACCATCATGGCTTCTATTAAGAAGCATGGCGGCTAATCTATCTCTCCGCCTTTGACTATCCCTACCTGGCCAAGCTGGGCGCAACCCGTCGCTTGGTCAGGTAGGTCTCTAACAATTCTTAACCAACCGACCTGGCAGTGAATAAACTGCATTCGGATCCGGAGTGAACGCCATGGTTTTGCCATTAAGCGACACGCCGTTCGCCAAACTTGATCGCGGCTATCATGCGATTGAGAAAGCGCTGAACTACGTAGCCGCCGCCTTCTTATTTTCGCTGATGCTTCTGGGTTGCGCCGAAGTGCTCATGCGCAAGCTCTTCAACTCGCCCATCCACGGACAAGCAGATCTCGTAGAGATTATGATTCCAACCATGGGCTTCTTTGGTCTGGCATATTGTCAGCGTCTAGCTGGCCATGTGCGAATGGAATTGCTCATCCACCGATTAAAAGGCCGAGCTCTCTGGATTTTTGAATTCTGCGGAAACTTTGCAACACTCGCGATTGTTGCTGTGATGATTTTCGGCACCTGGGAGAACTTCCTAAACGCTTGGGTGCTTGGCGACAGCAGCATGGACGCAGAAATTCCTGTGTGGCCGCCAAAGCTGATCATTGTAGTTGGCTTCTGCCTACTCTTTATTCGATGCTCTATCGCTTTCTTTGGTTACATCCGCCTGATCCGCACTCCGGATGCAGAGCCGATTGGAGTACCTATCAGCCCGACAGTCGCCGATATTGCTGAAAGCGAAGCGGAGGTCGCGCGCGACGCGATTAAAGACGAAATTGACGAGACGCGCGTTAAGGGGTCCGGCCAATGATGATCGAACCCATTACCGTTGGCCTGATCGGCCTCGGCTGTCTCGCTATTCTTGTCGTCATCGGCATGCAAGTAGCCTATGCAGGCGCGCTTGTTGGCTTGATGGGCATTGTTGTCACCATTGGCGCACGCCGTGTGCGCGATACGGGCGACTTCTGGGATATTCTGGACAAAGGCTGGGAGCCTGGGCTTAAGAACGCTGGCACCATCCCATTCTCTGAATTGGCGCATTACTCACTCTCGGTGCTGCCAATGTTTATCTTAATAGGGTACATGGCATTCCATGCCCGGCTGACCCAGGGCGCATTCTATTGCATGCGCATGTGGTTCGGGCATCTGCCAGGCGGCCTTGCTATCGCGACCGTTTTCGCGACCGCCGCCTTCGCCGCCGTATCCGGCGCGTCGACAGCAACAGCTGCCGTATTCAGCCGCATCGCCATCCCGGAAATGCTGCGGTACGGCTATCCCCCCGGCTTCTCTGCTGGTGTTGTGGCTGCTGGCGGCACACTTGCCTCACTCATCCCACCGTCCGGCATTCTGGTGATCTACGCGATCATCGTTGAAGAATCTGTCGGTAAGCTGCTGATGGCCGGTTTCATCCCCGGCATCCTCTCAGCGATCATCTATGCGGGCTCGATTATGGTCCGGGTTAAGTTAAACCCAGAACTGGCTGGTGACCCCATCGGCAAGGTCACCATGAAGGATCGCTTCGCCTCCTTGAGCCAGATGTGGGGCATCCTATTCGTTGTCGGCATCATCATGGGTGGTGTATATTCCGGCTGGATGACGCCAACGGAATCCGGTGCTATCGGTGCCTTCGTCGTGTTCATGCTCGCGCTCAAGAACGGCATGAATAAGGACCAGTTCCTAAGCGGCCTTGCAGAAAGCGCCAAGACGGCGGTGATGATCATCACCATCATCTGGGGCATTCTGATCTTGGTGCGATTCCTGGGCTTCTCTGATTTGCCCAACGTCATCAAAGATGAAATCACCAGCCTTGGCTGGAACCGCTACTGGATCCTGCTGATCATCCTTCTCATGTACGCCGTGCTTGGCATGTTCATGGACGCGATCGGCATGCTCTTGCTGACGTTGCCCTTGGTACAGCCGCTGGTCATCGCCCTTGGGTTCGACCCAATCTGGTTCGGCATCATCGTCGTGAAAATGGTGGAGATCTGCTTGATTACCCCACCGATTGGATTGAACTGTTTCGTTGTGGCTGGGGTCAGACCGGATATACCTCTAGGATCTATCTTTAAGGGTATCTGGTGGTTCTTCATCTGTGACGTTCTGACAGTCGCCTTGTTCGTGGCCTTCCCGAACATCGTGCTGTGGCTGCCGAACAACATGCTTGGCAATTGACGTAATGGCTGTCCCCGCGCGCCATGCCGGTGCGCGGGGACAACATTACGGAGCTTTCATGTTTCGGACATAAAGGCGTTAGGCAGCGTCTGGCTTAGTCCAGTTATCGAATTTGAGTTGACTTCCGCTCCTTGCGGTAGACGCCCTGCCTGCCAAACAGAATTCGCTCCTGATTTACCTGCCTTGAGAAACCCTCAGCGTTCGATCGCTGGGGGTTTTTCGGTTCTGGCGTGGCGCTAAGAGCTTTTCGGATCAGTAGGCGGAGCAATCTTCCGGTTCGGTCCAAACCGTCCCGTCTCAATCCCTGGCGCGCAGCCAAGGCCAGCAAACTTGCAGCCAGCATCTTGCAAGATGCTGAAATAGTTCTGCCGAAGCTCTAGCCGCAATCCTGTGAGCGGTTGCCTATTGGCGGATTTGCACGCGGCCCCATCCCCTACAGCCAGCACAGCGCCATCAGCGAATGTGCAGATCATATGGAGGCGGTAATGGTTTGTACCAAAGATAGCGACACTGACGGCATGGAGCGGGTGCCCTGGCGCATCGGCGGCATGATTCATTGGACAAGCCGCTTTCTCTCCAGGCGGCGGCAGAATGGGCTTGGTGGGGAGGGAAAGCGTCTCCGAACAGCGCAGCGCCACTGATTCACCGCCGCGTGCCGCACCCGGGCCATATTTAGCGGCACCAAACCGCACCCAGACATGATCAATGCGCGCCTGGCCTGCGTCAAGCAAATCCCCCGCTTCACCCATTACCTGCTTCAGCGGCAGACACAGCCCCGCCGCATCTTCCTTGCAGAAGCTGACGCCATAATCGAGCGGCGGTGGGGCGGGGGGCAGATAAACTGCAACGCCTACCATCACCGCTGCCGCAATTACCAACGCGATCGAGGATTTCCATGCAATTTCAACGGCAGCCGGCGTCGACAACGCCCGGATAATAGCCGTCAAGCGGTCCAAGCCAAACAATTGACTGACTCGCATCCGCTTGGCTCAATCAGCGGCCGGTAAACGCCGGTTTCCGCTTTTCCATGAACGCAGTTTGGCCTTCTCTATAGTCATCGCTGGCGAAGCATGCGTCGACCAAAGCGTCGAGCTTAGCAAAGTCGCGGTCAGCTTCATGGGCCAGTGCGGTTTGGACGGCATAGTTGGCCGCAGCGATTGTAAGTGGCGCGTTTTCAGCGATCATCTCGGCATATTCGCGAGTTTTCGCTTCCAGGCCATTCAGCGTCGTCAGGTGGTTTATCAGGCCCATATGAAAGGCCTCATCCGCCGTGTATTTCCGGCCAGTGAAGAAGATATCCTTCGCATAGGCCGGTCCGACCAGGCTGACCAAACGTTTCATACCAGGGTAGCGGTAGCCCAGGCCCAGCTTGGCTGCAGGCACGGCATAGACCGTATTGTCTGCAGCGATACGGATATCGGCGGAGAGAGCGACCGCCAGCCCACCACCAATGCAGAAACCCTGGATCATGGCGATCAAAGGCTTATCAAAGCTTTCGATGGCCGCATAGGCGGCATCACTGGTTGCGTTGTAGAGCTTGGACTGCTCTTCGCCGGTGCGCTTTTCCGCGAATTCAGAAATATCCGCGCCAGATACGAACGCCTTATCGCCAGCGCCCTTCACAACACAGCAGCGCACATCGTCCCGCGCGCTCAGTTCCTCGAAAATCTTCGGGATAGCGACCCACATTTCCCACATCACGGCATTCCGCCGTTCAGGATTGTTGAAAGTGACCCAGCCGACGCCGTCGATCACTTCGACGATCATCTTCTCCGTACCGAAATCAAGTTTCATAAGCTTTTGCTTTCAATTCAGGCTTTATACAGCGCCGCCATCACGCAATGTCGCGATTGCCGCCGCGTCATAGCCAAGGTCCTGCAGGATCTCATCCGTATGCTCGCCCTGCTCCGGCGTGGCGGTGCGGATGGAGGATGGCGTGCGGGACATTTTGATCGCCTGATTGACAATGTTGAATTCACCCATGCGTGGATGCTGCACCGGCGTCGCCATCTGCACGTGCTGAACCTGCGCATCTGCAAAAACCTGATCCATGGAATAGATCGGACCGCAGGGGCAGCCGGCAGCGTTCAGATGATTAATCCAATGATCAGACGAATTGGTGCGCGTAACCGCATCAATCGCAGCATTCATGGCCTTGCGATTTTCAGACCGAAGCGGCCCTGTCGCGAAATCAGGATGATCCTTCAATTCCGGCGCGCCGAGCGCATCACAGAAGCGCTCATAAATTTCCTGGCCTGCAACGGCGATATTCACGTGGCCGTCCGCCGTTTCAAACACGCCCGTCGGGATGGATGTTGGGTGATCATTGCCGGCTGATTTCGGCACATCTCCATTTTTCAAATACCGTGCAGCCTGGAAATCCAACATCTGGATTTGCGCTTCAAGCAGTGATGTCTGCACCCACTGCCCTTGGCCAGATGCTTCCCGTTCCAAAAGGGCGAGCATGATGCCCTGCGCGCAGAACATACCTGCGCACAAATCCGCGACAGGAATGCCCACGCGCATCGGGCCGCCACCAGCTTCGCCGGTAATGCTCATCAGGCCGCCCATGCCTTGGGCGATCTGGTCAAACCCGGGCCTGTCGGCATAAGGCCCGTCCTGCCCGAAGCCGGAGATTGAGCCCAGAATGATGCCAGGGTTGATGTTGGCCAGGCTGTCATAATCGATCTTCAGGCGGTTTTTCACGTCCGCCCGAAAGTTCTCAACCACAACATCGGCCTGCTCGATCAGCTTGTAGAACACCGACAAGCCTTCAGGCGCTTTCAGGTTCAGCGTGAGGGAGCGCTTGTTGCGATGCAGGTTCTGGAAATCAAACCCATCGCGAGCGCCGCCAAGGCCTTCTTTGCCATCAGGTGGGGCCTCAACCTTGATGACGTCCGCGCCCCAGTCCGCCAATTGGCGCACACATGTGGGGCCGGATCGCACCCGCGTTAAGTCCAGCACCCTGTACCGCGAAAGCGGCATTCCGGTCGTCGCCATTAGTCTCATCCCAATTCTTGAAGTGAATTCTCAGTCCCGCAAAAGCTACTTTATGCAGGCCGCTGCGCCTAGCAGAAACTACTGCGCTGCCGCATCCCTCTGTTCCTGATTGGCCATCATGCGGACTGCCTCATAGGTCAGCACGATTTCACCGTTCTGGTTGATCGCGTCATTGCGGGTTTTGACAATGCCCCGCCCGCCGTTGCTCGTCTCGCGGACGGACAGGACCTCAAATTCACAATGAATAGTGTCGCCAACATTGGTTGGGCCGACGGTCTTCATGGTGGTTTCCAGCATGGCGAGGCCAGTCATCTGCATGGTGCCTTGCACCAGCAGGCCCTCGCAGAAGCAATAGACCAGGGCACCGGGTACGGGGCGCCCGCCTTTGATAGCGCCATGCCGGTCATTAAATGTGGCGTCTGTGAAAATCATCTCGACCATGCCGGTCGCGTTGATGAAGTTCACCAAATCCGCTTCCGTTATGGTGCGGTTGATGGTTTTCAGCTTATCGCCAGCTTTCAGTTCATCCCAGCCAATGCCGAGGCCCACTACGCGCATGCGTCTCTCTCCCAAAGTAGAAATATGAATCGTCAGGTCTGTGAAAACTTAGAAATCCAGCGGCTCAAGCCCAAGCTTCGCCACCTTGTTCGGATAATCGCGCACCTTACCGGCCAATTCAATCAGGTCTGGCGCTGGCATAGGCGGATCCTCCCGGATGGTGCGATATTGCGGCGGGTCTTCGACCTCCCAGGTCCAAAATTCCGGCAGGCAATTGGGCTGAGATACCAGGAATAGCGGATAGGGCCGCCCCCGATACACGCCCTTCAGCACCTGCTTGCCAAGGTAGTAGAAGTGAAAGCCGTGCCGGTTCGGCATGCGCACCAGCACTTCGGCCAGGTTCATGGACATAATCACTTGGCCGAAATGCGCGTGCGGGCTCAAGCGGAACCCCAGATCAATATCGGGGCCGAGGTAATCCACGTAGGCATCCTCACCGCCCATATCCGCCATCTCACGGATTTCGATGGCGATGTTTTGATCCGGTAAACGCGCCGCCCAGATGCAGCCGCGGATGCGCAGCGGCCAGCGCTCAAACAAGCGGGCGTCATATGTCACAACCGTGCGATAAAACGCTTCCGTCAGCGGTAGCGCTTCTTCGGCATTATGCGGCTCTGCCTGGATTATGATATCAACACCGATGACCTTTCAGACAGAGACTTCCGGCACGCTAGGCTTCAAGGAAGGCCTGTGCTATCTGGCCCATCAACACAGCGGAACTTCTTTGAAATAAATCTCGAAGGCATCAAGCCAGCCCGGGCTGCCATCCTTATGCCAGTGACATCCTTAAAGTTGGTGGAGCCCGAAATATCAAACACATCCCGCACCATTGGCCAGAGGTTACACATTCGCACCTGCCCACCCAGCGGCTGCACCTTCTGCGCTGCGACAATCAAAATCCGGAATCCCGCGCGCCGAGTTCGTCTGGCAGCGATTATTACAGGTCATAACACCCGTCGCTTAAACCGCCGTTTTTAGAGAGCCAGTGTGGCTCCGGTGCCTTACCAACGAAGCTAAGAACATCTGAGTAGAAAATGAATGCCAGCGGCATTATTCTAGTCCCCGCAGCTGGCACCACCCCCTTGCGGACGCGTCTACGATCAAGAAACCATCAATTCCAAACGCCGGAGTCTCCCCCTATGTCCCGCATGAAATTTGGCGCGTTTTTGGCGCCGCATCATCCGATTGGTGAGCATCCGATGTTGCAGTACCGGTCTGATCTGAACTTGGTGGAGCGGTTGGATCAGCTTGGGTTCGAAGAGTTCTGGTGTGGGGAGCACCACTCTACCGGATGGGAGACCATTGCCTCACCGGAAATGTTCCTGGCGGCTGCGGGTGAGCGCACCCATCGCATCCGGCTTGGCACGGGCGTTGTGTCATTGCCGTACCATCACCCGTTCATCGTGGCGCAGCGCATGGTGCAGCTTGATCACATGACCGGCGGGCGGGCGATGTTTGGCTCTGGTCCTGGCGCCCTGCCGTCTGACGCCTATGTCCTAGGCATTGATCCCGTGACCCAGCGTGACCGGCAGGATGAAGCTCTTAGTGTGATCCAGCGCTTGCTGCGCGGCGATGAACGGTTCAGCCATAAGTCAGACTGGTTCACCCTGAATGACGCCGGCCTGCACCTGCTGCCCCTGCAGGAAGACCTGCCGTTTGCTGTCGCCAGCATGGTCAGCCCATCGGGCATGACGCTGGCGGGCAAATACAATACGGGCGTGCTTTCCATTGGTTCCATGTCATCAGCCGGGCTGAACGCACTACCAACACAATGGTCGTTCGCAGAGGAATCTGCCGAGAAACATGGCAATGCCGTCGATCGCAAGAATTGGCGTATTATCCTGCAGTGGCACCTGGCGGAAACCCGTGAGCAGGCGATTGAGCAGTGCAAGGACGGCCTGTTCCATTGGCACAACGAATATAATGTCGGCACGCTACAACGGCCCGGCGTCGGCCCCTTCGCTACACCCCATGAGGGCGTTGAGAAAATGGCGTTTTCAGAGGGTGCGACCGCAGTTATCGGCACACCGGATGATCTGATCAAACGCCTGCGGGACCTGATTGAACTGACAGGCGGATACGGCGTCACAGTTGGGTTCGTGCATGACTGGGCCAACCGCGAAAACACCATGAAGAGCTGGGATTTGGTGATGCGCTATGTGGCACCTGAGCTGAACGGCATGCTGGACGCTTACCGGAAATCCCGCGAACACGTCGTCAGACACAGGGATAGTTTTGCGGATGCGCAGCAGGGCATTCTCAACAAAATCATGGAAAACCCCCGCGCCGCTGCAGCCTTAAAGGACACCAAAGTGGGCGTCGCAGCAGCTCTTGGCCCGCACGCAGGGCCTGATTTAGCAAAGGCAGCCAAGGATAGCTGAACTATTCCGGTAGCGGCAACGCCGTTACTGGCTTGATGGTCTCCATGGACAGGCTGGATGAAACGGTGTGGATGCCGATCCGCTCAATCAAGCGCCGGTAGAAGGCGTCAAACGCGCGGGTGCTGGGCACCTGGACCTTCAGCAGATAATCCTCCGCACCTGCTAGGCGGTGCGCTTCGGTGATTTCGCGCATGTCTAGAATGGCGGCGCTGAAGGCGTTTAGCCATTCCACGTCGTGGCGATCCGTGCGAACGGATACAAAAAATGTTTCTGCGACGCCAGCCTTTTCGGGGTCCAGCAAGGCTGCGTAACGGCGTATCAGGCCCGTCTGCTCATAACGTTTGACGCGGTTCCATACGGCTGTGCGGGATGAGCCTGCATCTTTGGCTATGGTTTCCAATCCTGCACGCGCATCGCCCTGCAACGCGTTCAGGATGCGGAAATCAAGCGGCTTCAGATCATCGTTTGGCGGGACATCAGACATCAGTGCATTCTCCAAAAACGTGAAATAGGTTCACATATTTGGAGAATTTAGGCCTTATGCGGAATAATTTCCAGATTTGGTTTTGGTCTGACTCTAGACTGCCGTCTTAAAGCCATCAAAAACCACCGGCGTCGCCTGCAGTTTGCCAATCAAATCCTTATGCTGATCAAGGTCAATATCATCCGGTAAATCTAAGCGGAGAGTATCGACAACGCCCCCAAACCGTTCGGCGACGGCTGCGGGCAGCTCATCATATGTGCCGACAGCGGCAAACAGGCGAACCACATCGTCCGAAACCTGGGCCGCAAGCTCACTCCACTTGCCTTCCTTGGACATTTTGTGGAGCTTGAGGCCGAGGTCTTCCAGGCTATGTTGCTCAAATACCGGTAAGTATGTGCGGGTGGAGCCATAGAAACCAACCCGATACCGCACCCAATCCAGCTTCTCCGCAACGGCTTGTTCATCTGCACCCGTAGCGACGAACCCACCGCCCGAAATCTCGAAGGATGCACGGCCCCGGCCACTGCGGGCCATGCCTTCCTCGACCTTCGGCATACACACATTCTCGATGTATTTCCGTGTGCAGAAGCCGTGCAGACGTGCGCCATCAGCAATACGACCAGCCATCCTGAGCATATCTGGCCCAACAGCAGCGACAGTTAACGGCGGCAGGCGGAGGCCGCATTTGGGCGGGGAGAATTCTGGCGTCATTAGGGTGAAGCTGTAGTGTTCGCCCTCAAAGTTCAGCTTTTCGCCATGCTCCCACGCGTTCCAAATGGCGCGGATGGCCTGCATGTATTCCCGCATCCGTGCAACAGGTGCAACCCAAGGCGTTGAAAACCGGCGCACATTATGGCCTTTGACCTGGGTGCCAAGACCAAACTCAAACCGTCCACCGGTCTGCGCATTTAAATCCCACCCCATATTGGCAGCAATCATTGGACTTCGCGGAAACGCCACGGCGATAGAGGTGCCAAGTGCGACACGGTCCGTCGAATGGCCTGCAATCGCCAAGGGCATGAATGGGTCATGGGCGAGTTCAGAGGTAGTGACGCCATCATAGCCAATGCCCTCCGCCCACTTGGCGCGGGTCCCCGCACGGTTCCAATTGTCAGTGGGCAGCTGGCAGACAATACGCATAACTCATCCTTCTGGATTGGACTTCTGGGTCGGGCTTGCGGGTCAGGTTCTGAACTGAAGGCTAGCGCAGAAGAATCGTCCCGTGAACTAGCGCGGCGCTGCAGATCCGCGCTAGGCTTGTCCTTGAAGGTCACGCACAACAGGAGATACCCAATGCCTGATTCAGCAAAAGCACGCGCTAAAGGCCGCATTGCCCACGCGACCCGCGAAAGCGCGCCGCCGGTCGAAGGTCGCCGCGATTTTTTTCGCTACAGGGACTTAGGTGTGATGGAAGCATCGGGCGGCGCTCTCCGCGCGCAAACCATGACCGCCATTCGCGGCATGACGGAGCCCACAGGCTGGCACTATCACGAATGCGAAGGTCAGTTCGTCTATGTGCTGAAAGGCTGGGTCGATCTGGAATTTGAGACCGGAGAGCAATTGCGGATCAAAGAAGGTGAGAGCCTGTTTATCCCCGGCGGCATGAAACACAACGAATACGGCACGTCCGAGGATTTAGATATCCTCGAACTCTCGACGCCAGGCAAAATGGACACCGTCGTCTGCGATTCGCCGAACTAAAGCCCCTTAATCTGCCGCTAAGGCCGCCTTTACCACCGCTTCAAAGCGGGCGGATGCAGTGACCGCGGGGTCAAACCAGATAAAGCGCTGGAATTGCGCGATGCGTTCGGCATCCGTCCCTCGTGGTGGGAGCTTGCCAGCGAATGCGTCGCCGATCAGCGCCTTTAGGCCCTCAACGGATTCCGGGAAATACGTGGTCGCCAGATCAAGGGCTGTATCCTTGGTGACGAGGCAGTCTTCATGGGTGCGCGGCGCGTCCGCCCACCAAGGTACGATCACGGCGCAGTCCGTCAGATAGCCTTCCAAAATCCCAGTTGTGTTGTAGCCGATTACAACGCTGGATTGGCGTAGCAGCTCATCCAGCGGACGCTTGGTGTGGATTCTGATGCCGGAAAACAGCAGTGCTGGGCACGCTTTAAGCAGCGCGCTCAAATGCCCCATCTTTTTCAATTTGATGCAGAAGCGCCCCGGCGTGCCAGACACTTTGGCGGCAGCAACGAAGGCGTGCAGCACGTCGTCAAAATTCTTCGGTGCCAGATACAATGGCTCCTGATATGCAACCAGCGTGATGAGCTTGCGACCGTCCGGCGCGGTTCTGGCCGCATCAAGCCAACTATCGAACCGCGGCCATCCAATCGTGTGGACACTGCCCGGTTTGAATGCTCCGGTCGCCAGCATGGTGTCTCGGGTGATGTCTGATGCGACAGCGACTGCATCTCCTGCAAATACGAAGCCGGCCTGCCGGATGCGGTCATCCAGCAGCTTTTGTTCAAGCGGCACGGCATAGTTTTCACGGCAGAGCACGACAAACCGCTTCCCCATGTCCCGGCAGGCGTCCTTTACCGCTTCATCCTGCCAATAATCAGTATTCGCGACGACAACGGCGTCAAAGCCGATGCGGTCGTTGACCCTATCCAAGAATGCGCGGGTGATGCTTCTTAGTTTTTCCCTGCGTTCGGCAGGGCCGGTCCAGTATGTGGGATTAAAAAATGTTTGGGTTTGATCTACCTTTGGAACCACACCAGCCGTCAGCGCTTCAAATTGAGCCGCGCTAACAGTGGCGAAATTCTGGCTAGAGCGGGCTGCAACGGCTCGAATATCACTAGACAGCACGGCGCGGTTCATCACCAGCAGTGTCGGGCCAACTTGCTTTGGTCCCAAAAGCTGTACCTTATTCGCGAGACGCCGGGCGGCAATCCCACTGGGGAGAAACTTAGTAAGCAGCTTGCTCATACGCTTTAGCGCCTCACGCTCCGTCTGACAGGAGCCATTCTGTAGACAGGCCCGGCTGTTGCCGCTAGATCAACGGACGGTATTACATTTCACTGGAACCACCACCGACGTGCCCGCGACACAGCCACCCTTCCTATATATGCCGATGGAAATCGCGTCGAGGGAATTGGATTCTCGGCTGCTGATCGCTCTGTACGCGACGAAGGCTGGCGTCGAGGTCGTCACCGGGCAGAAATGGTTACTGCAGAAAAACGCGCGTGCCATGCCGAGAGGGTTCTGGATATTCAAAACGCTAACGCCGGGCGACGCCAAAGCCATGGGTCGCATTCAAAAGCTTGGCCATCGTATCTCTGCCATTGACGAGGAAATGCCGGGTCTTGGCGAGGGCAGCGGGCGGCTGCGCTGGGTGCACCCAAAATCTATGGCTGCTTGTGAGACCGTTTTCTGCCTTGGCCCACGCCATGTTCGCGCGTTAGAAGAAAAATATCCGACCCATAGGGGAAAGCTGACCATCACCGGCAACCCGCGCTGGGATTTCCTGCGCCCAGAGCTCCGCTCCATGTATGCGGAAGACGCCAAAGCGATCCGCGCGAAATACGGCAGGTTCATTCTCGTCAACACGAATATCGGCCTCGTCAATTCCGCAAAAAACACGGCAGACGGGCTAATTCGCAGCCTGACGCGCGATGGCCGCATTAATCTGGATGTGCCGGACGACAAAGCCTTCATCAATGATCTGGTTGCATTTGAAACAGCGAACTTAGCCGCAGCCGCGCCCTTGGTTCTACGTCTGCGCAAGGAATTCCCAGATCATCAGGTCGTGCTGCGCCCGCATCCAACGGAAAAGTTAGAGCCGTATGAGGAGAAAGTGGCGGGTGCCGAGGGCATACACATCGTCCGCGAAGGCCCTGCAGCCGCGTGGCTTTCCGCTTGTGACCTGCTCGTCCACACCAGTTGCACGACGGCGACGGAGGCCTTCGCGCTAGATAAGCCTGCCGTCTGCTATCAAACAATCCCGTCGCCGCTGCACACATATTTCCTGTCCGGCGCACTTGGCGCTATCGGCAAAGACGAGGACGCTGTGATCGCCCGCGCCCGGGGGGTTCTGGCTGGTGAGACCAATCCAGAGGCAAAGGCCACCCAGCGCGCCAGGTTCGAGGAGTTTTTCGCGGCCCAGGACGGCGCATTCGCAGCCGAACGGATCGCGGGCTATGTGGCAGAAAGCCTAGGTGCTGCGGGTCCGGCAGCTCCACGCTGGAAGCCAGGCTGGCTGTTCCGTAAAAAATGGCGCCCTTCAGAATTCAACGCCCGCATCTTCCCAGACGTCAGCGCCGAAACTATTCAGGCTCGCCTTGGCCAATTGGCAGCAGCGGCTGGGATGAAGCTTGTACCCATAGTCATCAAAGTCGGCGATGGGCAGTATCACATCTTCAATGCACCGAACGAGAATGATTGAGCGCACACATGTTCTCTAAAATCCTGATTGCCAACCGTGGTGAAATCGCCTGCCGGGTTATCAAGACCGCAAAGCGCCTCGGTGTGAAAACCGTCGCCGTCTATTCCGATGCTGACGCGGGCACCCCCCATGTTTTGCAAGCCGACGAAGCCGTCGCCATTGGACCGGCGCCTGCATCTGAAAGCTACTTGGTAGCAGACCGGATTATCCAGGCAGCCAAGGATACGGACGCGGATGCAATCCATCCGGGCTTCGGATTCCTCTCTGAAAATGCTAGGTTCGCCCGTGCTGTCGCTGAAGCAGGCCTCGTGTTCATTGGCCCGCCGCCATCTGCGATTGACGCGATGGGCGACAAAATTGAATCTAAGCGACTGGCGAAAGAAGCTGGGGTTTCAACGGTTCCAGGCTCTGACGATGCGATCACGGACCCGGAAGAGGTTGTCCGCATCGCCAATGAAATTGGCTATCCCGTCATGCTGAAGGCGTCTGCCGGCGGCGGCGGCAAGGGCATGCGGATTGCCTTCAATGATGAAGAAGCCCGTGATGGCCTTGTCCGCGCTGCCAGTGAGGCCAAATCCAGCTTTGGCGATGACCGGGTATTCGTTGAGAAATTCGTCGTCGATCCCCGCCATATCGAAATCCAGGTGCTGGCGGATAGCCACGGCAATACGGTGCATTTATTTGAGCGCGAATGCTCCATCCAGCGCCGCCACCAGAAAGTGGTTGAGGAAGCGCCGAGTCCGTTCCTGGATGCTGAAACACGCGCCGCCATGGGTGCCCAGGCCGTCACACTCGCCGCCGCCGTTGGTTACGAATCCGCTGGCACGGTGGAGTTCATCGTCGGCCCCAACCGGGATTTCTACTTCCTGGAAATGAACACCCGCCTGCAGGTCGAGCATCCGGTGACGGAACTCATCACAGGCCTTGATCTGGTGGAGCAGATGCTGCGCGTGGCATCTGGCGAAAAGCTGAGCTTTGCCCAGGATGATCTAAAAATTAGTGGCTGGGCGCTTGAATGTCGCCTCTACGCCGAAGACCCCACCCGCAATTTCTCCCCCTCCATTGGCCGACTAACCCGCTATCGCCCGCCTGCGGAGAAAGACGGCGTGCGCGTTGACACCGGCGTCGCAGAAGGGGGCGAAGTCTCGATGTTCTATGATCCTATGCTGGCCAAGCTTTGCACCCACGGCGTGGACCGCAATGAGGCCATCAACCGCATGACTTTGGCGCTAGACCGGTTCCAGACGCGCGGCATCCGCCATAATCTGACGTTCCTGTCAGCAATCGTTGACCATCCCCGCCACCGCTCCGGCAATATCTCGACCGCGTTCATTGAAGACGAATTCCCAGATGGGTTCGCCAATGACCTGCTGGCCGATGCACGGATGGACATCATCGCCCCCGTGATCGCTGCCCGCCACGCCGCCAATGCTGCGCGCGATAGAGCACTTGCAGCCAATTCCGCACTCACGCCGCCGCCGCTTGTACATGATTACGTCGTGCTCCTGGCGGACGTGCGCCGCGAGGTCTCCGTCACGCTGGATTCCCGCGGGGCGGCAGTGGTGATGGACGGCCAGACCATCCGCGTCGCGGGTGATCCAGCCCCCGCAAAGCTGCTGTTCGAAGGCAATGTCGGCGATATTCAGGTCGCCGTGCAGATTGACCGCGACGGCCCCGGCTACATCATCACCCATGGCGGCGTCGAAGCCCGCGCGCTGGTGCTGACGCCAGACATAGCAGCCCTGCACGCGCTGATGCCAGAGAGACTCCCGCCAGACACCTCCAACCTCCTCCTCTCCCCCATGCCCGGCCTCCTCAAAGCCGTGATGGTGGGAGCAGGCGACCGGGTCGAGCCCGGCCAGGCACTAGCCATCGTCGAGGCCATGAAAATGGAAAACGTGCTACGGGCAGAAAAAACAGCAGAAATTGCAGGGGTAGAAGCCGAAGCGGGTGCCAGCTTGGCCGCGGACCAGGTAATTTTGACTTTTGTGGAGGGCTAACGGCTGCCCATCGCACGGTGTTCGATGCGGGAGAGGAGGCGGACCAGGGGCCATAGTAGGACTAGGTATAGCACCGCTGCCATCACGATGGGTGTTGCGTTGAAGGTGACAGAGCGGGCCATGTCTGCGGAATATAGCAACTCCGGCAAGGCGACGACGCTGGCCAGCGACGTGAGTTTGGCGACCTCCAAGGTGTTGCTAACAAGGTCTGGCAGGATGTTGCGTACGGCTTGGGGAAGGACAACATAGGTCGTTGTTTGGAATCCGCTAAGGCCTGTAGACCGTGCGGCTTCTGCCTGGCCGGTGCCAACACTTTCAATCCCGGCGCGGAAGACCTCGCCATAATATGCGGATGAATTCAGCAGGAAGGCCAGGCAGACCGAGACGATGGCCGGCAGATCAATACCCGCGAACGGCAGGCCCGCATAGATGAAGATCAGCAGCACCAATGGCGGGAATGCCCGGAAGAAATCCACATAGATAATCGTCAGCCAGCGCACGGTGCGGAAGCGAGACTGGCCTAGCAAAGCGACCGTCAGCCCCCCAGCGCAGCCAACGGGAATGACAGCAGCCATCAGGATCAACGTCATGCCGAAGCCGCGCAAAAGCAGCGGCCAAGCTTGGGTCACGATATTCCAGTTGAAGAAGTTCTGGAGGATGAATTCCATTCGCCCCCCTATGCCCGACGCCAGGCGAAGCGCGTTTCAACCCACCGGCCAAAAATCACCACTGGGATGAACAGAATGAGATATGCCAGCGCCCCCAGAACCAGTGGCGAGGCGTTGCCGGAAAATGACTGGCCCGTCGTCGCCTGATTCAGAATTTCGCCAACGCCGACAACCGTGCCAAGGGCCGTATTTTTGGCAATGGCGATAGTGCGGTTTGTGAGCGGCGGGACCGTCATACGGATCGCCTGAGGCATGACCACATAGACCAGCGATTGGCCGAACCCGAGACCGGTAGAGCGCGCCGCCTCCCACTGGCCTTTGGGTGTCGCCAGAATCCCAGCGCGAAAAATTTCTTCGGAGAAGGCGGCGAGGACTAAAGTAAGCGTGATGTATGTGGCCGCATAGCCGCTCAAATTAAGGCCAACGCCGGGCAGGCCGAAATAGAGCAGCAGAATGAACACCAATGGCGGCAGCGCGCGCATGACATCTGCGAACACGACAATCAGCCAGGTCGTCAACCAGAACTCATAGGCACGAATGACGGCCAGGATCAAACCAAATGCCAAACCGGAGATGACGATCAATACCGCCAAATGGCACGTCAGCAGGAATCCATCGACGATGTCCGGCAGGTATTTCTGCATCACCGCCAGATCAAAGAAACTGGCGAGGAAGCGGTCCCATTGAGTGATATCAGGGTTCATGTGTCAGTGATCAATCCGGGAGACGAAATCCCGGGTGCGGTGCATTTCCGGGGCACCAAACACTTGGTCCGGTGGGCCTTCTTCAACAATATACCCTTCATCCATGAAGACGACGCGATCAGCGGCTTCGCGGGCGAAGCGCATTTCATGGCTGACGACCAGCATGGTCATGCCCGCCGTCCGTAAATCCCGCATGACCTCAAGCACGCTGCCGACCAGTTCAGGATCAAGCGCGCTGGTTGGTTCATCGAACAGCACCATTTTAGGCTCAAGCGCCAAAGCGCGCGCGATGGCGACGCGCTGTTGCTGGCCACCGGAAAGCTGGTTCGGATAATTTTCGGCCTTGTCGCTCAATCCGACCCGGTCTAGTGCGGCGCGCGCACGCTCCAGCGCCTCTGCCTTACGGCGTTTCAGGACCTTGCGCAGCGCCAGCGCAACATTCCCTTCCGCCGACATATGCGGGTAGAGATTGAATGATTGAAACACCATGCCGATCTTCTGGCGAACGGCGTTGATATTGGTGGATTTGGCAGTGATATCGACGCCGTCAAAGACCACAGCGCCACCGTTTGATTCTTCCAAGCGATTGCAGCATCGTAGCAACGTACTTTTTCCAGAGCCGGACGGGCCGATGATAAACACCAACTCCCGCTCGCGCACGGCCAGATCAACGCCCTTCAGTACCTCAAGCTTACCGTAAGATTTACGCAGGCCCTGGACATCCAGAATAGGGGAATCGCTCAAGGGCCAAATGCTCCATCGGCGCAAAAAAAGAAACAGGTGCTGGCCAGGCGCATATCGCCTGGCCAGCGGTAGTGTATTAGTCGCAGTTAGGTGCGTGCGGTGTCGCTTCGAAGCCTTCAAGACCAGGCTGACCATAACCGCCCTGGACCGTCACAGCAGCAGAACCAGGCTTTGGTGCCAGGCCGAACCACTTCATGCTCATCGCCGTGAAGGTCCCGTCGAGCTTCATGCACTCAATAACGGCCTCGACCTTATTGCGGGTTTCAGCATCGTCTTTGCGGAACGGCATACCGAACATTTTGCCAGTGGAGTAGTTGTAAGAAACTTCAAGCTGCGGGTTCTTCGTTACAGCCCATGCGACACCAGTGTTACCTGCGACGTTAGCAAACGCGCGGCCGGATATGACTGCCTGAATGGCATCTGTCTGCGTGCCATAAGACTGCACTTTCCAGCCGATTGAATCCTCAAGTCCGCGTGACCAGCTATCATAAACCGAGCCCTTGTTGACCGAGATTACCTTGCCCTTGAAATCTTCCAAGGTCACCATGACGGGCGCACCTTTTTTCACAGCAAACAAGAAGTCCGTGTTCAGGTAGCCTTCGGTGAAGAGCATGGTCTTCGCGCGCTCTTCGGTGATTGTTGTTGGGGCCACCAAGAAGTCATACTTGCCAGCTTGCATTGCCGGGATCAGGCCAGACCACTGGGCTGCCGTGATGTTCATTTTAACCCCAAGGCGCTCGCCGATTTCATTCGCGAGATCGACGTTGAAGCCTTCAATGCCGCCAGAAAGCTTGGGCATGGCATGGGGTGCGAACGTGCCATCTAGGGCAACGTTGTATTCTTTATTCATGGCGTGCTTATCTGCCAGCGCGCTGCCGGAAAAGGCTCCAGCTGCGAGGGCGATTGCGCCCAACAGTCCAATCGTTTTCTTCAAGTTAGCTCTCCTGCGTAAAAGCCGCCCTGAGTGAGCGGCGCTTATGTTGCTTAGGACTGGATCACGGGGTGCGCCCAGTTCTGATCAGGCTAGAAGACAGCATGAGCATTATCCCGTGCCGCTTTGCAGAACAAGGTTAGCGCCATAGTCTATGAAAGTCTCATCCTCTGTTTCCTGATCCTGCCCTTAAGGCTGAAACAGCAAGCGCCGTGCCATTTGCGATAAGCCTTGGCGTTCTAGGGTTCCGCAGCAATTCCCAGAATATAACGGCCACAAATCGCACAAAGGGTAGGCACCACACGTTATACCTGATGAAAAATTAGGTGCCTTTAGCCTACGCCACTTGGCAATTTCGGGCGCGTCGCTAAGCTATGCGCCAACACATCAGTCTTCCCGAATGGAGCAGTTTTCTGCTCCCACTAAAGGACTTTCCCATGCCCCGACGCGGTATGAGCTTTGGCGTATTCCTGGCACCGTTCCATGCAATTGGCGAAAACCCAACGCTGTCCATGGAGCGGGATATGGAGCTGATCGAACGCTTAGATCAGCTTGGCTATGATGAAGCCTGGGTTGGCGAACATCATTCCGCCGGGTGGGAGACCATAGCCAGCCCTGAAATTTTCATCGGCGCGGCCCTCCAGCGGACCCGGCATATCAAGCTGGGGTCTGGCGTAACCTCCCTGCCCTATCACCATCCACTATTAGTGGCGCAGCGCTTTGTACAGCTCGATCATATGAGCAAGGGTCGGACCATGCTTGGCTGCGGGCCAGGCGCTCTGCCATCTGACGCATACATGATGGGCATCAAACCGACGGATCAGCGCCGTCGCATGATTGAATCCCTGGATGCGATCATGGCCCTGCTGAAATGCGAAGACCCCGTCACCATGGAAACCGACTGGTTCGCCCTGAACGAGGCCCGGCTCCACCTGGCACCCTGGTCAGAGGATCGGTTTCCGGTCGCCGTTGCTTCCACCATTACTCCGTTTGGGATGATGGCTGCAGGGCGGCACGGCATTGCTGTGCTGTCCATTGGTGCGGGTATTCCAGGCGGGCCAGAAATGCTGGCGAAACAATGGAACATCGCGGAGGAAGAGGCCGCCAAGCATGGCCACACGATGAACCGCAAGGATTGGCGCGTTGTCGTTAACATGCACTGCGCGGAGGATGATGAGCAAGCGCTGAATGAAGTCCGCGCTGGCGAGCGGTTGGAGACCATCACCTATTTTGAGGAAACCCTTGGCCGCCCGCCGGGGCGCGCAGATGATCCACTGAAAGACGGTGTCGAGATGGGCACCACGTTAATCGGCTCGCCAGACAAAATCTCCGAAGGTATCGAATACCTGCTGAATCTCAGCGAAGGCGGGTTCGGCGGCATGCTGTTCCGCGCCAATGAATGGGCAACGCGGGAGCAAATTTTGCGGAGCTACGAACTGTTTGGCCGCTACGTTGCGCCAAAATTCCAAGGGTCCCTTAATACCATCATAGACAGCAACCGCTGGACCAAAGAGAACCGCACCACGGTACTCGCTGGCAATGTGGAAGCTGTCAAAAAAGCCTTCACAGACAGCGGTCGTGCCGTCCCCAAAGGCTTCGAAGGGCGGACACTTGGAGCCGAAGACTTCAAGAGTTAGGCTTTCCAAAAAATCAAACATCGAACGACCGCCGAGGACCGACCCCATGAGCGATTTGCCAAGCCGTATCTATATTCAGGAAGAAGGCCCGCGTGAGGGCTTTCAGATTGAGCCGGGACCAATTGCGACAGCCCGCAAGATCGAACTGATTGACGCGCTGACGGAAACTGGCCTGAAGAAAATTCAGGTAGCGTCGTTTGTCAACCCAAAGCGGGTGCCGGGCTGGGCGGATGCCGATGAGGTCGTGAAGGGCTTTAAGCGCAAGGAAGGTGTTGCGCATCACGTACTGTGGCTGAACGAAAAAGGCCTGAAGCGGGCGATTGCAGCAAATGACATCTATATGTCCGGCTCAATCTCGACGACGACGTCTGAGACCTTCATGGGCATGAATACCAATCGCGGGTTCAAGGAAAACGTTGGCGTTCAGCGGAACCAGATCGCTATGTATCAGGAGCATGGCATCCCGGTGACGCGTGCTTCCATCATGACGGCGTGGGGCTGCAATTTCGAAGGCGATATCCCGCCTACACGCGTCGTCGAGCAGCTGGAAGAACTGCTGGGGCTTGAAGCTGAAACCGGTATCGACATCGGCATCATCAGCCTCGCTGACACAGTTGGGTGGGCCACGCCTAAATCCGTCAAAGAGGTCGTCGGTGCTGTTCGCAGCCGCTGGCCAGATAAACGCATCTGCCTGCACCTGCACGACACGCGCGGATGCGGCATCGCGAATGTTTATGCGGGGCTGGAAATGGGCGTCGACCTTTACGATAGCTCCGTCGCAGGCCTCGGCGGCTGCCCATTTGCGGGCCACAAGGGGGCAGCAGGCAACGTCACCACCGAGGACATCGTCTTCATGTGCGATGAAATGGGCGTCGAAACCGGTGTTGATCTGGAAGCCCTGATCGAATGCGCGCGTCTTGCTGAAGATATTGTCGGCCATGACCTGCCAGGCAAAGTCATGCGCGGCGGCGCACTCTCCGCTCTACGCCGAGATGCGAAAGCGCAGGCGGCCCATGCCTAATTCATTACCATCTGAAGCTGCTAACAAAACCATCGCCGCATTTGGCTGGCCCGTATCCCTGGTAAAAGACTATGGACCGTGGGTCGTGCTGGTGCGACCGGCGCAGCCAACCTGGGGCTCGCTGGTGCTGGCGTGTACGGAGGATGCAGCGGCCTTTTCCGATATCTCAACGGAAGCGTTTGCGGCGCTGCCCCAAGCGATCAAGGAGATTGAGAGAGCGCTTAAGGTCGCATTTAACTATGACAAAATCAATTATCTGATGCTGATGATGATGGACCCGAACGTCCACTATCACGTGATCCCCCGCTATGCGGCGGCGCGAAGCTTTAACGGTGCCGAGAACGCAGATTCTGGCTGGCCAGGCCCCCCTGCCCTGAGTGACGCGATCATACTGGACACAGGCGAGGTTTTGGCGATGGCCGAGCATTTGAAGGCGCACTGGTTGACTTAATATGTTGCCTGTAATCGCCCCCCTCACCCTGCCCTCCCCTCCCCCGTTGGGGGGGAGGGTCCTAAAAGAAAGACACCGCCATGCCCCTGGATCTCACAACCCTATCCGTGAACGCGCATCTGGTGGGCAAACCGAGCTCCCGCGCGGCGCTGTCGACGCCAGCTTTGGTGCTCGACCTGGACATCATGGAGGCCAATATCGCCACTATGCTGAGCTGGACGAATGCCAAAGGCCTGCGCATCCGCCCGCACGCCAAAACGCATAAATCAGTCATAATTGCGAAAATGCTAGTGGATGCAGGTGCGGTCGGCGCCTGTTGCGCCACATTGGGTGAGGCTGAAGCTTTGGCAGGCGGGGGTGTTCCAGGCGTGCTCATTACCTCCCCCGTTATTCAGGCCGCGAAGATTGACCGGCTGCTAGCGCTAAATAAAATCGCGGATGATTTAGCCGTCGTCACAGATGACCCGATCAATGTCGCAATGCTAGCAGCGGCTACGGAAGCAAAAGGCGGAAAGCCGCTGACGGTCTTTATCGACAATGATGTGGGTGCCAATCGCACCGGCGTGCCGTCCGCCCAACAGGCGACAGCGCTTGCGCGCGATATTGATGCGGCAACCGCACTCCGTTTTGGCGGTATCCAGGGCTATGCTGGGCAATTGCAGCACATCGTGGATTTTGAGGAACGCAAACGCGGTACCGAAGAAGTCGCCCGGCATATGCGCCAGGTAGAATCGGCCTTGAAGGAGGCAGGCATCGCACCGCCATTACTGACAGGCGGTGGCACCGGCACCCACGCAATCGAAGCCGATGCAGATGGCCTTGGCGAGCTTCAGGCCGGCTCCTTCATCGTGATGGATGTGGATTATAACCGGGTTGATCTGCGCGGCGGAGGCGAGCGGCCTTTCAAAGACGCACTCTTCCTACGCACCAGCGTAGTCTCCGCCCAGCACGAGAGATTCGTGACGACGGATGCTGGCCTTAAATGCTTTGCGACAGAGGGCTATATGCCCGTGATTGCCGGAGGCGCACCGGAAGGTGCCACATACGGCTGGTCCGGCGATGAACATGGCCGGGTAACGCTGCCTGAAGGTGCTGCCGCCCTAAAAATCGGCGACGCCATGGAATGCGTGACCCCGCACTGCGACCCAACCATCAACCTGCATGATTGCTATCACGTCTGTCGGGGCGATGTACTGGTCGATATCTGGCCGGTGGATGCCAGAGGGAAACGGTAAAGGCGGGCGAATTTTCTCTGGCCCTCAGCCTTCGTGAAGGTCCCCTCGCCCTCCAGCGGAGGGAGAGTCCGTAAAACTATCGTTTTCCTATGTTCTCCATCGTTCGCCGGTGTTGTAATTAATACAAATATTACATATAGATAAAGCTATATACGTTCGTTGCTGTTCATTCTAGTTCCTGGTAAATCTTGTTTGAGTGTGGGAACAATACGGCTTCATCTGTTCGAAGAGTCGAAAGTGCTGGACCCGGAAAGCATGGTTGGCCAGCCACTCACTGGTTGGTCCGGTTGTAATGTTATTGGATATACGGTCTCTGCTCTAGGGGTATGAGCACTTCAGGGGCTGGCGGCCGCCGGGCCAAAGCGCTGTGATGGCGCTTGCTGTTATAGTGCCGTCAGCATTGTTCGATGATGATTTTGGCCTCCTT
>Ga0315331_10000037_pt1 | contig 59777 bp, 72 predicted proteins | sample M160m34915metaG_FD_203456 | JGI IMG/M metagenome (GOLD analysis project Ga0315331, IMG submission 203456) | Ammonia-oxidizing marine archaeal communities from Monterey Bay, California, United States - M1 60m 34915 | ecosystem: Environmental > Aquatic > Marine > Intertidal zone | place: USA...
GCACGGCAGTGCCCGCTTCGATATCGGCGATGGTGTCGGCAACGGTGGCTTCTTTCAGACCGGCAATGGCGACAATGTCGCCCGCGCGGGCCTCGTCAACCGGCACACGTTCTATTCCGCGGAACGCCAGCAGCTTGGTCAAACGGCCGGTTTCGAGCCGGGCACCGTCGGCGCCAATCGCGGCGACAGGCGCGTTCACTTTTGCAATACCGCGTTCGACCCGGCCGGTCAGGACGCGGCCAAGATAGGTATCGTATTCCAGGATCGTCGCCAGCATCGCGAACGGTGCCTCGGTCTCAGCCTTAGGCGGTTCGAAATGGGACGCGATCAGTTCGAATAACGGATCGAGGTTTTCGCGCGGCGATTCGAGATCGGCCGCCGCCCAGCCTTCCTTGGCGGATGCATAGAGCGTTGGAAAATCGAGCTGCTCGTCGGTTGCATCAAGTGCGGCGAACAGGTCGAACACTTCTTCCTGCACTTCATAGGCGCGCTGGTCGGGCCGGTCGGCCTTGTTGACCACGACGATCGGTTTGAGCCCGAGCGCCAGCGCTTTCATGGTGACGAACTTGGTCTGCGGCATTGGGCCTTCTGCAGCGTCGACAAGTACCAATGCGCCGTCAACCATCGATAGGATACGTTCGACCTCCCCACCGAAATCGGCATGGCCGGGGGTGTCGACGAGGTTGAAACGATAGTTGCCCCACTCGACCGACGCGCATTTGGCAAGAATAGTAATGCCGCGTTCGCGTTCCTGATCGTTCGAATCCATGACGCGTTCTTCGATACGCTGGTTGTCCCGGAACGTTCCGGACTGGCGGAGAAGCTGGTCGACCAGCGTGGTTTTGCCATGGTCGACATGCGCGATGATCGCGATATTACGAAGTTCTGTCACGGTTCGGTTTTCCAAAAAAATAACCGGGCGGGTCAGGTGACCCGCCCTGTGTTTCGTTGAGCAAATGCGTGTTGCTCAGATAAATTCCCCGGCTGTATACAGCCAATTGGAAAATTTATCCCATCTTTTCCTTTACTAGCGCTGAAAGCGACGTTTCGGGTCGGGCACCATAGTGGCTGATGACCTCGGCGGCACAGATCGATCCGATACGGCCGGCGACCTCCAGCTCATAACCCTGGGTCAGACCGTACAGCACGCCGGCGGCATAGAGATCTCCGGCGCCGGTTGTGTCGATAACGTTCTGAACCGGCTCGGCGGCAATTTCGACCACCTGATCGGCGGTCACGATGACCGAGCCGTCGGCGCCGCGGGTGACCGCCGCCAGGTCGATCTTGCCGACAAGCTGGCCCACCGCCTCGTCGAATGAATCGGTTTCGTACAACGATGTGATTTCATCGGAATTGGCGAACAATATATCGACATGACCTTCGACCAGATGCTTGAACGACGCCCGGTGGCGATCGACGCAGAACGGGTCGGACAGCGACAGCGCAACCTTGCGTCCCGCTGCGTGGGCCAGTTCGGCTGCCTTGACGAAGGCTTCCTTGGCCTCGTCACGATCGAACAGATAGCCTTCAAGATAGGTAATCTGGGCATCGCCGATCGCTTCCGGGTCAATATCGTCAGGGCCGAGCATCACGCTGACCCCCAGATATGTCTGCATCGTGCGATCGGCATCGGGGGTCACAAAGATCAGGCACCGTGCCGTCGATGGCCCCACAGTCGCCGCGCGCGAACGATAATCGACACCGGCCGCCTTGATATCATGACTGAACACATCGCCAAGCTGATCGTCGCGCACCTTGCCGATATACGCACCCGTGCCGCCGAGAGACGCGATACCGGCGAGCGTGTTCGCCGCAGACCCGCCGGACGTTTCGATCCCGCACCCCATTTCGCTATAGAGCCATTCCGCCTGCGCACCATCGATCAGGGTCATGGTGCCCTTGTTGAGATCGAGGCGGACGAGATCGTTCTCGTCGGACTGGGCGATGACGTCGACAATCGCGTTGCCAACGCCGACAACGTCAAACGGGGCGTTTGCCATGGCGTACTCCTGGGAAATAAAAGAAAAACGCAGATTTTCGGAATTCGGCGCGCAGTATAGCGGCGGCGCGCGTCACTGCAACGGAAACCAGCAGCCGTCTTTTCGCCCAAAACCGGACCTTGCGCCGAACCCGTCCGGGCGGTTAAACAAGCCGCTGACGATCACAAATGAAAGTCTTCCAGGGTAATGTTTTCAGGCCTTTTTCTGGCAATAGAACAGCTTGGCGACCCGCGCATCAGAGGGGTCATCATCCGGGCGGTTATTATCAGCGCTGTGATCTTCGTCGCCCTGATGGTCGCCGCGGGCTGGTTGTTGAGCGGGCTTTCGGTATCCGGTATCGGCTGGCTCGACAGTTCGGTCTCGTTCCTCGGCAGCAGTGCAGCCTTTATCATCGGTCTTTTTCTGTTTCCGGCCTTCACCGGGATCATCATCTCTTTCATGTTCGAAGAAATCGCGAGTGCGGTCGAAGCGCGCCACTATCCCGGCCTGCCGGCGGCCCGCGAAGAGCCGATGATGGAAATCGTCGGCAATGCGGTGCGCTTTGCCGGGGTGACCGTGTTTCTGAACCTATTGGTATTCATTCTAGTCGTGCCGATCATGCTGATCACCATCGTCCTGATCCCATTCATTCCCTTTGTCTTCTATGCGCTCAACGGCTATCTTCTGGGGCGCGAATATTTTGAATTTGCGGCCGTCCGCCGGCTGGACCCGGCAAACGGTCGGGCGCTGCGGCGGCGATACAAAATCCGCATTTTCATGTGCGGGATCGCGATCGCGGTACTTATAACCATACCGTTCGTCAACTGGCTGATGCCGGTCGTGGCGGCGGCCTATATGGTCCACGTATTCGAAGGAATCCGCGTCCGCACGGAAGGTGCGTAAAATGCGAACCAGCGCCGGAAATTGGCGCTCGAAATTGACGAATATCGGCCGAAAACAGCCGCATTGCGGCATTTAGCGAAAGACAGGACCATGGCGGACCAGGACAACAGAGCGAAGACCGACTCCCCGGCGGCATTGCCGCTGAAAGCCGACACCAACGGCGCGCCGCCCACGGCGCTGCGCCCGGCAGAAGTCGCGCGACCGGCCCATGACCTGCAGGCGGTCAACCGGCCGTCGAACCTGAGCAGCCCCGAAGGCAAAAAACTGATCGTCGGCCGCGAAATCGAACTCAGCGGCAATATCAGCGCATGCGACAAGCTTGTGGTCGAAGGCCGAGTCGAAGCCGAACTTCAGGACTGCCGCCAGATTGAGATCGCCTCGACCGGCACCTTCAAAGGATCCGCCGCGATCGATATGGCGGAAATCAGCGGCCAGTTCGAAGGCACGCTGACCGCGCGGGATATCCTGATCGTGCGGTCGACCGGACGGATCACCGGCAGGGTGCGGTTTGGCAAGCTGGAAATCGAACGCGGCGGCGAAGTGGTCGGCGATATCGGCCTGTGCGAAACCACGGACGACACCTGAGACATTTGAACGCCTTAAACCTGTCTCACCCGTGAAACGGATTATCCATATACGCCACAACCTGTTCAGCGGGCTCTTCGCCGGCACGGTCTGCGCGCTGCTATCGGCCTGCACCGCCCAACCGGGCGAGAATACCCCCGCGACGCATCACGACCAATCTATGGCCGCGCGTGCAGAATCCCCCGCTAACGCCCCGGCGGCAACAACCGCATCGCCCGCGCCGCAACAGGCGGCGATCGACCCGGCCAGTCTTGTCGGCATGACCGGCGGTCGGATTTCCGCCCTTTTCGGGCAGCCGGTTTTCGTGCGCCGCGATGCGCCGGGCGAATTCTGGCGCTATCGCGGCAAATCCTGCGTATTAGAGCTGTTCTTCTATCCGAAGGGCGGCGCCCAGCGGGTCGACCACATCGAGACCCGTACCGGCGCCGGCAAGACGCTGAACCGGGCGGATTGCATCTCTACCCTGCGGAAAGCGCCGGCAAAGGGCTGAAAACGGCGGTTTAGGCCGGTCAGGAGCGGTCTTTGGGCTCGATCCTGCCCCGCGGCGGCGGGTCTACTTCTTCGAAATCGCCATCGATCACCGGGCCGCCGTCAGGCCCCCGCCCGGCACCACCATGGAGCCCGCCGGGCGCGCCGCCAGGCGCACCAAATCCAGCGGCAGAGACCGAAACCTTGCCGTTCCGCACCATCCAGCGCCAGATCGCCGCACCGGCGATCCGCCGGAAGACCGGCACAAACAGCAGAAAACCGAGGACATCGGTGAAAAACCCGGGGGTCAGCAGCATCACTCCGGCGACCAGCAGGCACAATCCATCAAAAACCTCCTGCATGGGCAGTTCGTTTCGTTCCGCGCTTTCCTGGACCCGCCGCAGCACGGCAAGACCCTGCAGACGCAGCAACCATGTGCCGGCAAAGGCGGTCACGATGACGACACCGAGCGTCGGCCACAGCCCGATCCAGCCGCCAATCTCTATAAACAGCGCTATTTCGATGATCGGAACGGCAATAAACATTGCCAGCAAAAGGATTGCCATGCTTGCGATTTCCCGGTGGACGTCCTATGTACTCAAGGGTACAGAGTCGTGTGCGAAGGCCGGAATCTGGGTTGTTGGTGCCAACGCAGCACGATAACGAATTATGTGGTAACGCACAGGATATAATCAACATCGGCGCATGCGTCCATCCGCCCTGCCCTGGATGGACACGGTAAGACGCCGGACAGCGCGCTCCGATTGGAGCAAAACAGAGCATCCCGAAAGGGATGCCGGAAAGCAAAAAGATGGGTGACGGGTTTCAGTTTCTCGATATCGTACTGTTCGCGATGGTTGCGGCGTTCCTTGTGCTGCGTCTGCGGAGTGTGCTGGGCAAGAAGACCGGCCACCAGGAACCCCGCCAGGATCCCGTTTCGCGGCGCCAGCAGGACGCGAATGACGACGGAAACGTCGTCGAGCTGCCGAAAAACCGCAATAATGACGCCCCGGACGTGCACGCGGCAGATGCCGACCCGACCGAAGGCCTCGATCCCAACGATCCGCTGTCGGCGGGCATTACCCAGATCCGGATTGCCGATAACACGTTCAATCCCGGCGAATTTGCCGGCGGAGCCCGCGGCGCGTTCGAAATGATCGTCCAGGCCTTTGCTGACGGCGATGCCGACACCCTGCAAAACCTGCTCGCCGACGACGTGTTCGAGAATTTCAACGACACGATCGAAGCGCGCAAGGAAGCCAACGAGACCCTCGAGACCACGATCATCGGCATCAAGGCCGCCGAAATGATCGAAGCCGAAATGGACGGTACCAGCGCGGTCGTCACGATGAAATTCGTTTCCGAGCAGGTGAATGTCAGCCGGGATTCCGAAGACCGTGTCGTCGACGGCGATCCGAACCAGGTGACCACCATCACCGATATCTGGACGTTCTCGCGCGACACAAATTCACGCGATCCAAATTGGTTCCTAATCGAGACCCGAAGCCAGAACTAACCTCCGATGCGCGACCCGACCGCATGACCCATCGTTGCACCCCGCTGAAAAACCTCCATTCGGCGCGGCTACTTTCGCTTGCCGCCGCGCTGTCCCTAGCCGCCTGTACGCAGGGTGACCCGTCCGCACCAGACGCCCAAGACCGGCCGGTTTTTCGCAACGTTCCCTTTTCCGCGTTGCCTGGCTGGTCGGCGGACGATCACGCGGCCGCGCTGCCCGCCCTGCTGCGGTCCTGCCCGCCGATGGAAAAGCGCGGTGTGCCAGGTTTCGGATCCGCGACGACGTGGCGCGCCATCTGCAGCGAGGCCCGCACCGTTGCGCCCGGCAACCGCCGCGCTACACGCAGCTTCTTCGAACGCAATTTCCAGCCTGCCGAAGTATCGGGACGGGACGGAACCGAGGGCCTGATCACCGGCTATTACGAACCGGAACTGCGGGGCGCGCGCAAACGCGGCGGCGCTTTCATCGTGCCGCTGCATGTCCGCCCGCCGGATCTCGTCGCGGTCAATCTCGGCCGGTTCAACAAGGACTTGAAGGGCAAGCGCATCGCCGGTCGCGTCGTCAAAGGCCAGCTCATCCCCTATCACGACCGCCGCCAGATCGAACGCGGTGCGCTGCGTGGCAAGAAACTGGAATTGGCCTGGGTCGACAGCGCCGCGGATGCGTTTTTTCTTCACATCCAGGGATCGGGCCGTATCCGCCTGCAAAACGGTGCCGTGATGCGGGTCGGCTATGCCGGCACCAATGGACAGCCCTATACGGCTATCGGGCGCAAACTGATTGCGCGCGGCGCCGTCCCGCGCGAGAAAATGTCGATGCAGGCGATCCGCAGCTGGATGGCGGCAAACCCCGCCGATGGGGCGAAGCTGATGCGCACCAACAAATCATACGTGTTTTTCCGCACCCTCACCGGGCCCGGCCCACTGGGTGCGCAGGGAGTCGCCCTGACCCCCGAACGCAGCATCGCCATCGACCGGACAATCCTGCCGATGGGCCTGCCGGTGTGGATTAATACCACCCTGCCGGATGCCATGGCGACGCCGTTTCGGCGCTTGATGGTCGCCCAGGATACCGGCGGTGCAATCAAGGGTGCGGTGCGGGCTGACGTCTTCTGGGGACCGGGCGCCCGTGCGGCCCGTATGGCGGGCGGTATGAAATCGCCGGGCCGGTACTGGTTCCTGCGGCCCCGCGCCCGCGTATTGCCCGCGGGCAGCTAAGACCTGCGATGCGGCGGATCGCCCTTTTCCTGGCGTGTCTGATCCTGCCGGCAGCGGCAGCGGGCGATGAACTGTCCGTCTGCTCCTCCAGTGTCATTCTGTCCCATGACGATCTGCGCCGCACCTAGGACGGCAAGTTGCGTTTCCACGGCGGACTCGATATCCGATCGCGAGGCTCCCGATTCGGCGGCCTGTCCGGTTTGGCGATATCCGCCGACGGTGTTCGGCTGACCGCGTTTGGCGATCGCGGCGTCCGGTTCACCGTCCTGCTGGAATATGACAAAGCCGGCGGGCTCATCGGTTTGTCGAACGCACGGCTCCGGCCGGTCCTCGGTTCGGACGGCAAACCGCCAGAGGGCCGCAGCCTAACGGATTCGGAATCGATTGCCCGACTGACCGACGGCACGCTGGTTATCGGGTTAGAGCAGCGCCATCGCTTGCGCCGCTTTGCCGGCCCTGGTGCGCCGGCAAAATTCTTCGACGCCCCGCCGAACCTGCGCGCATCGCCGCCCAATGGCGGTGCGGAAGCCATTACCCGCCTCTGGGGAACCAGCTTCTCGTCTTGTCGGGGCGACGCAAGGCCCGTCCCGGGGTTGCGGCAGGCTGGATCGGGTCCGGGCAGGAATGGCGGGCGGTCGGTTTTCGCAAAACGGGTATCTTCCGGCCCGTCGGCGCGGTAACACGGGACGACGGAACGGTGTTCATCCTAGAGCGCCACTTTACCACGATCGGCGAGATCACGAGCCGTATCAGCTACCTGACGGCAAGGAATATCGCACCCGGTGTCGTGTTCGAAGGCCGGGCACTCGCGGAACTGTCGAGCCCGCTGGTCGCGGATAATTTCGAGGGCATCGCGGTTCGGCCCGGCAAACGCGACGAGACATTGATCTATATCGTCTCGGACGACAACTTCCACGATCTGCAGCGCACGTTGCTGCTGATGTTCTCCCTTGCAGAATAAAGGGCGTCCGGCCATTTTGGACCGATGACGTTCCTTGGACCCACACCATGAGCAATGCACCCGACGACGCGACACGGGTCGGTCTGTTCGCGACCTGCCTGGTCGATCTTTATCGACCATCGGTCGGATTTGCGACCGCGCGGCTGCTCGAAGCCGCGGGCTGCGATGTCGACGTTCCCGCCGCGCAGGTGTGTTGCGGCCAGCCTGCTTATAACGCGGGCGACCGCGCCAACGCGGCGGCGATTGCACGCCAGACCATCGATGCCTTCAAGGGGTTCGACTATATCGTCGCGCCCTCGGGATCCTGTGCCGGCATGTTGCGCCATCATTATCCCGACCTGCTGGCCGACGATGCCGTCTATGCCAATCGCGCCCGCGCGGTTGCCGACAAGACCTGGGAGCTGATCGCGTTCCTGGTCGACGTCAGGGGCTGGGCCGGTATCGATGCACGGTGGCCCGGCACAGTGACCTATCACGATGCCTGTTCGGGCCTGCGCGAGCTTGGCGTCAAGGACCAGCCGCGGCGGCTTCTCGAACACGTTGACGGGCTGGAGCTCCGCGAGCTCGATGCGCCCGATGTCTGCTGCGGCTTCGGCGGCACGTTCTGCGTGAAATATCCCGAAGTTTCGGGCGCGATGGTCGACAACAAAACCGACGACATCTTACAGACCGGGGCCGGCACCGTGCTGGCGGGCGATCTCGGCTGCCTGATGAATATCGCCGGGCGCCTGTCGCGACGCGGTGAGACCGTTGAGGCCCGCCATGTCGCTGAGGTGCTTGCCGGCATAGCGGATGGCCCCGCAATAAGCGGTGTGCGCTGATCATGGCAGACCAGCAGACCAGCCTGGAATTTTCCCGCAATGTCGCGCGCGCACAGTCCGATGCCGACCTGCAGTCGGCCTTGGAAAAACTGCAGCGCGACACCCGCCTGGCACGGCCCGTCATCACTGGCCGGCTGCCCGAATTCGAAGCGCTGCGCGACCGAGCGGTCGCCATCAAAAATCATACGCTTGCCCATCTCGATCATTACCTCGAACAATTCGAAACCAACGTCACCGAAGCGGGCGGTCATGTGCACTGGTGCAACGATGCCGCCGGTGCCCGCGACACGATCCTGCAGATCTGCCGTGACACCGGCGCCAAAACCGTCGGCAAAGGCAAGTCCATGGTGTCGGAGGAAATCCATCTCAACGATTTTCTGATCGAGAACGGGCTGGAGGTCGTCGAGACCGATCTCGGCGAATACATCCTACAGCTGCGCGAGGAAACGCCGAGTCACGTGGTGATGCCGGCGATCCATCTTAAAAAGGAACAGATAGCAACGACATTCCGCGATCATCATACCGAGCTCGACCCCAGCCGCCCGCTGGACGCCCCGAGCGACATGACCGAAGAAGCACGCATCAAACTGCGCGAAAAATTTCTCGCCGCGGATGTCGGGATCACCGGCGCCAACATGCTGATCGCCGAAACCGGTTCCATCGTCGTCGTCACCAATGAAGGCAATGGCGACCTGATCCAGACGCTGCCGCGGGTTCATATCGTCATTGCGGCGATTGAGAAGGTGGTGCCGCGCATCGACGATGCGTTATCGGTCCTGCGCATTTTAGCGCGGTCGGCGACCGGGCAGGAGATCACCTGCTACACCACCTTCGCAACCGGCTCGAAACGCGAAGGCGACCTGGACGGGCCGGAGGAATTCCACCTGATCCTGCTCGATAACGGACGGACAAAGCTGCTCGAAGGCGAATTCCGCGACGTGCTATGCTGTATCCGCTGCGGCGCCTGCCAGTCGGCCTGTCCGGTATACGGCGCGGTCGGCGGCCATGCCTATGGCGGCGTCTATGGCGGGCCGATCGGCGCTGTGCTGACCCCGGCACTGGACGGGATCGAGAACGCCTGGACGCTGCCGGAAGCATCTTCGTTCTGCGGCAGTTGCGAAGCCGTCTGTCCCATGCGCATCCCGCTGCCCCGCCTGATGCGCCGTTGGCGCGATATCGCCCATCGCGAAAAACTGAACAAGGCGGGCACGCGCCGCGGACTAGCGCTATGGGCGTGGGCGGCAAAGCGGCCCAAGCTGTATCGTGCCGGCGCCCGCATCGCCCTGTCGGTCCTGCGCGGTCTCGGCGGCCGGCGCGGCTCTCTACGCCGCGCACCGCTGGCCGGGGGGTGGACCGCATTCCGCGACCTGCCGGCGCCCGAAGGCGGCACGTTTGTCGACCAATGGCAGAAATCCCGCCGTACGCAGGTTCGCAAATGACCGCACGCGACGACATCCTCAGCCGCATTCGCGCCGCCACGGGACGGGCCGCAGATCACGGCCCACCACCGGCGCCGGAATACGCCAATGCAGCGCTGATCCCCGCCCGCGCCACCGGCGCCCCGGCGGAACTGACGGCAAGGTTTATCGAGATGGCGACCGAGACCGCCGCCACAATCGACCGTGTCGACGGGAGCGCCGATGTCGGGCCCGCGATTGCCGCCTGGCTGGAAGCGGAAGGACTCGGGGCGGATATCGTCGCCGCCCCCGACCCCGCCATGGACGCCTATCGCTTGGACGCGGCACCCGGAATATCCATCCGCAAGGGGGCGGCCACCGGCAATGACCTTGTATCGGTCACGCCGACCCTGGCCGGGGTTGCCGAAACCGGATCGCTGATGGTCAGCGCTACCCCGGGCACGCCCTATACGCTGAATTTTCTGCCCGAAACCCATATCGCAGTGCTCCACGCGGACCGCATCGTCGGCGGCTATGAAGATGCCTGGGCAAGAGTGCGGCGAAACCAAGAGACCGGCAGCGCTTTGCCGCGGACGGTCACCCTGATCACCGGACCGTCCCGGTCGTCGGATATCGAACGCACCGTGACCATCGGTGTCCATGGCCCAAAGCGCCTGCACATCGTTCTGGTCGGAAATGCTGATGGCGAAAAAACCTGACCCCAAGGCGCCGCGAAACCCCTCATCCGACGAGGAAGCCCTGTTCCGTGCAGCGATGGCGGATGCGAAACCGATCGAGCGGCGCAACCCTCTCGCGAAAGACCCGGCACACCCGACCCCGCAGCCCAAAAAATCATATCCGGCCAAAATAGCCCCGACCGTTACAGCACGCGCGCCGGTTCAGCCGCGCAAGCCGCCCAAATCCGTGCTCGAAGCCGGCAAGCCCGCCGATCTCGACCGCCGCACCATGGACAAGCTGCGCAAGGGAAAGATGCGCCCCGAAGGCCGCTTGGACCTGCACGGCATGACAGCCGACCTCGCACTCAGCGCGCTGAACGCCTTCCTCGCGGACCGGCAGGCGGCGGGCAAACGCTGTGTGCTAGTGATCACCGGCAAGGGGTCGCTGAAAGAAGGCGGCGGGGTCATCCGCCGCGAATTGCCGTCTTGGCTTAACGCGCCGGGCAACCGGTCCCGCGTGCTCGGATTTGCGGGTGCCCAGCCCGCCGACGGCGGCGGCGGCGCGTTCTACGTGCTACTGAAACGGCGGCGCACTTAGTTAAATTCGTTCCGGCCCGCTCGCCCTCCTAACCCTACAAAATGAACTTCGATAGATCGGCATCCTTGGCAAGATCGGCAACCGTGTCGCGCACGTAATTTTCGTCGATCGTCAGGGCTTCGCCCGACCGGTCCGAGGCCGTGAACGACACGTCTTCGAGCAGGCGTTCCATAACCGTCTGCAACCGCCGCGCACCGATGTTTTCCACCGTGCGGTTGACCTCGGTCGCGAGGCTGGCGAGCGCATCGATGGCGCCCTCGGTAAATTCGAGGGTCAATCCCTCGGTGCCCATCAGCGCGGTGTACTGGCGGATCAGGTTTGCTTCCGGCTCGGTCAGGATGCGGCGCAGATCGGCTTCGTCAAGCGCCTGGAGTTCCACCCGGATCGGCAGGCGGCCCTGCAGTTCGGGCAGCAAGTCGGCCGGCTTGGCAAGATGGAAAGCGCCCGAGGCAATAAACAGGACATGGTCGGTCTTTACCGTGCCGTGCTTGGTGGCGACCGTCGTGCCTTCGATCAGCGGTAGCAGGTCGCGCTGCACACCTTCGCGGCTGACATCGGCGCCGGCGCGGCCGTCGGACCGCACGCAGATCTTGTCGATCTCGTCGAGGAACACGATACCATTTTCTTCGACCGCCTCGATGGCGGTGCGCACCACCGTATCGTCGTCCAGCAGGTTGTCGCTTTCCTCGGCGATCAGGACTTCGTAGCTGTCCTTCACTGTCATCTTTTTGGGCTTGGTCTGGCCGCCAAACGCCTTGCCCAGCATGTCGTTCAGGTTGATCATACCCATCTGCGCGCCGGGCATGCCGGGCACTTCGAGCGTCGGCATACCGCTGCCGGCGTCCTGAACATCGATCTCGATCTCGCGGTCGTCCAGGTCGCCCTGGCGCAGCATGACCCGGAATTTCTGACGCGTATCGGCGCTGGCGCTGTCGCCGACCAAGGCATCGAGTACCCGTTCCTCTGCAGCCCCCTCGGCCTTGGTGACGACTTCCTTGCGCAGGCGTTCGCGGGTCATGTGAATGGCGATTTCAACCAGATCGCGGATGATCGATTCCACATCGCGCCCGACATACCCGACTTCGGTGAACTTGGTCGCTTCAACTTTCATGAACGGCGCATCGGCAAGCCGCGCCAGGCGGCGGGCTATTTCGGTCTTGCCGACGCCGGTTGGGCCGATCATCAGGATATTCTTGGGCAGCACTTCTTCGCGCAGATCGTCGTCAAGCTGCTGGCGGCGCCAGCGGTTGCGCAACGCGATGGCGACGGCGCGCTTGGCGTCGTTCTGACCGACGATAAAGCGGTCGAGTTCGGAGACGATTTCGCGGGGCGAGAAACTGGTCACTGATTACAGACTTTCAATTACGATGTTTTCGTTGGTGTAGATGCAGATATCGGCGGCGATTTTCATCGCCCGTTTGGCGATTTCCTCTGATTCGAGGCCGTCCTGATCGAACAGGCCACGGGCGGCGGCGAGCGCGAACGGGCCGCCCGAGCCGATACCGATCAGCCCATCTTCGGGTTCGAGCACGTCGCCGGTTCCGGTGAGCACCAGAGAGACATCCTTGTCGGCAACCGCCATCATGGCTTCGAGCCGCCGCAGATAGCGGTCCGTCCGCCAGTCCTTGGCCAGCTCGACACAGGCTCGGGTAAGCTGGCCGGGATGCTGTTCGAGCTTGGCTTCGAGGCGCTCGAACAGGGTGAACGCATCGGCGGTCGCACCGGCAAAACCGGCAATCACACTACCATCGCCCAGCGGGCGCACCTTGCGGGCATTCGATTTCATAACCGTGTTACCGAATGTCACCTGGCCATCGCCGGCGATGACTACCTTGCCGTTCTTGCGCACGGACAGGATGGTCGTACCGTGCCAAGTCGCAATATCGTTATCTGCCATAATTCTCCGGAAGGGCGCAGCAATCCGCGCCGGGTGGGCTTGAAACATTATGTCTCTAAGATGATGGTTCTGCGGATATGGTCAAGGGCCGGTTTCAACACTTTGTCGGACCGTCCGATCTAGGCGACCAGAATTATGAACCGGAACGGAGAGTCGGCCTAGCCGGCTACCAGTTCGCTTTCACCGGTCATCAGCGGTGCGGTACGCGGACGGCCTTCGCCGCCGATAGTGAGGCCGTTGATCGTGGTTCCGTGATAGCTGCCGAAATCGCGGATGATCAGCCCGCCGTCTTCCTGTTCTATCGCAAAATGCTGGCACGACAGATTGAACGACCGTGTATCCGCAATAGCGAGATCGATATCGGTATAGGTGTCTTTGCCTTCGCCTGCCGCCGTCCGCCCGATACGTAAGGGCAGTTCCCGGATTTCGAGCTCTTCGAACCCGAGCATCGAGCAAAGCCGTTTGCCGTCGACGATTAGCCGGATACCCAGATCGCCGGCGGCCGCCGCCCCGTTGCTGCGGGGAGCACTGTCGCCCAGATCGGCCGGGTCGGCCAAAACCGGGGTCTCGACGTCGGGCGTCGGGGCCGGGCCGCCGGCTGCAGAGGCAACCAGATCGAATACCGGTCCCAGGACCGGCGACAGCAGATCGGGCTGGAGGGTCAGGATGGCGAGAAATTCGTTGCGCCGGAGAAATTCGACCAGGACCGGCCCGTCGGCAACAGCATCGTAGTCGCGGGGATCGTCGGTCAGAAACCCTTCGCCGGCATATACCTGTCGCCGCCGATCGGCTGGCAGGGTACACCAAGTGTACGGCGCCCGAACGGACGCGAAACACACCGGCGGCGGGAGCGTCAATCTTGAAAACAAACTCGCCGTCGGAGAACTGCCGGTCGGTCATCCGGTGTATGCCTACCCTGTTGCCATCTACTGAAAACACTCGGATCGCGGGATTCATCCAAGAGTTGTTCTATTTTTTATGGATATCCGGGGGCCGGATCAACTCGGGATCAACTGGGGATCAACCGGGGCACATAGCCCGGCGCCCGGGATCGCGCTGGCGCGCACGCCGCGTTCCTGATAAAAGACGCGCGGTTCCGGCGCTTCGACCTGCGGTCGACCCGCGCCCGTTTACACATCAGGTAGTCAGCCATGCGCGAAGCCAAAGTCGCCAGAAAGACCACGGAAACCGACATCGACGTGTCGATCAATGTCGACGGTACCGGCAAATACGACATCGATACCGGGATCGGGTTTCTCGATCACATGCTGGAAATCTTTTCGCGGCACGGGCTGATGGACCTTACCGTCCGCGCAAAGGGCGATCTGCACATCGATTTCCACCACACGACGGAAGACAGCGGCATCGCCATCGGCGAGGCCGTCCACCAGGCGCTCGGCGACCGCCGCGGCATCCGGCGCTATGCCAGCGCCATGATCCCGATGGACGAGACGCTGAGCCGGGTGTCGATCGACGTGTCGGACCGGCCCTATCTGATCTGGAAGGTGGACTTCACCAAGCCCAAGCTGGGCGAGATGGACACCGAACTGTTCAAGGAATGGTTCCAGGCCTTTGCGCAGAATGCGCGGATTACGCTGCACGTCGAGAATCTCTATGGCGAGAACAACCATCATATTGTCGAGAGCTGCTTCAAGGCTTTAGCGCGCGCGATGCGCGATGCGATGGAAACCGATCCGCGCGCGGCGGATTCGATTCCGTCGACCAAGGGTACGCTCGGCGGCTGAACGGGAAACGGCAGATGCGCGTTTTCACCATACATCTCCGCCAGACGGCGCTTAGTCCCGACCGGGATGCGGTGCTGATCAAGGAAGGGTTCTGCTGGCCGGCTGCCATGTTCGGCCCGTTCTGGGCGTTGTGGCACCGGATGTGGTTTGTCTTTCTCGGCATTCTAGCGGTGAACATTCTGATGGGCGTGGCCGAAGCGGCACTGCGCGTCGACCCGATAACCTCTACCGCAATCTCGATCGGCGTGGCCACGCTGATCGGGTTCTGCGCGAATGACTGGCGGCGGACTGCGCTGACGGCGCGCAGCTGGGATATGGCCGGGCTGTCGGCCGCGGCGGACACGGATACGGCGTTGCGGCGGTTTTTCGACCTGCACCCGGAGGCGCTGGACATGAAAGCCGCCGCAGCCATGCCTGCTGCATCTCCCGCCACCGCGCCATCCCCGGCTGCACCACCCCTGTCTCCGACGGCGTCCCGCGCACCGGGACACTGAAACCCGCGGCCTGACGGCAAAAACGTAACGGAAAGATCGATGGAAACCGTTGTAATCGATTACGGGTCGGGCAATCTCCGGTCCGCGGCAAAGGCACTGGAACGCGCGGCGCGCGAAACCGGTGTGGAGACCGCGGTCACGGTGACCGGCGATGCCGAAACGCTCGATCGCGCCGACCGCATCGTCTTGCCCGGCGTCGGCGCGTTCGGCGATTGCGCTGCGGGGCTCCGTGCGCTGCCCGGCATGATCGACGCGCTGGAACGCAACGTCCGGGAAGTCCGCAAGCCTTTCCTAGGAATCTGCGTCGGCATGCAGCTCATGGCGGACCGAAGCATCGAACACGGCGCCCATGAAGGGCTGGGCTGGATTCCCGGTGAAGTGCGCCCGCTAGCGCCATCCGAGCCGGGTTTGAAAATTCCCCATATGGGATGGAACATCGTCGAGCCCAAATCCAATACGACGCATCCCGTCCTCGCCGGATTTGCCGGTGGCGCGTATGCCTATTTCGTGCACAGCTACGCAATGGTCTGCGATACGGAGTCCGACGTGCTGGCGACTGCCGATTACGGTGGACGGTTTGTGACAGTCGTCGGGCGTGACAACATGATAGGGACACAGTTCCACCCTGAAAAAAGCCAGGCGGCAGGTTTACGCCTGCTCGGCGATTTTCTGCGCTGGGACGGAAAGGAAAGCTGATGGCCAAAGTCAAAACCGCTGTCGATCCGCTGGAAGAAGTTTCCGACGAGGATCTCGAAGATCTCTGCGATGCCGCCGAATCCGCCATTCTCGACGGCGGCGGCTTCGGCTGGCTCCGGCCGCCGGCGCGTGCCGTACTCGGCCGCTATTTCCGCGGCGTCGTTCTGGTGCCAGAACGCCATCTTTTCGTCGGCCGGTTGGACGGGCGCATCGCCGCCGCCGCCCAGCTCCAGGAACCGCCGCGCAATAACGAGGCACAGGCCCATGCGGCCACGCTGACCACACTGTTCGTCGCCCCCTGGGCGCGCGGTCACGGCATTTCGCCACGGCTTGTTCAGGCGGTGGAAAAACAGGCAGAGGAACTTGGCTACCTGATCCTCGGTCTCGATTTGCGCGCGACCCAGGATGTTGCCATTCATCTTTATGAAAGCCAGGGCTTCGAACGCTGGGGTACCAATCCCGCTTATGCGCTGGTCGACGGCGAATTGGTCGCCGGGCATCATTATTCGAAGCAGCTTCGTAAGCTGCAGAAGACCGCCAAGAAAAAGAACCGAAAGCAACCGAAAAAATGATCCTGTTTCCGGCAATCGACCTGAAAGACGGCGCCTGCGTGCGCCTGGTGCGCGGCCAGATGGACCAGGCCACCCGGTTTAATGACGACCCGGCCGCCCAGGCGCGCGACTTCGCGGCAGCGGGCTTCGAATGGATACATATCGTCGATCTGAACGGCGCTTTTGCCGGCGCCCCGGTTAACAGCGACGCGGTCGCCGCCATCATCGGCGCGGTCGACCTGCCGGCACAGCTCGGCGGCGGCATCCGCGATATGGACACCATCGAACACTGGCTCAACGCCGGGGTGCAACGCGTCATTCTCGGCACGGCCGCGATCAAGGACCCCGACCTTGTGCGCGCCGCCTGTGACCGGTTCCCCGGCCGTATCGTCGTAGGCATCGATGCCCGCGGCGGGCGGGTCGCGATAGAAGGCTGGGCGGAAACATCCGACACCCGTGCGCTCGATCTTGCGATGCGGTTCGAAAACGACGGTGTCGCCGCCGTCGTCTATACCGATATCGACCGCGACGGCGCCATGCAGGGCGTGAATGTCGAGGCGACGGTCGATCTCGCCTTTGCGCTGACCACCCCAGTGATCGCCTCGGGCGGCGTGCGCGGGATTGCCGATCTGACCGAACTGCTGGCCCAGGAACATGCTGGGATCGAAGGCGTGATTTCCGGCCGCGCCATCTATGACGGGCGGCTTGACGCGGCGGAAGCATTGAATTTGTTGAAAACATAATGCTCAAAGCCCGCATCATCCCCTGCCTGGACGTCAAGGACGGCCGCGTCGTCAAGGGCATCAATTTCATCGACCTCGTGGACGCAGGCGATCCCGTCGAACAGGCGAAGTTCTATGACAGCCAGGGTGCCGACGAGCTCACATTTCTCGACATCACGGCAAGCCACGAGAACCGCGACACCATCTTCGACGTCGTCAACCGCACGGCAGAGCAGTGCTTCATGCCGCTGACCGTGGGCGGCGGCGTGCGCGCGGTGGAAGATATCCGCAAGCTGCTGCTGGCCGGCGCCGACAAGGTGTCGATCAACACCGCCGCCGTGCAACGCCCGGAATTAGTGGGCGAAGCGGCGGAAAAATTCGGCGCGCAGTGCATCGTCGTCGCCATCGATGCCAAATCGACCGGGCGGGACAAATGGGAAATCTTTACCCATGGCGGGCGGGAGCCCACGGGCATCAACGCCATCGAATGGGCAAAACGCATGGCCGGTCTCGGCGCCGGGGAAATCCTGCTGACATCTATGGACCGCGACGGCACGCGCCAAGGCTTCGATATCGAGCTTACCCGCACGTTGAGCGATGCCGTGCGCGTGCCGGTGGTCGCCTCGGGCGGGGTCGGCACGCTGGACCACATGGTCGCCGGTATCCGCGACGGCCATGCCAGCGCCGTGCTGGCCGCATCGATCTTCCACTTCGGCGAATTCACGATCCCCGAAACCAAGGCCTATATGGCGGCCGCCGGCGTCGACGTCCGGCCTGCCGACTAGGGTGCCCGATCCGTGGACAAAGACCACCAGATCGCCCTCGGCACGGCGTTCGTTACCGCCCACAAGGCGGACGACCTTATCGTGCTGTCCAATGCGTGGGACGTTGCCAGCGCGCTGCTGCTGGTCCGCGCCGGTTTTATCGCCGTGGCCACCACCAGCGCCGGGATAGGCTATACCGGCGGGTACCCGGTCGGCGAGGTCATGCCGCTGGACGAAATGCTCTGCGACGTGAAACGCATGGCCGACCGCATCGGCGATGAAAGCGACGCCGCGCTGTCGGCGGATATGGAATCAGGATATGGCGTGACGTCGGACGAAATTGCCGCGACGGTGACGAAGACCGTCGCCGCGGGCGCGGTCGACATCACTATCGAGGACACCGATCACCGCACGCAGGACAATGCGGGCGGCGCGCTGTTCGATTTCACCCTCGCCGTGGACCGTATCGCGGCATCTCGCGACGCTGCCGACGCCACCGGCATTCCGTTTGTACTCAACGCGCGCACCGATACCTATTGGCACAGCGGCAGCGATGCGGCGCATGACGAAACCCTGCGCCGGGCCGATGCCTATAGCGCTGCGGGCGCCGATTGCATTTTCGTTCCCGGCCCCACCGACCTCGATACCATCGCGCGGCTCGCCGCCGATATCGACGCGCCGCTGAATGTCATGGGCGGGGCAAAATCGCCCGGCACGAGAGTGCTCGCCAAGATCGGCGTCCGCCGCGTGACGGTCGGTGCGATCATGGCGCAGGCAACCTATGACACGCTGGAAAAAGCCGCCGCCGAACTGCTTAACGCGGGCACGTTCACCTTTGCCGACGGCATCATGTCCCACGCCGACCTGAACGGGCTGATGGCCGGGAAATGACGGGGCGGGTGACAGTTCTGCAACAATCTGATATCGCGACACCATGACCGGACCGGATAACAATACCGATGGCGTGCTCGACCGCCTGTTTGACGTTATCGCAAGCCGCAAGGGCGGCGATGCGGAGGCGTCTTATACGGCGAAACTGTTCGCACGCGGCACCGACAAGATCGCACAGAAGCTAGGCGAGGAAGCGGTCGAGACCGTGATCGCCGCCGTGGCCAAAGACCGCCACGGCACGGTGGGCGAAAGCGCAGACCTGCTCTATCACCTGCTGGTACTGTGGGCCGACGCGGGCATCCGCCCGAAAGACGTGCTCGCCGAACTGAAACGCCGCGAGGGCACGTCGGGCATCGCAGAGAAGAAATCGCGAGAGACTTAGGTTTACGGCACCGGCCCTCGGCCCGAAGGGAGAAAAATTATGGCTTACGACAATCAGAACGTGTTCGCAAAAATTCTGCGCGGTGAAATCCCTTTTACGAAGGTGCGTGAGACCGAGCATTGCCTGTCGTTCCAGGACATCGCCCCTCAGGCGAAGATCCATGTGCTGGTGATCCCCAAGGGCGCGTATATATCGTGGGACGATTTTTCTGCCAACGCCTCACCCGCCGAACAGGCCGATTACGTCACCGCCATCGGCGATACCGCGCGCACGCTGGGTGTTGATAAATCAGGCTACCGCGTGCTCGCCAATCACGGTCGCGATTCCCATCAGGAAGTGCCGCATTTGCACACCCATATCCTGGCTGGCGAGCCGCTCGGCCCGATGGTCGAAGGCGGCACCCTGCCGCCCGGCACGGACTACGTGCGAAAATAGGTGCGGAAGTAACCAGGCGGACATACCGCCACCAAAACTCTTATTCCCTCGGGTCCGTCCCGATGGTCCATGTCAAATTCAGACGCGATGCGAAAATGGACACCCGGTATAAAACCGGTGATCTACTCCCGGTCGTCCGTGGCGAGAACCGGCTCGTCGCGCACGGCGGTGGCCAGCAGCTCAATCCGGTTGCCGCCAGTAAACGTCACCTGCACGCAGGACCGCATCGGCCAGTGATCGGGATTACCGCCAATCCACTCGGTCCACAATACATCGAACCCGGCCTTCTGGGCGACCACGTCTTCGAGATAGACCTGCACCGAAATCAGCCGCGTCTTGTCGGTACCCGCCTGGGCGAGCCCGGAATCCAAGTTCGCAAACGCGCGCCGCGCCTGGCCATCGAAGTCGAGCGTGAAATCGTCCGACATGCCGAGCGCCCACACCAGATCGCGATAGGCTGAGCCCCAGGACCGCGTGGGAAAGCTGCCGGGAATACGTTGGATGGGGAACATGGAGCTCCTTTTGTGTGAGAGGTTTTGCTGAGAATAGCCCATCTCAGGCAAGGGAATAAATGCATCGTCCCACGATGGGATTTACAACCACCCCCTCACCGCCCCGGCGCCACCCGCCGATACCCCAGCGCCTCGGTGGCAGGGCAGGCCGACCACGTTGAACGCCACCATGCCCAACGACAACTGCACCTCGCAGTCGATATCTAGCACGTCGATGCCGTTAAAGGCGACGGTATGAACGCGGGAAACCATGCGATTGCGGGCCGTATTAATCCCTGTGTTTAAACCGGCAGTTGCGTTTACGGGTATATCATCAAGAGGCTTAGTATGCCCCGGGGCCGTAAAGGCGCTGAACAATCTGGTGCTCAACATGCAGGCGACGCTTGAAGACGACGACTTTCTGGCGGGGCCCGCCTATTCGCTCGCCGATGCGGCGGTGACGCCCTATGCCAATCGTCTTTTCGATCTCGGTCTGCTGGGGCTGTGGGCGATGGAGGCGCCGCGCGTCTTCGCGTGGTTCAGCGCCATCCGGGATCGCGGCAATTTCGTTTCCGCGATCACCAACTACATCACCGGTGCCGACCGTGCCGCCTATCGCGACATGGAGGCCAACACGCCGATGCGGGTGAAGGAAATTCTAGATGATTAGGTGCGGGACGGCACCGCCTGGCTAGGCTTCCCGCGGCACCGGGAACACGATGTCATAGGCCCAGTTGTAGCAGAACGCATAGACCAGAAAGAACGCCGACAGGCTGATATCGAGCAGGAACGCGTCCATGTAGGACATATCCAGCCACCACGCGATTAGGAACAGCCCGGCCGTCACCAGCCCGGCTTCGAACAGCACCGCGTGTACGACACGGATGCCGACCCCGCGCCTTGCCATGCCGCGATATTTGCGGTCCCACAGGTCGAACATCCAGTTATAGGCAAGGTTCCAGGCCATCGCGAGCACGCTGAACATAAGGCTGAGCGCTCCCATGATCTCCATCGGCCGGTCGAAGATATAGCCGCCCGGCACCGCCACGAGAAACAGCGCGATCGCTTCGAAAATCAGCGTGTGGCGTATCCGGTCGGGGAAAGAGCGCAACGGCCGATTAACGCTCGACCGTGCATTCGATACGCCAGGTCACCGCGCCGCCCTTGTCGCGCGCGGCATAGTTGATGCGCGGCTTTTTAAGCTGGGCGCGCGCCGCATCGGCAAGCCCCGCCTGCAGATCGGCAGGCAGGTCTTCGAAATCGAAGGCGACCACGCAGGGCTCTTTCCGTTTTGGCGTGGCCTTTTTCTTCGCACCGCCGGATCTCTTGTTGCCCCAGATATCGTCCCAGCCGGATTTGTATTCCGGTGTTTTGATATTGCTGAAATACCCGTAATGGCCGACGGCCGCGCCGCCGACGGATTCGCGAGCCGACTTTCCGGCCTCGCCGTCCGAGGACGATTCTGTCGACGTAGATTCCGCCGCTTTGGTGTCGGGCTTGGTCTCGGATTTGGCGGCGGTTTTGGTTTCGGTCTTGGTAGTTTTTTTCGGTTCGGCCATTGTTCTCATCACTGGTTACGGTTGGCGAAAGCGGTCTCGTACACCCACATCGGTCGCGATGCAATCGCCGGGTTCAGCCGGCGATTTCCGCATGCACGCCGAGCAGCGCCGGGATGGTTTGCGGATCGCGGCGGCCGAAGCCGCATTCGGTGGCAACGCCGAACGCGGCGGCGTGGGGGGCCGCGGCGGCAAGGCGGGCGGCCGAGCCACCGGCCCCGTCGGTGAAGTGTACCAGGCCGAGATACAGCTCGGTCGCCGTTGGCAGGTGGAGCCCGTCCAACGGCGCGAAATAGGCGTCGTCGCTACGGTCGCGCGGCGCCGGCATGTGGATGAAATTAACCGCCCGCGGGCTCGCCGCGGCGATGCCGTTGGCATAGGCGACACAGGTGCCGAGATCGGCGGGCTCGACGATATGCTTGTGGCCGGGATCGCCGTAGCACAGGTGAACCCCGGCTTCGACGCCGTCGGGGACATAGCCGAGATGGCGCGCCACCCGCGCGACCGACCCGCCGACGATGTCGTCATAATGCAGCGGCACAGCACCATCGGCACCGACGACTTCATGACAGACATCCCACTGGATGGCGAGCTGGTCGGCGGGGATCGCCGCCGCAATCGTGCTGACTTCGCGAGCAAGCGCGGCTTCGATGATCGGCTCCACGGCTTCGCGTTCGGGCATCTCGAAAAACCCGGTGACGAGCGCGACCGTGGACGGGATCGACACCTGAAAGCGGACGCCGGCGGGGATGACGCCATCGGCCTTCAGTTTTTCGAACACCGCGTAGGAGGCCAGTGCCGCATCGGCATAGCCCATGGTCTCTATCATGACATCGGCGGCATCGACACCGTCGCGGATGATATAGAACGGACGTTTGAGCTTGTCCTCGTAGCCCGGCCCGCCCTCCTGCAACGCCTTGAGCAAGAAATCCGGATGGTTGTCGAAGGTCTGTTTCTGCCAGCGGATCCAGTAGCCGCGCTCGCCGGTCTCGCCGTCGGGCCAGCGTTTCGCGCGATCGCCCACCGACGCGGCAAGCGCGCGGAAAACGGAATCGGTATCGGCGAGCGGGATCGAGCCGACGAAATGGATAGGATGGGCGGTCATGGCATTCTCCGTCTCGGGTCCGAAAATCGAAGGGCGATTACAACGCGCTGTTTATATGGGACGACTACATCGCCTGGCGGTCATGGCCGTCGGCGTGGCGGCGTTCGATCGCGTCCCACAGCATCTTTTCGACATGCACGCCGTCGAGCCGATTAATTTCCTGGATGCCGGTGGGCGAGGTGACGTTGATTTCCGTCAGGTAGTCGCCGATGACGTCGATGCCGACAAAGGTCAGCCCGCGTTCGACCAGGGCCGGCGCGATCTGGGTGCAGATGTCGCGTTCGCGTGTGGTCAGTTCGGTTTTCTGGGCGCCGCCGCCGGCATGGAAATTAGCCCGCGCATCGCCCTTTACGGGGATCCGCGCCACCGCACCGGCCGGTTCGCCATCGACCAGGATGATGCGTTTGTCGCCCCGGCGGACTTCGGGCAGATAGCGCTGGATGATGAATGGCTCGCAATATTTTTGTTCGAACATTTCAAGTAGCGAGCCCATGTTTTCATCATCGGGAGTCATGTGAAACACGTCGGCGCCGCCATTGCCGAACAGCGGTTTGACGATGATGTCTCCATGCTCGAGGCGGAAGGCTTCTATCTCTTCGCGGTTGCGCGTGATCAGCGTGTCGGGTAGCACGCCTTCGAAATGGGTCACGAAGAGTTTTTCCGGCGCGTTACGCACCTCGGCAGGATCGTTGACCACCAGCGTGTCGGGATGAATGTGCTCGAGCAGATGCGTCGCGGTGATGTAGTTCATGTCGAACGGCGGGTCCTGACGCATCAGCACCACGTCGACGGTCGCGAGATCGAGCAGCTCCGTCGCCCCCAGCGAATGATGGTTGCCCTTTTCGCGGCGCACCTCCATCGGCTGCGCCTTGGCGTAGAGGCGGCCGTCGCGGAACACCAGATCGTCCGGTTCGTAATGGAACAGCCCATGGCCGCGCATCTGCGCTTCCAGCGCCAGCATGAAGGTGGAATCGGCATCGATGTCGATGCAAGACACGTGATCCATCTGGATGGCAACGGCGAGGCTCATGATCGGGGACTCCGGTGTTTGACTACGCCCTTTTTGCACCCTGCGCCGGATTGGATCAATGGGCGGTTGGTCGGAAGCAGCCCGGCGACGTCCTGCCGGTGAATTGTGGGCCCTCATCGGCCTTTTTATAGTTTGCCCCACCCCGGGACACATCATTGGCGAGGACAGACCGTGACGCTGAAAACCATGCGCACCGACCAGATCGGCAGCCTGTTGCAGCCCCGGCCCCTCATCGACGCGTTCATCGCCCGCGGCAGCGGCGAAATAGACGATGCCGAACTCGCCCGCATCCAGGACGCCGCCATCCGCGATATCGTGTCGAAACAGGAAGCGGCCGGTCTCGGCGTTGTGTCCGACGGCGAATTCCGGCGGCTGAACTGGCAGGTCAGCTTTTCCGAAGTCGATGGCTGGTATTTGTGGGAAGGGTCTTGGCGGCTGTTTCTTAAACGCCCGGGCCAGGACGCTTCGGACGAAGAAAAACCCGGCATGCGCGGCGCCGACGCGGTCGAAGTGTTCAAGGTGCCGGCGTCATCAGTTGGCTGTGGCTGGCGGCGCCGCTGCTCGACCGTATCGACGCCTTCGAACGCATCGCTCTCCAGCTTGTGCTCGCCGCGGGGTACAGCGCGATCCTGCTGGGCACGCTGATGCGCCAGAATCTTCCGGACGGCGTCAGGGAGGGCACGACCCGCCTGCTGTCGGCCCCGATGCTGCGGCCGGTCGCCATTTTATCCTATAGCCTCTATCTGGCGCATATGGCCGTAATACCTGCCGCTAAAATGGCTTCTGATGCCCTCTTTCCGGACAGAACGGCACATATCGTCGCCGAATTCGCCGATTTTGGCGCAATCTACATGATTTTATCGGTACTATTGGCAGGAATACTGCATTTCACGGTCGAAAAGCCATTTTTAGGGCTGCGGGATACGCGTTTTTAGATCTGGCGCCGTCAGTTGAGCCGGGATTTCAGCTTCTGGACGATGCTTGCCGCGTCGTGCCGGGCCGCATCGCTGTCCGCCCGGTCGACGATGGTCTCGAACGCGGTGATCGCCGCGCCGAGATTGCCGAGACGCGCATGAATCACCCCGGCTTCGCGCCACAACGCCATCATATCCGGTGCAAACAGCAGCATGCCGTCGACCACCCGCAGCGCGTCTTCGGGTCGCCCGGCGCGTTCGTGGCGGGCTTTGATGTTGTTCTGCAGGCGGATCAGGATATCGCGATTGCCGACCGCTTCGTAGTGGGCCGGCGCCAGTTCGGAGTCGAGCCCGGCGGTCGCTTTCCGCAATTCGCGGAGGTCAGCCGCCGTTCGTTCGATGCCTTCGTTGAACGGGTCGATGATCAGACGCGCGCCGTCTTCGCCGGTGCGGATCATGAAATGGCCCGGGAAGTTCAGACCATCGGCATCGAATCCATGTGCCCGTGCGGCATGCAGATACAGGATACCGAGCGCCACCGGCAGACCCTTCTTGCGATCGATCACGCGCATCAGATTGGCATTCTGAATATCGTCATAGGTGAGCATGTCGCCGTGATAGCCATGCTCGCCGAGCAGTACCCGATTGAGCGCCGGAACCAGTCCGCCCCCGTCCAAAAGCGCTTCGCCGACATCGTCGGCAAGTCGATCAATATGATCGCGGTATCTGGCGAACGCCACGCCGGGGCGGTCAAGCGACGCCAGCGCCAAGGCTGCCCCGGCGAGATCTATATCGGCGTCGGCGCGTCTTCCGATTTCACGGAGTATGTCTTCTGCTTCGGTACGCGGTGTCACGGGCGGTGTCACGATGGGTTTGAGGGCGGCCTTTTGATCTTGACGTAGTTTATCACTTTTTTCACATAGGACAGCCCGCGGGCGTGATTCATCACGCGATCAAGCTCGCGCTGGTCCTGGGCGAGTCCGATCAGGTAGACCGTCCCCGTCACGGTTTCGATCGAATAATTGATCGACGCGATCTGCTTGTCGAACAACAGCGCCGATTTGAGCTGCGTCGAAATCCACGTATCGCGGGCAAAGCCGCTGGCACCTGCCGTGCCGGTGAGCTGGATTTCGTTGATGACCTCTTTCACGCCTTCGGCCGTCCACGCCAGCTTGACGGCCTCGGCGCGCATCTCCGCTGTCTCAACGGTGCCGGTCAGCAGTACGCGGCTCATATAGATCTGCATGCCGACCTTGCGCCACAGACGTTCATCCTTGTTCGACAGCAGCGCATTGATACGCAGGCGAAGTGCAGTGTCATCCGCCACGCCCGACACTCCGCGTTCTTCCATTGCCGCCGTCCCGGCGGTCGCACCGACACCGATGACGGTGCCGACACAGCCCTGCAACGACAGGCTCAGGATACCCGCCGCAGACAGCGCGGCTGCGATTGACGTGAAGGATCTTTCAGCCATTTCGAAATATTCTCCGACCGCTATTCATCTCAAACGGATATTTATCCGGGTGAATTGCGGCACCTGTGAGGCGATCGGGTTAAAGGGATCGTAATACGCCGACGCTGCCGTATTCACCCACTCTTGATTTTGCCTAATCGCCTGATTCGCGCCAAGCACTGATTACATAGTGCGGCCATTTGCGCGATACGACGAGCATCGCATCGAAGCGCTGGGTCAGCGCGGCGAGATGGGGATTTGCCGCGATGTAATGCGCTGCCGCGCGGACGATACGGCGGCGCTGACCGGCAGAGACCGAACCTACCGCGTTGGCGTATGTCGGCCGCGCCTTGACCTCGACAAAGGCCACCACGTCGCCGCAGCGCGCAACCAGATCGATTTCGCCGGCCGGGGTCCGCACCCGCCGGGCGACGATGCGATAGCCTTTCAGCCTGAGTGCCCAAGCGGCGCGCCTTTCCGCCATACGGCCCCGTCGTTCCCTTATTCGCCGCTCATTCGGTATCATTTTCCGGCTCGGCCGCATCGCGGGCGACCGCAAGCGCGCGGGTATAAATCTCTTTGCGTGGCATCCCGGTCGCAGCGGCAACCGTCGCAGCGGCATCACGGACACTCATCGTCGCCATGGCGTCGGCCAGCAGCGCGTCTATGTCGGCAGGCGCCGCTGCGTCAATGCCCGGCGGTCCGATGACGACCACGGCCTCGCCCTTGGGCGCCGGCATGGCGGCATATTGCGCGGCCAGATCGGCCAGCCCGCCGCGCCGCACCTCTTCGTGCAGCTTGGTCATTTCACGCGCCACCGCGGCGGGACGGTCGCCGAGGACGTCGGCCATTGCCGCCACCGAGGCGGCGAGGCGTTTTGGCGATTCGAGAAACACCAACGTCGCCCGCAGTCCCGAAACCTCGGCGAGGATATCGCGTCGCTTCTTGTCCTTTGGCGGCAGATAACCGGCGAAGAAAAAGCGGTCCGTCGGCAGGCCCGACAGGACGAGCGCCGTCAGCGGCGAGGATGGGCCGGGGGCCGCGGTCACCAGGCTGCCAGCCTCGACCGCATCGCGCACCAGCCGGTACCCGGGATCGGAAATCAGCGGTGTGCCCGCGTCGGAGACCAGTGCCACGGTTTCGCCTTCTTTCAGGCGTTGAATAAGCATATCGCGCGACGCGGGAGAACTGTGTTCATGATAGGGTGTCATCCGGGTATCGATCCCGTGCAGCTTGAGCAAGCGGCCGGTGACACGGGTGTCTTCGCAGGCAATCAGATCGGCGGCGGCCATGATATCAATCGCCCGCGGCGACAGATCGCCGAGATTGCCGATCGGCGTCGATACGATGTACAACCCGGGCGCAACGGCGCGTTTGGCCGCACCGCGTTGGCGTGGTCCACGTTTACTCGGCCCACGGCCATCGCTACCCTGCGCGCCGTTATTCATATCGTCAGAAATCGGAACCATCGATGAGGCTATTTTCCGGCAGTTGCAGTTTTCCGTCCCGCGCCCGCCCGCCGCTATTCCGGCTGTCCGGCCGGACCATGGGGGCGACGGTCGCTGTTGCGGCGGCGCTGGCGCTTACCGGCTGCGAGAATACGGGAACCGGCGGCGGACGCAACACGGCAGCTACAGGCCCGCTGACCGGCCCCGGCGCCCCGTCCCGGGTTGAATCGCCACAACCAACAAAGCCCGACGCTGTCCCCCCGCCGACCACGGTTGCCGTGCCGGATCCCGCTCTGTCCCCGACAGCCCCTGCCGAGGACTCACAATCCCTGACGCTGACCCCGCCGCCCGGCGTGGTGCAGGAAACCCGCGTCGCCATCCTTTTGCCGCTGAGTGGGCCGCGCGCTGACCTGGGACAGGCGGTTCTCGATGCGGCGATGCTGGCGCTGTTTGAAGTTGCGGACGGCGACTTTGCGCTCCGCCCTTACGATACGGCGGGCACAGCTGACGGCGCCGCGGCCGCGGCCGAAAAAGCGGTAGCAGACGGCGTCAAACTCGTCATCGGCCCTGTGTTTTCCGACGCGGTGCGCGGGGCGGCCCCGGTGGTTCAAGTCGCCGACCTGAACATGATAGCGTTTTCCAACAACCGCGACGTTGCCGAACCCGGTGTGTATCTGTCCGGCCTGCTGCCGGAATCGCAGATAAACCGCGTCATCGGCTATGCGGCGCGCCGCGGCGTGCAGCGCCTTGGTGTGCTGGTACCATCCGGGCCGTTTGGCGCCCGCGCGCTGGGTGCCGCACGCCAGGCCGCCGCAAATGCCGGCGTGGAACTGGTGCGCAGCCGTGAATACGGCCCGGCGGCGGACGAAATCGTGCAAGCGGTGCGGATTATCGGGGATTACGCCACCCGCCGGGCGGCGCTTCTGGCACAAAAGAAGGCCCTGGCCGACCGCGAGGACGAAATTTCGAAGCGCGCCCTTGCCCGGCTCGACATTCTCGACACGTTCGGGCCGGTGGCATTCGATGCCTTGCTGGTCGCCGCGAGCGGATCGGAGCTCGTGAACCTAGCTGCCCAACTCGGGAACTTCGATGTCGATTCGAAGAAGGTCCGGATTCTGGGCCTTGCCAGCTGGGCTGCGGAGGGTACCGGCCGGGAGCCGTCGCTGGTCGGAAGCTGGTTTGCCGCCCCGCCCGCCGGATCGGTGCGGGAATTCTACCGGAATTTCCGCGCCATGTTCGAATCCGCACCCCATCCGCTGGGCCAGACCGCCTACGACCTGGTCGCCCTTGCCGCCATCCTGGGGTCCCAGGATGGCGGGGCGAAATACGATCGCGACACGCTCACGTCGGGATCGGGCTTTGCTGGTATTGGCGGGTTATTCCGGTTTTTACCGGACGGTACCGCCGAACGGAGCCTGGAAGTGCGCGAAGTCGGGCCAACCGAGAACAAAGTCGTCGATCCGGCGCGCAAAAGCTTCGAATTGCTGACGAATTAGAGCTAATCGGCTGTTTCAGGCCGCTATTGTAGCAATAACCGCATTCAATCGCTGAATCCCGGCGGCAGTGGCCCGTAAACCGCGCGCATCGGCCTCGATCAGGCCCGCCTCGGTCAGGGCCGACACCTTGGCCAGATCGAGACTTCGATCGAGCGGTGCACCGGTGATCCGCTCGAACAGCGCCCGGTCGATACCGTCCGTCAGACGCAGCCCCATCATCAACAATTCGTCCGCCCGGTCGGCCGGCGGGTTATCGGCCAAAACACGAGTGGCGTGCCCGTCGGTCGTGACCGCGGCCAACCACCCGGCGGGGGACGGGATCTGCTCGGTGCGGCGGCAGCCGTCTACCAGGGTCAATCGGCCATGGGCCCCCGGGCCGATGCCGACATAGTCGCCACCGCGCCAATACACCAGGTTATGGCGGCTTTCCTGCCCGTTTTGAGCGTAATTCGACACTTCATAGGCCGGTAGCCCCGCTTTTGAGGTCATTTCCGCCGTTAATTCGTATAAATGGGCCGCCAAATCGTCATCGGGCAGGCTGAATGCGCCGTTTCGGTGGTCGGCATAGAACGGCGTTCCCTTTTCGATGGTCAACTGATACAGCGACAGATGCCCGGTACCGCGGGCCAGGGCAGCTTGGAGTTCCGCGCGCCACGCCGTCAGGCTCTGGCCGGGCAGGGCGTAGATGAAGTCCAAAGACACGCGTTTAAATGATCGTTCCGCTATCGTAATGGCATCAAATGCCTCTGCCGATGAATGCGCCCGGCCGAGAAACGTCAGCGCAGCATCGTCGAAGGACTGAATCCCGATTGAGACGCGGTTGACGCCCGCCGCCCGGAAATCCGCGAATTTCTGCGCCTCCACCGAAGACGGGTTGGCCTCGAGCGTGATTTCCAGGTCGTCGGGGATATCCCAATAGTCGCCGATCCGGTCGAGGAGGGCAGCCGCGATCTCAGGCGGCATGAGCGACGGCGTGCCGCCGCCGAAGAACACGCTGTCGAGCTGCCGGCGTTTTGTTTTGTTACCGTAATGATCGAGCTCCGCCAATAGGTTTAACCGCCAGACCGCCGCGTCGACGGTGTCCGCCACATGGGAATTGAAGTCGCAATAGGGGCATTTCGAGACGCAGAACGGCCAGTGCACGTAGAGCCCGAACCCGCCCGGCACCGAACCGGACCGCGTGTCACCCCCGCGACCTGCCGTCCGTGCCGTGTCGGAGGACGTCATCCGGGGCCGAACCTGTCAGGAAACCGGCGGAAAACAGGCGTCAATCAGGGCCCTGAACGCCACCGCCCGATGACTGTTTTCGTGTTTCCGGGCCGGGTCGATCTCGCCATAGGTACCGGTATCGCCATCGGCGAGGAACATCGGGTCGTAACCAAACCCTTTGTCCCCGCGGGGCGGCCAGACCAGGCTGCCGCGCACATCGCCCTCGAATACTTCCGAATGACCGTCCGGCCAGGTCAGCGCCAGAGCGCAGACAAACCGGGCGCCACGGTCCAGATTATTGCCGATTTCCGTGTTGACCCGCACCATGGCGGCGTTGAAATCCTTGGCCTCCCCGCCCCAGCGGGCAGAGTAGATTCCGGGCGCGCCATCGAGCGCATCGACCGCGAGACCGGAATCGTCGGCCAAAGCCGGCAGATTCGCCCCAAGTGCCGCAGCATCCGCCTTTAGTTTCGCATTCGCAACGAATGTGAGACCAGTTTCCTCGGGCTCGGGTAAATTTAGTTCCGATGCCGAAACAACCTCTATGCACCAAGGGAGGAGCAGCTCTTCTATCTCCCGGACCTTGCCCGGATTGTGACTGGCGATAACCAGCTTATTTTCGTTGAAGGACCGTGCCATTCGCGTCTGTAGCTCCCCGTCCTGTGGCGCACTTATTCGGCAAGCGCCATGGATTGTGCCGTCGTCAGCTCGCCGACGCCTTTTTTGGCGAGCTCCATCAACTGCAGGAACGCCTCTTCGGAAAACGGGTCGGCCTCGGCGGTGCCCTGGATCTCGACGATCCCGCCGGCGCCGGTCAAAACGAAGTTGGCATCCGCTTCGGCGTTGGAATCCTCAGCATAGTCAAGGTCGAGCACCGGCGTTCCCTGAAAAATACCGCAGGAAATCGCCGCAATAGAGCTGTGGACCGGGTCGATTTTGAGCAATCCGGAGCGGATCAGCCCGGCCGTGGCTATTTTCAGCGCAACATAGGCGCCGGTGATCGACGCGGTTCGTGTGCCGCCATCGGCCTTGATCACATCGCAATCGAGGCGAACCTGGCGTTCGCCCAGGGCTTCTAGATCGACCACGGCGCGCAACGAACGCCCGATCAGGCGCTGGATTTCCTGGGTCCGGCCCGATTGCTTGCCGCGGGCGGCTTCGCGATCGGTGCGGTCATGGGTCGATCGCGGTAGCATGCCGTATTCGGCGGTCACCCAGCCACGGCCCGAATTCCGCATCCACGGCGGGACGCGCTCTTCGACGGTCGCGTTGCACAGCACGTGGGTATCGCCGAACTTCGCAAGGCACGAGCCTTCCGCATAGGACGTATAACCGGTTTCGAAGGTAACGGATCGCATCCGGTCGGGGGAGCGGCCTGACGGGCGCATGTGTTTCTCCTGTTTCAGAAAGTGGCCGCAAGCTATCCAAGCCGGGCGGCGGCGTAAAGCGGTCTGTCGCCGGCACACTGCCCATATTGCGTTTTTTAGCGCCGGCGCGGTGCCGGAAAGATTGACAAAATGCCGGCCAACACTACATTCCCGGGGCGTTTCGGGGAAAAAATGAATAGTCCGAATTCCAGTATCATCAGCGAACTGAACGAGCGGTCGCGCGAAGTATTCCGCGAGATCGTCGAGGCCTATGTGGCTGACGGCGATCCCGTCGGCTCGCGCACGCTGTCGCGCCGGCTGAAAATGCCGGTTTCCCCCGCCACCATCCGCAACGTGATGGCGGACCTCGAAGATATGGGTCTACTTTATGCGCCGCACACCTCCGCCGGGCGTCTGCCCACCGATGCCGGGCTGCGGCTCTTCGTGGACGGGCTGCTGGAAATCGGCGATCTCAGCACCGAAGACCGCGAAAACATCGAAGCCCGCTGCATCAATCACGGCACCAACCTGAACGAAGCGCTGGGCCAGGCGACGTCGCTGCTGTCGGGCCTTGCCCAATGCGCCGGGATCGTGGTCGCGCCGAAAACTGCCCGGCCGCTCAAGCATATCGAATTCGTCAATCTCGGCGACGGCCGCGTGCTAGCCGTGCTGGTAACGGATGACGGATTCGTCGAAAACCGCATCATCGACATGCCGCCCGGCGCCCCGCCCTCGGCGCTGGTCCAGGCGGGCAATTATCTGAACGCCCGGCTGGCCGGCAAGACTATCGACGGCGCGCGCCGCGCCATTGCCGGCGAAATCGAACAGCGCCGCGCCCAGATCGACGAGATTACGGCCAGCCTGATCGATGCCGGCCTCGCAGCATGGGCCGGAACCGAGGCCGGGGACAACAATGACGGGTCCAGCGGGACGCTGATCGTCAAGGGCCAGTCGCGGCTGCTCGACGAAATTTCGGCGGTCCGGGACCTGGAACGCGTGCGCGGGCTGTTCCAGGCACTGGAAACCGAAGAGCTGCTGGTCAAATTGCTCGACGTCACCGATGTCGCTGACGGCGTGCAGATATTCATCGGGGCGGAAAACACCCTGTTCGATCAGGCCGGGTGCTCGCTTGTGGTCGCGCCGTTCAAAGGCGAAAGCCAGACCATCGTCGGCGCGATCGGGGTGATCGGGCCGACCCGGTTGAATTACGCCCGCATCATTCCCATGGTTGATTATACAGCGAAAGTGATCGACCGTCTGATAGGATAGAACTATAGCTCCGATACGGAGCATCTGGACGGCCGGAAAAATACAAACAGAAAGCAGAAATTGTGAGCGAACAGGACAAAGACGGCGAAACACCGGCAGCGGCAAACGATGCCGGCCCCGAGGCGGAAGGCCCGACGGCCGAAGACATGGCGACCGAAGACGCAATAGCCGCCGCCGAACTGGAAGAGGCCGAGGACGACACTGAGGACGGAGCCGAAGCGGACCCGGCAGCCGAGATTGCCGATCTGAAAGACAAGCTGCTGCGCGCGCTGGCGGATATGGAAAACCTGCGCCGGCGGGCCCAGAAAGACCGCGAAGACGCGCTAAAATACAGCGCCGCCAATTTCGCCCGCGACATGCTGTCGGTCGGCGACAATCTGCGCCGCGCTATTGAATCCATCCCGGAAGAGGGCGATCCCGACGGTGCTGCATTGGTGGCGTTTATCGAAGGCGTCGCCCTGACCGAAAAGGATCTGCTTTCCGCGCTCGAACGCCACGGCATCAAGAAGATCGAGCCGATGGGCGAAAAATTCGACCCGCAGTTCCATGAAGCGATGTTCGAGATCCCGACGCCGGATGCCGGTAACGGCACGGTGATGCAGGTGATCGAGACCGGCTATGTCATCCACGACCGGCTGTTGCGGCCGGCCAAGGTTGGCATTGCCAAGGCCGTCCCCGGTGAGTCCGGGCCGGGCGACCAGGTCGACACCACCGCCTGAAGCGCCTCCGCACGACAGCAGGTTTGGCAGCAGTCTTCCGGTCATATCCGAACCGAAGGTTGTTCCGGAATCCGGGGCGCTCTAGGCTGGCGCCGCTAAAGCGATCATGCACCGGCCGAGATGGCAGTCCGGACGCAGTGGCGACACCGCCCGTGGGCCGAAACGGGGAGCCAAAGCCGATATCGAGGCGTGGGCGGCGCGCGGCGTGTGGGCATCGATGGCCCGCGGATAGCCGGTCACCGCGTACTGGACGACAAACGGCAGCGCCAGCGACGCCACGTCGTCCAGCGTGGCGGCAAAGGGCGCGGCATTCCGCGTCCAGACCACTTAGCCGTCGACACCGTCGCCGCGCAGCGCGACAGGGAACGGCTTGCCGCCATAGGGATTAGCGACATCGATAGCGCCCGCCGCCAGATAGCGGCGAAACCAGTCCGCGAAAAAGGCGGGAATATCGGTGCGGTAGGTGGCGGAAACAATCATGTAGCGGTCATTCTGGCGGGCGGGGCAGCAAGTATATCGGGTTAACGGATTCTCAATGCCCGTGCATCCTCATAATTGCGAAAAAACGCAGGAAAGCAGGGCTTTAAGCTATTGTAACAAGACAGTGGTCTGCCTATATATCCACCAATTCACTTTTCGTGAGTAATTTTTAACCTTGGGGGATTTCCCTCGGCGCCTGTCAGGGCCACGGAAATCTGCCGAATTAACGAGGTAATATTATGGGTAAAGCAATCGGTATCGATCTCGGCACCACGAATTCGTGCGTGGCCGTGATGGAAGGTGGGGAAGCCCACGTCATTGAAAATTCGGAAGGTGCGCGCACCACGCCGTCGATGGTCGCTTTCGCCGAAGGCGACGAGCGTCTTGTCGGCCAAGCCGCGAAACGCCAAGCCGTTACCAATCCGGAAAACACACTTTTTGCCATCAAGCGCCTGATCGGCCGCACGTTTGACGATCCGACGACGAAAAAGGACCAGGAACTGGTGCCTTATACCATCGTCAAGGCCGATAACGGTGACGCCTGGATCGAAGCCGACGGCGATCAGTATTCCCCGAGCCAGGTTTCGGCTTTCATCCTGCAGAAGATGAAGGAAACCGCCGAAGCGCATCTCGGCGAGGAAGTCACCGAAGCGGTCATCACGGTCCCGGCCTATTTCAACGATTCCCAGCGTCAGGCCACCAAGGACGCGGGCAAGATCGCCGGTCTCGAGGTGCTCCGCATCATCAACGAGCCGACGGCGGCGGCGCTCGCCTACGGGCTTGAGAAGAAAGAAGCCGGCACGATCGCGGTCTATGACCTCGGCGGCGGTACGTTCGACGTGTCCGTCCTCGAAATCGGCGACGGCGTGTTCGAGGTTAAATCCACCAACGGCGACACGTTCCTCGGCGGTGAGGATTTCGACGCCCGCATCATGGATTACCTGGCCGACGAGTTCAAAAAAGAGAACGCGATCGACCTGCGCGAAGACAAGCTCGCGCTGCAGCGTCTGAAGGAAGCGGCGGAAAAGGCGAAGATCGAGCTGTCGGGTTCGTCCCAGACCGAGGTCAACCTGCCGTTCATCACGGCTGACCAGAACGGTCCGAAGCATCTCAACCTGAAGCTCACCCGCGCCAAGCTCGAAGCGCTGGTCGACGACCTGATCGAACGCACGGTCGGCCCGTGCAAGGCCGCGTTGAAAGACGCCGGCGTCTCGGCCAGCGAAATCGACGAAGTCATCATGGTCGGCGGTATGACCCGCATGCCGAAGGTGCTGGAAACGGTGAAGAACTTCTTCGGTCGTGAGCCCCATCGCGGCGTGAACCCGGACGAAGTGGTCGCCGTCGGTGCCGCCATCCAGGCCGGTGTGCTGAAGGGCGACGTCAAGGACGTGCTGCTGCTCGACGTCACGCCGCTGTCGCTCGGCATCGAGACGCTGGGCGGCGTGTTCACCCGCCTGATCGACCGCAATACGACGATCCCGACCAAGAAAAGCCAGGTCTTTTCGACCGCCGAGGATTCTCAGAACGCGGTGACCATCCGGGTATTCCAGGGCGAACGCGAAATGGCGGCGGACAACAAACTGCTGGGCCAGTTCGACCTGGTCGGCATTCCGCCGGCACCGCGCGGCGTGCCGCAGGTCGAGGTCACGTTCGACATCGATGCCAACGGTATCGTCAATGTCGGCGCCAAGGACAAGGCGACAAACAAGGAACAGACCATTCGGATTCAGGCTTCCGGCGGCTTGTCGGACGAGGATATCGAAAGCATGGTCAAGGATGCCGAACAGAACGCAGCGGATGACAAAAAGCGGCGTGAATCGGTCGAAGCCCGCAACCAGGCGGACGGCCTGATCTACACCACCGAAAAGACCATGGACGAACACGGCGAATCCCTGTCGGCCGAAGACAAGACCGCCATCGAAGACGCCAGCGCCGATCTCAAAACCGCGCTCGAAGGCGACGACGTCGAGGCGATCACCGCCAAGACGGCAACGCTGGCCGAAGCGGCCCAGAAGCTCGGCGAAGCCCTGTACAAGGCGCAGCAGGAAGACGCTGCGGCGGCCGGCATGGACGGCGGCATGGACATGGGTGGAGACATGGGCGGCGATGCGGGTGACGCATCTGCAAATGCCGGTGACGACGCCACCGTAGTCGACGCCGACTTCGAGGAAGTCGACGACGAGCCCAAGGACAAATCGGCCTGATCGGCTGTCTCCCGGCAGCAAGGACGATGATGTAAGTAGGTTCAGCGAATACGCATCGGTGCCGCAAAGCGCCGGTGCGTTCGTTGATAAAGGGGCGTTAGGCCATGGCGAAACCAGATTTTTACGAGACCCTCGGGGTCGATCGCGGCGCCGACGAAGCGGCGCTCAAAAGCGCCTATCGCAAGCTCGCGATGAAATATCATCCCGACCGCAATCCCGACGATGCGGCCGCCGAGGCCAAGTTCAAGGAAGCGAACGAAGCCTATGACGTCCTGAAAGATCCGGACAAGCGCGCCGCCTACGACCAGTTCGGCCATGCCGCCTTCGAAGGCGGCGGCCCGGGTGCCGGTCAGGGCGGCGGATTCGGCGGCGGGTTCGCCGATATCTTCGACGAAATGTTCGGCGATTTCGGCGGCGGCGGACGTGGTGGCGGACGCGGACAGGCCGGCGCCGCCCATGGCTCCGACCTGCGCTACAACATGCAGATTAGCCTAGAAGACGCCTTTGTCGGCCGCGAAACCCAGATTCGCGTGCCGACGGCTGTGTCCTGCGACGGCTGCAACGGGTCGGGCGCTGCCAAGGGCTCGCACCCTTCTACCTGCGGCGCCTGTCAGGGCCGCGGCAAGGTACGCGCGCAACAGGGCTTTTTCACCATCGAACGCACCTGCCCGAGCTGTAACGGCGCCGGCCAGGTGATCGACGATCCGTGCGGCAGCTGTAATGGCGCCGGGCGCGTCCGCAAGGAAAAGACGCTCAAGGTCACCATCCCGGCCGGTGTCGAAGACGGCACACGTATCCGTCTGTCTGGCGAGGGCGAAGCCGGCACCATGGGCGGCCAGACGGGTGATCTGTATATTTTCGTCGCAGTCGCGCCGCACCGCATGTTCCAACGCGACGGCGCGGATCTTCACCTACGGGTGCCGATCCCGATGGCGACAGCCGCCCTCGGCGGCTCGGTCGAAGTGCCGACCATCGAAGGCAAGCGCGCCAAGGTCACCGTCCCCGAGGGCACCCAGTCAGGCCACCAGTTCCGCCTCCGCGGAAAGGGCATGTCGGTGCTGCGCAGCCAAGCGCGCGGCGACATGTATATCGACGTGAACGTGGAGACGCCGGTCAACCTGTCCAAGCGTCAGGAAGAACTGCTGCGCGAATTCCAGGGTGAAAAGCCGGCCAAGGGCAAGTCGACTACCAGCCCCGAATCCGAAGGCTTTTTCTCCCGCGTGAAAGAGCTGTGGGAAGACCTGACCGACTGACGATTCGCAGGATTTTCGTCCCCGGCTTATCCTGGGTTCCCACTCTTCTTAATCCCTCGGTCTTGTACCGAGGGTCCATGATCGACGTAGGCGCAGTTGAAAAATGGCCCCCCGGTAAAAGACCGGGGGAATAACCTATTTATTGAAGGCGGCGATGCCGCTCAATACGTCATGCAGGCCGCATTGAGCAGCCCGCCAGCAAGCGAGGCCGAGCCGAGCCACACACCGCTTGCCATCTCGCCGTTCTCGATCCGCTCGGAGATTTTCGGCATGGGCAGACGCGCGGCGTAGTAGATCAGTATCTGGACCACCAGCGCGATCAGGCCCCAGATGGCGCAGTCGACGAGGCTGACTGACCCCGCAATCGTATTTGCCAGCGGCAAACAGAATCCGACAAGACTGCCGGCAAAGGCAAGGGCGGCCGCCAGGTTGTTTTCGCGGATCAACGCGATCTCGGCATGGGGCGTCACCCACATGTAAATCACGATATACACCAGGGTCAGGACAACGGCCGTCCCTAGATAGGCGAGAAAGAGCGGCAGCCCCTCAAACGACAAGACGACTGTTTCCATGAATCCGGTTTCCTCATTGGTCTGATGTGATCGAAAGGCGAACGATAGCGGAATTCGCGGCGGCCGGATAGCGGCGGCCCGAGGCGGTCACCAATCGCGCCTTGCCCTGACACGCGCGGCGCGATAACCAGTATCCAAATAGCAACATGACACACGGGAACCACATCATGGCCGACAGAAAAATCGGGATCATCGGCGCCGGCGGGCGCATGGGGCAGGCCTGCATACGCCAGGTGACGGACACCGAGGGCTGCACCGTGGTCGCGGCGTCCGACGTTGCCGGCGCAGCCCTGATCGGACAGGACGCGGGCGATACCGCCGGTGCGGGCAATCTCGGCGTTGCGGTTACCGACGATGCCGCCACGGTGGTGGCCGCTTCCGACGCGGTGATTGAGTTCACCCTGCCGGCACCGACCGTCGATCACGTGGCGCTGACCGCAGTGGCCGGTGTCGCCCACATCATCGGCACCACCGGCATGGAAGCAGCACAGGAAGACGCCCTGAAAGCTGCGGGCAAAAAAACCGTCATTATGCACGCGCCAAACATGAGCCTCGCGGTGAATTTATTGTTCGCGCTGACCAAGCAGGTCGCGGCGACCCTGAACGACGATTTCGATATCGAGATCTTCGAGATGCATCACAAGCACAAGGTCGACGCGCCGTCCGGCACCGCCGTCGGCATGGGCCGCGCTGCTGCCGAAGGGCGCGGGGTCAATCTCGACGACGTCGCCCAATGGGCGCGCAACGGCATCACCGGAGAGCGCAAACGCGGCGATATCGGGTTTGCGAGCCTGCGCGGCGGCAACGTCATCGGCGATCACACGGCGACCTTCGCCATCGAGGACGAGCGCCTCGAGATCAGCCACAAGGCCCAGTCGCGCCAGATTTTTGCGCGCGGGGCGGTGCACGCGGCGCTGTGGTCGGCGGGGAAGGAGCCCGGCTTCTATACGATGTTCGATGTGCTGGGGATTGAATACTAAGGTGTGAACGGAAGCCCGCCACTCAAAGGACTCAATCCCTCGGCCTTGTGCCGAGGATCCATGGCAAACAGAAGCGCGGCGGATAATGGCAACCACACCGCCCGGCGTGTAGTCGTAGATCGCCGTCGCCGTACCGCCCCCAGAATACTCCACGCCGGACGACAGATCGGTCTCTCGGGCGTGAGGCTTGCAAGATAATCGGCGATCAGGTCGGTCAAGGCCAAGAAGGTGCCGACGACGACGAAATTCGCAACGTCGCTTGCCGCGGTAAAATCGATTGCCTCGGTATAGGGAGAGTTCCGCGCATGGGTTGATAGAAAACAGGCATTCCCGCCGCCGATATCGCAGTTCACGGTATCGGGATCGATAATCGTTGCCGCCGTGGCAATTGCGGTACCCAGCGCAACCGAACCGGATTGCGTGAAAGCAAACGCGCAATTGCCGCCGGTAACGCTGATCGTGCTGTTGACCGTCTGATTGAATTCGATCCGTACCAAGTTCAGCGTGTCGTTGTGGTTCTGGGTACCCGGGATCGGGGCGGATGGGGCCGTTTGGCCGCTGAACAGAAAACCGAACGCTTCAAAAGACTGCACATCGCTGTTCGAAACGATTGCCGCATTGGCGGACATTGCGCCGGCCGCGGTTAAAACAGCCGCAATCGCTGTATTTCTAAGAAAAGTTCCGATTGCCATCTGACTACTCCCCCAAGGACTACGAACGGAACACATTTTTGTGTGTTGGCCGTGTTTTCGCGCGGTATCTGCGTAGGGACCAAAAAATTTTTACGATTGTTTACCGGCGGGATGGGGCTGATCTTGATATGTCAAAACTCAGGTGTCATTCCGGCATACGCCGGAATCTATTGAACCTCATCTGCACTTTCACGGAGATCCCGGCTTTCGCCGGGAAAACAGATAATGACGACGCCTACGCCGCCGCTTCTCCCGCACCCTCTGCCTCGGCACGCGCCTGTTCCCAGCCGATCAGCGCAAGCTTGCGGTCGGGGCCCCAGCGGTAATTCGTGTCGAACAGATCGGTCGAGCGGATAACCCGGTGGCACGGGATCAGCAGCCCGATCGGATTGGCGCCGATGGCCGCGCCCACCGCGCGCGCCGCCGTGGGCTGGCCGATGGCGCGGGCGATATCGCCATAGGTGACAAGCTGGCCCGGCGGAGTCGACAGCAGGGCCTGCCACACTTTTATCTGGAAATTGGTGCCCTTGTACCAGAGGCGTAGCGGCTTGGCGGAATTGCCGCAGGCGGCGGCGGACACGGATTCGCAGACCGCCCAAGTTTTGTCCTGATCGGGGCGGAAATTGGCGCCGGGCAGGCGGCGGCGGATATCGGCGAGGGTGTCTTCCGGGCCGTCATCGGCATCGAAAAACTGCAGAGCACAGATACCGCGATCAGTCAGCGCGACGACGAAATCGCCGAGAAACCCGTGATGCACGCCATAGCGGATATCGAGGCCGGCGCCCATGTCCTTGTATTGGCCGGGGGTGATACCTTCGAAATTGACGAACAGGTCATGCAGCCGCGACGGGCCGGACAGACTGGCATCGCAAGCCGCATCGAGCACCGATCCCGCACGGTCGAGCGACCGCTTGGCGTGATCGAGCGTGAGATAGCCGAGGAACTGTTTCGGGCTGACCCCGGCCCAGCGCGTGAACAGGCGCTGGAAATGGAACGGGCTAAGCGCCACGGCATCGGCGATGTCGTCGAGCCCGGGCTGGTCGCGGAAGTTTTCGCGGATATAGGCGAGCGCGCTTTCGATCCGCGCGTAATCCTGCGCCATCTGCTGGGCGGATTGGGGCTGTTTTTGCGGTTCGGTCATGACGTCGTCTCCGTCAGATTGCTGTAGCGTAGCGCCACTTCTATTCGAAAGATACGCGGACGCAGCACCACGCCCCACCCGGTTTTTGCTGAATTACCGCTCCGGAGGACAGTCCCGAACTCCGCCCCAGTCGGGACGCTTCGGCGGCCCTTTCGTCAAGCGCCTCGTCGAACGTGCTCTGCAGATATTCCGGCGAGCGCGCCGGTCAGCGCATCGGCAAGCTCGACCCGTTCATCGGAGCTGAGAAACGCGCCGATCCGCAGGCGCTTGCCATGGCTCGACAGGATAAGCTGGCTGTCATGGGCGCCCGGCGAGTCCAGGTTGATGCGCAGCCAGTAGGACTGGAACCGCCAGCGCTGCACCTTGCCCGACGGGCTGACCCGTTCGACCAGCAGGCTGTCCTTCGACAGGCGCACGGTTTCATACATCCGCGCCCAGCGGTAATTGGTCTTGAACGCCAGGTAGATCAGTGCAACGTCGAGCCCGATAAACCCGGCCACCGGCCATGCGCCGGCCACTATGAAGATCATCCCGGCGACGAAACTGACCGACGCGGTCGCCGAAATCAGGATTATAAATCCTTTCGGATCGAGGCTGGAATTGGGCTGCAGAATGGCGTCGAATAGATAGGCTTTGTCGCCGTTATCGGTCTTCGTGCCGGGCAGAAGGGGAAGTGATTCATCCATGGCATCAATCATAGGAAGGCCCGGATGGCGGAGTCAAAATATAATGAACGAACGGTTAACGGGCGCGGGATTCCCGGGGTTTTTGGTGGTCCATCGGGGAGGTCCCGGCATTCGCCGGGATGACGGCAGGGGGGTTGGCACCAGACTGAGGTGTCATTCCGGCGAAAACCGGAATCTGTGTCGGCAACTCAAATACGCAAAGTGTCATCCACAGCCCCGCGCCGAGGATCCATTCCCGCCACGTCGTTATGCTCCCGGGCTTGACCCGGGAGCCCAGGGCAACAGTCGGACTCGCAATCTGGACCCTCGGGACAAGACCGGGGGAATAAGAAAGGGATGTCTTACACCGCCCCTTTCCCCGCGCGTGCCGTCCCGGTACAAAACCCCATGCGCGCCACCATGCCCCTCAAGCACGTTGACGAATTTTTCGCCCGGCTGTCCGCCGCCGACCCGGAGCCCAAGGGAGAACTGGACTACGTCAACGATTTCACCCTGCTGGTCGCCGTCGTGCTGTCGGCCCAAGCGACCGATGTCGGCGTGAACCGGGCGACCAAGGACCTGTTCAGGATCGCCGACAATCCGGAAAAAATGCTCGCGCTGGGAGAAGCCAAGGTGCGCGACTACATCAAGACCATCGGGCTGTACCGCAACAAGGCGAAGAACGTGATCGCGCTGTGCGAAATGCTGATCGCCGATTTCGCCGGCGTGGTGCCGCAGACCCGCGACGCGCTGGTGAAGCTACCCGGTGTCGGGCGCAAGACCGCGAACGTGGTGCTCAACATCGCCTTCGGCCAGCCGACCATGGCGGTCGACACCCATATTTTCCGCATCGGCAACCGCACCGGCATGGCGCCGGGCAAGACGGTGGAGCAGGTCGAAGACAAGCTGGTCAAACGCATCCCCGCCAAATGGATGGACCACGGCCACCACTGGCTGATTCTGCATGGCCGCTATGTGTGCAAGGCCCGCAAACCGGATTGTCCAACCTGCATCGTCGCCGACCTCTGCCGCTTCAAGGCAAAGACGGTGTAGTTTCTGGCCCCGCTCCGGCCCTCTCCCCCTCCCGGCCACCCACCACCCATAAGGATAATCCCGTGGGTGGCCGGGAGGGAGAGAGGACTGGCACCGAATGAAAGTAAACAAAAACATGTATCTCGCCCGCCACGGACAGACGATGTTCAATGTCGTCTTCGGAGAAACCAAGCAGGATCCCGGTATCGAGGATCCCCCGTTGACCGATATCGGGTTCGGCCAAGCGGAAGAACTGGCCGAGCGGTTCACCGAACTGGATATCCGCCGCATCATTTCCAGCCCCTATACGCGCGCGCTGCAAACCGCACGCACCGTGGCCAACCGCCTCGACGTGCCGGTAACGGTGGCGCCCGACGTGCGCGAACGCACGGCCTATGTGTGCGATGTCGGTACGGTGACCAGCGGGCTGTCGGTCGACTGGCCGCATCTGGATTTCGCGCACCTGAAAGAGGTGTGGTGGAACCGGGCGGAAGAGACCATCCCCGAATTCCACACGCGGTGTTCGGCGTTCCGCGCGCGCATGGCGGAGACCGACGACTGGCGGCATGTCGCCGTCATCACCCATTGGGGGTTTATCCGCTCGATGACCAGCAAGCGGGTTGGCAACGCGGAACTGGTGCGCTGCGACCCGAACGACGACCACCCGCCGCTGGATACGACCTGGCCCTAGTTTTCGGAGCAGATTTCGCACACCTGTGACGTCGCGGACGATTGTCTCAGCGCGTCATCCGTGATAGCCACGCACCCACAGTCACACTGGAGTCCACAATGGCCGATAATCCCGACTTTCCGTCCGACATACCCTTGGAAAACGGTGCCAATGGCGCCGGCGAAGAGGGCGATCACGAGTCGGTACCGTTCCTGATCGGCGCGCAGTACATCAAGGATTTTTCGTTCGAGAACCCGCGCGGGATCGAAACCCTGTCGGCGATCCAGAACAATCCCGATGTCAGCGTCGATGTCAGCACCAATGCCCGTGCCATCGGTGAAGAAGGCATGTACGAAGTACTGCTATTCATCCGCGCCGAAGCCACGGTCGATGACAGCCCGGTCTTTATCGTTGAGCTGACCTATGGCGGCGTGGTCCAGGTGGCCGGCGTGGCCGAAGACGAAATCAAGCCGGTTGTGCTGATCGAAGGCCCGCGCCATCTGTTCCCGTTTGCGCGGTCCATCGTGTCAAACGCGGTGCGCGACGGCGGTTTTCCGCCCCTGCTGATAAATCCGATCGATTTCCAGACGCTGTATGTCGAACAGCACGTGGATTCAGACGGGTCTGATATTTAGTCGGCCTGTAATGTCGTCATCCCCGCGTAGGCGGGGATCTTTTCGGTAAAATTCGGTCTGGGATCCCCGCCTGCGCGGGAATGACGCTAGGTTTTTGCGTCCGTATCGCCACCCGCGAGCCACATCGGCTCTTTCAGGGTCGCGACGAAGGCGTCATGCGCGGCGATTTCGTCGGCTGTCGCCGCATGCGGGCGCGGCGGGCGGATATCAACGCTTGGCGCCGGAATTACTCCTGCCGCCTTGTCCGAACTCTCGGAGGATGGGCCCGCTTCCGCCGCCGCGAGGCTGAGCCCGGGCTGGCGGCCGCCGCGCAGTTCGAGATAGACCTCGGCGAGAAGCTCGGCATCGAGCAGCGCGCCATGATAGGTGCGCGACGAATTGTCGATATCGAACCGGCGGCACAGCGCATCGAGCGAGGCCGGCGCGCCAGGAAAGCGCTGGCGTGCCATTCTCACCGTGTCGACCCCTTGGCTCATCGGCAGTTCGCGCCGTTTGAGGCGGCGCAGCTCCGCATTGATAAAGCCCATGTCGAAACTGGCGTTGTGGATCACCAGCGGATCGTCGCCGATAAAGTCGAGAAACGCGTCCGCTACCTCGGCAAAAACCGGATAGCCGGACAGAAATTCCTCGCTCAACCCGTGGACCGCGAAGGCGCCCGCCGGCATGTCGCGCTGTGGATTTACGTACTGATGATAGGTCTCGCCGGTGGCGATGTGGTTGAACACCTCAACACAGCCGATTTCAACCAGCCGGTCGCCATGGACCGGATCAAGCCCGGTGGTTTCGGTATCGAGGACGATTTCGCGCATCTGGGCTCCGGCGGTTGACGGTTCGTTCGGCGAAGGTGTCGGGCGGCCAGTGGGTCGCCATGCTGTTGCGGGAGAGTCTCGCAATTTGGATCAGCCGGCGCAAGGTTTCTGCCTTGCCGCGCCCGCTCGGGACGATGAAATCGGCCCGCCGGCGCTTTTCCGCATCCGGCATCTGGCGGGCGAGAATGCCGGCGAATTTTTCCGCCGTCATGCCGGGCCGCGCCAGGACCCGGGCGGCCTGGATAAACGCCGGCGCCGACACCACGACCAGCAAGTCGCAGCGTATGTCGAGGCGGACCTCGAACAGGAGCGGAATATCGAGCACGACCAGCGGTGCGCGCCGCGCGGCACAGCGTTTGAGAAAATTATCCTGGCGGGCGCGGACCAGCGGATGGACGATGGCTTCCAGCGTCTTCAGGGCCGCATCGTCCCCGAACACGCGCTTACCCAGCGCATCGCGGTCCACCGCGCCGTCGACGACAACGCCGGGAAACGCCGCATCGATCGCCCGGACCGCCGCGCCGCCCCTGCCGAGTACGACATGGACCGACGCATCGGAATCGTAAACCGGAATGCCCATACGCCGGAACATCGCGGATGCCGTCGATTTCCCCATGCCGATGGATCCTGAGAGCCCGATGATGATCATGGCGAGGAGAGATCCCGGCCTTCGCCGGGATGACGTCTAGGTTGAGAGATTTCTATTATCTTATCATCCCGGCGAAAGCCGGAATCTCCGGAATTAATTGGCAAGGTCTCCATACAGATCGCACCAATCTGGGTTCATATTTTCGATCAGGTCGATTTTTCATGCGCGGTTCCATTCCTTCATATTCTTTTCGCGTTGGAATGCCTCCAAGGCCATCGAATAGGTTTCATAATATACCAGCCTGTGCAGATTATATTTCTGCGTGAATCCGGCAACCAGCTTTTCCCGATGTTCGTAGCAACGGCGGGCCAGATCGTTGGTCATTCCGATATAGAGCGTGCCGTCCTTCCGGTTGGTCATGATGTAAACGAAATAAGCCATCGTCCTTCATCCGGGCGATCCCGGCTTTCGCCGGGATGACAAGATAGCCTAAATCACAACGCCGCCAGCACGTGATCGCGCAGCGCCTGGTCGACGACGGGATCGGTGCCGAACCATTCGCGGAACCCTGGGCGGGCCTGGTGCAACAGCATGCCGAGCCCATCGACCGCCGGGTTGCCGCGGGCGCGGGCGGCGGCGACCAGCGGAGTTTCCAGCGGCACGTAGACAATGTCGTAGACCACGGCATCCGGTGGCAGCTTTGCAAGATCGAGATCGAGCGCCGGCTGACCTTCCATGCCGAGCGAGGTTGTGTTCACAACTATGGACGCGTCTTCCAGAATATCGGCGCGCTGGTCCCAGATTACCGGCCGCACCGGTTTGCCGAATTCGTCGCGGATCGCGGCCGCGCGTTCCGGCGTGCGGTTGGCGATGCGGATTTCGGGCGCGCCCGCATCCTGAAGCCCGGCAACGATGGCCCGCGCCGCGCCGCCGGCACCGAGAATGACCGCGGGGCCCGCCTCGGCGCGCCAGTCCGGTATGGCTTCGCGCAGGGATTCCATGAAGCCGAAGGCATCCGTGTTCGCGCCGTACAAGATGCCGTCGCGCACCATAACGGTGTTCACCGCCTTCATACGCTGGGCCCAGCGGTCGACCTCGTCCATCGCCCTATAGGCTTCTTCCTTGTTCGGCACGGTGACGTTCAGGCCCTGGATACCGAGCGCGGGCAGCATGCGGATCGCTTCCATCGCCCGGTCTAGCGGGATCGCCAACGGCACGTACACGCCATCAATGCCGTACTGTTTCAGCCAATAATTATGAATGCGCGGCGAGCGCGAATGCTTGATCGGCCAGCCGCACACACCGGCGATGACGGCCGCTCCGGTAAAGGTCATGTATCGAGTACTCCGTTTGCCCGCAGGTAATCGAGCAGCGCCAGCAAAGGCAGGCCGAGAATGGTGAAATGGCTGCCGTCTAGCTTTGAGAAAAGCTGTGCGCCGAGTGATTCGATGCGGTAGCCGCCTGGGCCGTTAAACGCATCATTCCCGACGGCATCGAGATAGGCACTGAAGAAGTCATCCGTGGCATCGCTGCGAATTTCTAGCGTCGCGCGATCCACCGCCTGCCAGATGCGCGCACCACCGCGCACGATCACGGCATAGGAAATCAGTTGGTGCTTTACCCCGCGCAGCGATTGAAACTGCGCCACCGCATCGGCCCGATCGACCGGTTTGTCGAAGGTCTCACCATTGCATTCGAGAACCTGATCGGCACCGAGCACCATGGAAGCCGGGTGTTTGCGTGATACGTAAATCGCCTTGGCTTCGGCTAGCACCTTGGCGATTTCCACGCCGGTTGCCCCTTCGGCACGCATACTCAGTTTGATTTCGTTTTCATCAACCCGCGACGGCTCGACGATATGCGGCACACCCGCGCCCTCGAGCAGGCGGCGGCGCGTGATGCTGGCCGACGCCAGCACGATGGCATCAGACGGTGTCCCGATCAGACGCGGCGCGTCAGACAGTCCGGCCGTTTCATCCCCGGTCATGGATCTGCAGTTTGATCGGGCTCATCGTCTTCGTGAAACCGCGTGTAGAGTTGATAGATTGCCGCTGCCGTTTCCTCGATCGAACGACGAGTCACATCGATGACAGGCCAGGCGTGTTTGGAAAACAGTTTGCGCGCTTCGCTGATTTCGGCCTTTACGGTATCTATATCGACGTAATCCGTTTCCGGCTCCTGCTTCAGCATCAGCAGGCGGTTGCGGCGGATCTGAACCAGCCTGTCAGCGGATGCGGTGAGACCGACCATGACGGTGTTTTCAAGATTGAACAGGTTTTCCGGCAGCGGAATGCCCGGCACGAACGGCACGTTCGCGGTTTTCAGCCCATAGTGATTGGCAAGATAGATCGATGTTGGCGTTTTCGATGTCCGCGACACCCCGATCAGGATCAGGTCGGCCTCGGTGACATCCTGGGTCGCCTGACCGTCGTCATGGGCCATCACGTAATGAAGGGCATCGATGCGGTCGAAATATTCAGCATTCAGCGTATGCTGTCCGCCAGGGCGGTTGACCGTCGCCTGGTTGAAATAGCGGGCAAACATCCCGATGACAGGATCGAGAACCGACACGCAGGGAACGCCGAGCCGCGCGCATTCCTCGACCAAAGGCTGGCGGGTTCGGCTACTGACGAGCGTAAAAATAACCGGCCCCGGATTTTCCTTTATCTCATCGATCACCTGTTCCATATGGGCGGTAGACCGTACCATTGGCCAAATATGTTCCTGGGCATCCACCCCTTCAAACTGGGCGATACTCGCCTTCAGCACGCCGAGGGTCGTCTCACCCGTCGAATCCGAAATCAGATGAATATGGAAACTCTCACTCATATAAACGCCTTAATACCGGTCAAACGATTCGCCCACACGGTCTGTATTGGGTGTGCCGAAATGGGGATAACCGACTGGTTTTCGATGCTGCAAAAAAATTATACCCGATATGCGCAAATTCATCAGAACGGTTACCCCGCGCAAAACGGTTCTACCATATGCGGGGACAAAAACATTTATGCACGTAATTCAGATTATTGAAATCCGCCATCGGGTGATGCTACGTAACGAACACAGGAACTCTTATAGATTTACCCCTGAACAATTCACACCAGCGCATCCGGCCATTCATTCTGTGGACAAGTTTTGATCCCCGATATCCACAGCCCCTACTAACTACTACTACCAAATTGATATTAGATAATAATAGATTGGGACTTCGTGTGGAGCCCGAATCGTGAGATATTCCAGACATCATGAACACTTCAAACAAACCGCTGATAAGGGCGCTTAACGGCGAACAGATCGGACCGCCGCCGATTTGGCTGATGCGCCAGGCCGGTCGTTACCTGCCGGAATACCGTGCCGTGCGGGCAATCGCCGGCGGCTTTCTGAACCTGTGCTACGACCCGGAAAAAGCAGCCGACGTCACCCTGCAGCCGTTGCGACGGTTCGGCTTTGACGGCGCCATCCTGTTTTCGGATATTCTCGTGATCCCACATGCGCTGGGCCAAGAAGTGACCTTCGAGGCAGGTGAAGGCCCGAGGCTCGATCCTATCCGTGACGCGGACGGGCTGTCCCGCCTGAGTATGGATAAAATCCATGAAAGCCTGGGGCCGATCTATGAGACCGTGGAACGGGTTGCAGCCAACCTGCCGGGCGGGGCAGCGCTGATTGGTTTTGCAGGGGCGCCGTGGACAGTGGCGACCTACATGGTCGAGGGCAGCGGAAGTCGTGATTATCCCAATGCCAAGGCGTGGGCGCTGGGCGATCCCGACGGCTTTCAGGTACTGACGGATCTGCTGGTCGATGCGACCACCGAATATCTTTTGCGCCAGGTTGCCGCCGGTGCCGAGGCGCTGCAGTTGTTCGATACCTGGGCGGGTGTGTTGCCCAAGCATGCGTTCGATCGGTTTTCCGCCGCGCCGATTCTTGAAATTGCGCGGCGCGTGAAAGCCGTAAATCCCGACATCCCGATTATCGCGTTTCCGCGGGGGGCCTCGCTGTGTCTGCCTGAGATGGCGAAGAACGCTGAAATCGACGCTATCGGTATAGATTATGCGTTCGATCCGGCCTGGGCGGCGCGGGAAATCCAGCCCCATGCCGCGGTGCAGGGAAATTTCGATCCGATCCTGCTGCTGGCTGGCAGCGACGAGCTCGAACGCCGGGCGAAGGAAATCGTCGAAACCCTGTCCGGCGGGGCGCATATTTTCAATCTCGGCCACGGGATTTTGCAGCAGACGCCGCTCGACCATGTCGAAAGGCTGATCAGGGCCGTGCGTGGATGACGGGGTGCAGATGACTAAAATCGCGGTGGTCATCTACAATCTTGGCGGTCCGGACAGCCCTGAAGCAGTCCGGCCGTTCCTGAAAAACCTGTTTTCCGATCCGATGATTCTGCGGGTGCCGGCGCCTGTGCGGTGGTGTCTCGCACGGTTTATTTCTTGGCGGCGGGCACCGGTGGCCCAGGAAATTTATGCCCATATCGGCGGCCGCTCTCCTATTCTGCCTGAAACCGAAAAGCAGCGGGACGTGTTGCAGGCGGCGCTGGGTGACGATTACCGCGTGTTTGTGTCGATGCGATACTGGCATCCCTTTGCAAAAGAAACAGCGCGGGACGTTGCCGCCTGGGGGCCGGACCGGGTGATCCTGCTGCCGCTCTATCCGCAGTTTTCGACCACGACGACGGAATCCTTTACGCGCGCCTGGTATCCGGCCGCGGCCGGGGCAGGGCTTTCGGTCCCGACGGCGGAGATCTGCTGCTGGCCGGATGCGGACGGTTTTATTGATGCCGTGGCCCGCGCAACGGAGGCGGCGATTGCAAAACTGCCCGATGGCGCACCCTACCGGATATTGTTTTCCGCCCATGGACTGCCGAAGAAAATCGTCGAGGGCGGCGATCCCTATGCCAACCATGTGGAGCGGACGTCAGCCGCGGCCCTGGCGCGGCTGAAAAATCCCCGGGCGGATCATATCGTCTGCTATCAGAGCCGAGTCGGGCCGATGGAATGGCTGCAGCCCTATACCGAGGATCAGATCAAAAAGGCCGGCGCCGAAGGCGTGGCACTCGTCGTTGTGCCGGTGGCGTTCGTCAGCGAGCATTCCGAAACGCTGGTAGAGCTCGATATCGAATATGCCGAGCTTGCCGCCGAAGCAGGCGTGCCCCATTACGTTCGCGCACCGACGGTGAATGCCGATGCGGCCTTTATTGGGTCCTTGGCGGCGATCGTGAAAAACACGGGCGAGACCGGTACCGGTCCGGCCGACGGCACGTTCTGCGATGCGGCCCACGGCGATTGCCCGTGCCTGCGGAAGGTTGCCTGATGGCCGAGTATTATCAATGGTTCAAGGCGCTGCACATCATCAGTGTCGTCGCGTGGATGGCAGGTATGCTCTATCTGCCGCGGCTTTACGTCTATCATGCCGATGCCGAATCAGGTTCGGACAAGTCCGAGACCTTCAAGATCATGGAACGCCGCCTGCTGCGGGCGATTACCAACCCGGCCATGGTTGCCAGCTTTATCTTCGGCGGGCTAATGATGGCGACGCCGGGCGCGATCGACTGGGACAGCGGCTGGATCTGGGTGAAGATCGCCATGATTGCGGGGCTGGGCGGGGTTCACGGGCTGTATGCGCGCTGGCGGCGCGATTTCGAGGCCGACCGGAATACCCGCCCGGCGAAGTTCTACCGGATGTGGAATGAAGCGCCGACGATTCCGCTGTTTGTGATCGTGATCATGGCGGTGGTAGAACCGTTTTAGACCGAATTTGTTGAGTAGGAACGATGTTGTGCTGAGATCTGTAAAGACTGCCGCCGCCACCCTCGCAGGACTTCTGATGATGACCGGCCTAACATCCGCGGCACCAATCACCATTAGTTTCACCGGCGCGGTCGACCAGTTCAACCCGGGCCTGTTTAACGTGAATGTCCCGCTCGGCGGGCAGATCACGCTAGACGATACCGTCGTTGCCACCGGACCTAGCAATTCGTTCAACAATGTGATTACCGGGTTCTTGCTGACGATTTCAGAACCGGGTGGGCCGTATACCTATACCAATGATGGGACCGGCGGACGGGTGTAGCAATTTATCGGGGCAGGGAATACCCAGTTCATTTCGGTCGCGTTCGGCGGCAATGCGCCGGGCACGTTTCTGCCACCGGTCGACGCGCCGGAGCTTACATCCTTCAACATCGATTTTCGCGTCAGCGATCTATTTGTCGATCCCACCGTGCTGGAAACCGACCTGACCGAGCCGGACTTTTCTTCGCCTTCATGTCGACGCGTTTTCTCACCAACGGTGTGAGCCAGTTGATGGTCGAGCGCCGGCTGGATACCGCGACGTTTTCCGGAGAGTGCCAGACGGTGGCGATCCCGGCGCCCGGGGCGGCTCTGATCCTGGCACTGGGGTTTATCGGGCTGTGTGGGACGGCGCGTATCCGCCGGATTTGAGACCAATAGAGAACTCTTCCCGTTTGCCGCCGGGTTTGATAATAAGATATCTTAGCAATTAAGAAATTCCGCCCGCCCGCGCGGCAGCAAAGGAGAACATTATGGACGGATCAATAGTCGGCGCTGACTATTCCACTCTGGATATCACGCCCTATAACCCCTCCATCGGCGCTACGGTGCGCGATATCGACCTGACAAAGCCGCTGAGCGATATCGAGCTTGCCGAGCTCAAGCGCGCGTTCACGGAATTCCAGGTGCTGTTTTTCCGCGACCAGCAGATCAGCCATGACGACCATGCCCGCCTCGCCGAATATTTCGGCACCATCGGCCAGCATGTCGGCATGAAAACCAATAGCCAAGAAAGCGACGATCCGCGGGTGCGCAAGTTCTATGCGTCCGGCGAGGTGCCGCGCGTGTCGGGCAATCTGTGGCATACCGACCAGTCCTGCGCCCCGGTGCCGCCGATGGCGAGCATCCTGTATCTCCACACCATCCCGGACAACGGCGGCGGCGATACCGGTTATGCCAGCATGTATGCCGCTTACGACGCGCTGTCGGACCATATGAAGGGATATCTCGACGGGCTGACGGCGGTGCATGAAGGTGCCCAGCAGTTCGGTGAGGGTACGCCCGACGCGGTGCATCCTGTGGTGCCGACCCATCCGGAAAGCGGACGCAAGCTACTCTATGTGAACCCCGCCTTCACGATCCGCATCAATGACGTCGCACAGGACGAAAGCGATGCGATCCTGAATTACCTGTACCGGCACTGCGTCAAGGAAGAATGGACCACCCGCTTCAAGTGGGAGCCCCATTCCATCGCGTTCTGGGACAACCGCTGCGTCTGGCATCGTGCCATTGGCGATTACCTGCCCCAGGTCCGGTCCGGCTTCCGCGTCCAGATCGAGGGTAAAGTTCCGCCCGCAATGGGGTGAGGCTTGTGCGAAAGCTATCGCGTCATTCCGGGCGGGCCGGGAACTACTGTCGATTCATAGTGTTTTAAATTACTTAATCCCCCGGTCCTATATCGGGGGTCCATTTTTCCACTGAACCTATATTTGCCATGGACCCTCGGTATAGGACCGGGGGATTAAATCTGGGGTGACCCCATAAGGGCCTGCGCGTCCCTACTGTACCGGCGCCAGATCGATCTTCTCGATCCAGTAACGCCGCGATTGCCGGCGCACGTTGGCCGGCTTCACCCGAAGGAAGTGATCGAGGTCCGCCTACTGCTGGAGCCCCATATCGCCGAACTCGCCGCCCGCCGCGCGACAGCGGCTGATATAGAGGCGATGGAACGCGCCATCCGGCTCAGCCGCACCGCCGCCGATGTCGCCGAGTTCGAGCTCTGGGACGGCGCCTATCACCGCGCTATGGCAGCTGCCGCCCATAACGGGCTGTTGCGCGGGCTGTGCGATACCACCAACGCGATCCGCCAGGAGGAAATCTGGGGCCGGCTGAAAGAGGCGTCGCTGACCGGCCCGCGCAAGCAGGCCTATATCCGCCAGCACACTGAATGCCTCGACGCCATCCGCGACCGCGACTCGCAGCGCGCCGAAGCCCTGATGCGCACCCATCTGGAAACCGTAAAAAGCAATATGTTCGAGCGTGCGAAAGCAGCGGCGGAGTAAATTGCCGAGAGAGCTTCCCGTCATCCCGGCGGAGGCCGGGATCTTTTAGCGAGGCGGGTCCGGAAGATTCCGGCTTTCGCCCGAATGATCGTCAGAAAGACGCAAATACGGCCGCATGGTGGCGGAGATGGTCGCCGATCACCGAGGTGATGAAAAAATAGCTGTGATCGTAGCCTTCGCGCCGGTTTACGGTGATTTTCTGGCCCACGTCGGCGCAGGCCTCTTCCAGCAGATGCGGGTGCAGCTGGTCGGCGAGGAAATTGTCGGCGAGCCCCTGGTCGACCAGGACGGGTGCGCGCGCGGATCCGTCGCCGCCGGCCTTCACCAATTCGGTCGCATCGTATTGCGCCCATGTGCCGCGGTCGCCGCCGAGATAGGCGGTAAACGTCTTTTCGCCCCAGGCGCATTGCATCGGTGCGCAGATGGGGGCGACCGCCGAGGCGGAGGCGAATAGATCAAGATTTTTGAGCCAGATCGTCAGCGCGCCGTGGCCGCCCATGGAATGGCCCATGATCGACCGCTTTGTCGGATCGGCGGGGAAATGCGCGTCGATCAGCTTGGGTAGTTCGCGGGTGATATAGGCATACATCTGGAAATGCGTGGCCCACGGCGCCTCGGTCGCGTCGAGATAGAACCCCGCGCCCTGGCCGAGATCGTAGGCGTCGTCGTCCGCCACGCCCTCCCCGCGCGGGCTGGTATCGGGTGCCACCACCATCAGCCCAAGCTCGGCGGCAACGCCATAGGCCGCGGCCTTGGTGGTGAAATTGTCTTCGGTACAGGTCAGCCCCGACAGCCAGTAGACGGCAGGCACCGGGCCGTTTTCGGCCTGCGGCGGCACGAACACGGTGAACCGCATATCGCAGGCGCAGGACTCGGACGTGTGGCTGTAATAGCCGAGGGTGCCGCCGTGGACGCGGTGTTGGGAAGCGGTTTCCATGGGTGGTGACTTTCGCTATTTAGATGCCGCTGATGCGGTTATTTTACCGCGAAAGGCCGCGCCGTTCCATATCCAGCGTCGGTCTGGGGACCTGACGCACCCCACCCGCCTGCGGATCGGGGGCCGCCGCGGGCGGGTGGCGGACGGTTACGCCTTGGTGAAGGCGATATGGTCGGTGCCGTTGGTGGGGACGGAATCGCCGGTTGTCAGCAGGACCTGGACATTCAGGTGGACCACATAGGCATACGGATCGAGATCGCCGACCACGAAGTTCGGCGTTGCCGTGCCGAACCGCTCGCCCGGCACCGCCGCCGGTTCGGTGAAGCTGTAGGGCCCGCCCGGCCCGGTCATAAAGACCGAGACATTGCCGAGGGTTGGGTGCCCCGTGGTGATCAGCACGTCGAGATCGTTGCCGATCTGCGCGCAGCCGTCGGCCTGGAGCTGCTGGATATCGACCATGACCACTGCGAGCTGGTCCGACACCAGGTCCGGCATCCAGGACGGATGCCGCAGGATGTTGTCGTATAGTGTGTTATTGACGGCATAGTGCTGGCAGGTGCCGGCGGGAATGCCCGGGCCGAATTCGCTGATTTCGCGGGCCCGCATGCGGAGCGCGAAATGTCGGTTCTGAACCAGCGGCTGGCCGGTTGAGGTCGAGCTGTTGCCGGTCATCAGCCCGCTGAGGTCGACGCTCGGATTGGGCGCGACTGCGTCGGTGTTCAGCCAGATCATGTTGCCGTTGGGCTGGAAGAACCCCTGGGCCCAGAACACATCGTTTTCATGCGGTACGCGGATACAGTTATCGATGATATCCGCGACCCGTTCGTTCGGCCCCGCCGTGCCGTTGACTGTGTAGGGGGTCGACTTGATCGGGTTCGGGTCGCCGATGAAATCCGGGGCAAAGCGCAGCAGATCGCCGATTTAGGTGCGCGCGATCTAGCCCGGCATAACCGTTGTCCAGGGCGTGATCGGCACGCCGGTCGCGGTAAGTTCGCGAATCTCGAAGCGGTATTCCATCGGGTTGCCGTTCAGTGTTTTTGGCAGCACGCCGTTGAGCCGGTTGACGTTGAAGAAAGCGCGGTCGCTGCCGACGGTAAGCCACGTGCCCGCTGGCAGGCTGTCGATATCGGTGGCGTAGTCGAAACCGCCGATACGCGGGAATACCGGCGGCGGCTCTGTCTGACCTTCCGGCATTTCGTCGATGTACAGGTCGACACAAAAGCAGGGACCCACGTTTTCGCCGTCGGGATCGCGCCCGCGCGCCGCCGGTTCGACCAGGAGCGACACGCCGCCGAGCGTCTCGACCCGGAAATACAGGTCCGGGCCGCCGAACAGTTCGACATCGATGAAGGTGTCGGGGCGGAAATCTTCGGCACTGTAGTCGATCCGGAACCGGCCGTTGCCGTCGGTGATGCCGTCGCCGAGGGGGTCGTCCTGAAGCCAGTCGAGGTTGAACGCGCGCACGCGGACGCCGCCGACCGCCTGGCCGGTCTCGCACAGCTCCACCGTGCCGCAAATCGCCCACTCGCCGAACAGGCTGCGGATCAGGCACCACAAGCGGTGCGGAATGCAATATTGCCACCCCCAGACAAGGGCGTTGTCGTTGGTTTCGCGCCACTGCGGCTGCAGCGTCGTGAGGGTGAACTGCGGCGGTTTTGACGGACCGTCGCTTGTCTGGCCCGGCACCCGGGCGATGACCAAATCGACTTCGAAGGGGCCGCCGTCGTAACCGCTGTCAGGGTTGATTTTGAAAGCGAACGCACCGCTGCCGTCGGTTTTCCCCTCCGCGATCAGCGTTGATTTCTTCTGATTGACCTGGGCTGGTTTGAGTTGGCTGAACCCCTACTTTTCGCTCGCCGTGGCAAGGCGCAAGGCGTTCTGGTCGTCGCGGAGGGCATAAAGCCGGATGGTGACATCGGCAAGACCTTCCGGACAATCCGCGCAGATCCGGCCGCATAGTCTTCCCCTGAAATGATACATTCGAAGCCTCCCTTTAATTCCGGTTCGTCGCGACGGGTACTGCGCGCATACGCAGGCCGCTCTTTAGCGCTGCAACAGGGTCCGGCACTAGAGCACTAGGCCGATGACCTTGGTCTCGCTATTGTCGTGATGGACCGGCAGACGCGACGCGATCTTGCCGGCAGGGCAGGCGACCGCCCGGTGCCAGTCCCGGCAATGGGCGTGTTTGCCTTCTTCCTTGGTCTTGCCGTCGGTGAGACGCAGCGGGCTGCGGCTGGCGATTGTGCGCGGCCAGATCCGGATGCCTTTGAGCTTGTTCTTGGCGGCCTTTTTCTTGTTGGTGGTACAGACCTGAATATTGTCTATGAAATTATCCGTGCTGGAGAAGCCGGCGCACTTTCTGTCGCCGGACGGCGTACAGGGTTTTTTGCTCAGTTTGAAGCTGCTGAGATTGGTCAGCCCGTCTAGCCCGGTTTCCGGCTTGTTGATGTCGCCAGTGTTCAGGTCGATCCGCGCGGTCTCGATCTTGCAGGGCTCGTCCCTGTCTTCCCACCAGGTGATCCCAAGGACGGCGCGCGACGTGTCGGAGAACCCGATATAAGCCTGCGCGCCTGCGCGCCCGGAAACGGATGTCATGGTGGCGTCATCGGCGAGTGTGAGCGTCTGCGCCGTTGCCTGATACCCGCTGATGGCGGCCAAAACCCCGGCAAGGGCACTGCAAAGCAGAAGCTGTCGCATGTCATTCTCCCGGTTGTTTCACAATTGGGATTCACAACGCTGTGAGAATGATCGGGAGATTCCCCTGCTCCGGCAAAGGTCAAATTTGGGACCTTTTCGGGACCCGGGGCCGTTTCGGGGCAGAAATTCGTTGTCTGCGCGGCCGAATGGCCTGGCCGGACGCTTCGCTCAAGCCGAACGGATACGGACCGCTATCCCTCCCCGGTCCGGGGGCCGGCGCCCCGATCCGAATGACGTCATCAAATCATCATTTGACTTGAAGTTCGGTATTTACTATCTGTTTGACACCATAACGGGGCGGTGCTCTGCCGCACTTCCCTCCGGACAACATCGGGGGGGGGGCAAACCCGACGCCACCAAAATAAAAACTCCAAAACAAGAATAAACGCCCGAGTCACATTCGCACTCCGCGGTTGTTTCCTTTCCGAAGTCCCGTTCAGGCGCTTTGTACTTCCTTTTCACTATCACCCCTGGCAAAGACAGATGAACCTCAAGGAACTAAAACAGAAAACCCCCGCCGACCTCCTCACCTATGCCGAGGAGCTTGAGATCGAAAACGCATCGACGATGCGCAAACAGGACATCATGTTCGCGATCCTCAAGCAGCTGGCGGAAAACGACGTGCCGATTTTCGGCGACGGCGTGATTGAAATCCTGCAGGACGGCTTCGGCTTTCTGCGTTCGCCCGAGGCGAATTACCTGCCGGGCCCCGACGACATCTACGTCTCGCCCAGCCAGATCCGCCGCTTAGCGCTGCGCACCGGCGACACCGTTGAAGGAGAGATCCGCGCGCCCAAGGACGGCGAGCGCTATTTCGCCCTGCTCAAGGTCGGGCTGATCAATTTCGACGAGCCGGACAATGTCCGCCAGCGCATCAATTTCGACAACCTGACGCCGCTCTATCCCGAAGAAAAGCTGATGCTCGATACCGACGATCCCACGGTCAAGGATATGACCCCGCGCATCGTCGATCTGATCACGCCGCTCGGCAAGGGCCAGCGCGCGCTGATCGTTGCCCCGCCGCGTACCGGCAAGACTATGATGCTGCAATCCATCGCGGCGGCCATCACGGCGAACCATCCGGAAGTCTATCTGATCGTGCTGCTGATCGACGAGCGCCCGGAAGAAGTCACCGACATGCAGCGCTCGGTGAAGGGCGAGGTCGTCGCCTCGACCTTCGACGAGCCTGCATCGCGCCACGTGACCGTGTCTGAAATGGTGATCGAAAAGGCCAAGCGCCTGGTCGAACACAAGCACGACGTGGTCATTCTGCTCGATTCCATCACCCGGCTTGCGCGCGCCTATAACACAGTCGTGCCGTCATCCGGCAAGGTGCTGACCGGTGGCGTAGACGCCAACGCGCTGCAGCGCCCGAAGCGGTTCTTCGGCGCGGCACGGAACATCGAAGAAGGCGGATCGATGACCATCATCGGCACCGCGCTGATCGATACCGGCTCGCGCATGGACGAGGTTATCTTCGAGGAATTCAAGGGCACCGGTAACTCGGAAATCATTCTCGACCGTAAACTGGCCGACAAGCGCACCTTCCCGGCGATGGACATCACCAAGTCCGGCACCCGCAAGGAAGAACTACTGGTCGACAAGGGCACGCTGTCGAAAATGTGGGTACTGCGCCGCATTCTCACGCCGATGGGCGTCGTCGATTCGATGGAATTCCTCGTCGGCAAGCTGAAAGGCACCAAGTCGAACGAGGAATTTTTTGATTCCATGAATCAGTAGGTCGCATGGCGGATATGAATTGAAAAGGGGTGCCGGGTTGGGCACCCCTTTTTATTTGAGTCTATTATCCTAGCTGTCATCCCGGCGAAAGCCGGGGTCTCCCGAGGCTAGGTTACGCTCCAATAGATTCCGGCTTTCGCCGGAATGACAGAGAGAATTCATCGGGCTTCCGGGCGAATGTTGCGCCCGGCGGGTTCTACTCGCGGAGGCCTATCGACAGCGAAATCAGGTTCCCTGATCTTGTGCGCAACAGAATTCGGGATGCGGATTCCTCAATAACCCTGCCGTTCAGATACAGTCTTTTTTCAGGTTTTCGGATCGCGCATTTTAATTTTGATCTGTCGGCCCGTTTCCGCCCTTCGATTTACCGGGTCGTCCAGGAGTTCGCGTCGAAGCATGCTCATGTTCGCATCGACGCGGGCGCGTAATTCCCGACGTAACAAGGCGCCGTCATTTGCACCCCAGAGTTTGTGGGAAGTTTGCTTCGTTCCATACTTGTCCGAATAATAGCTATAGACGGCCTCGAAATCCGGTTTGTTTCGCGAAGAGATATGGGGTCGCGCCCGGGTTTGGACTGAGAGAACCCGAAAATTAGTGAAAAGGGCGTAAAAGGTTTCGAGGATCAGCGCGGGAAACAGAAGCCTTCCTTTTTCATCCAATGGGTTAAACGGTAATTTTTTTAACGATTTGGCATTAAACCATTTTGCGTCGGCGATAACCGGATCCAGTCTATCCCAAAACTCGCGTCTGAAATCGTAACTGGCAACGGCCTGCTGGAGCGGCATAAGTCGCCTGTAATTCTTACTCTCCCGCCGAGATATCGTATCGGTGTCGTCGCGGGCATTTATGGTTAC
>Ga0315331_10000039_pt1 | contig 59625 bp, 48 predicted proteins | sample M160m34915metaG_FD_203456 | JGI IMG/M metagenome (GOLD analysis project Ga0315331, IMG submission 203456) | Ammonia-oxidizing marine archaeal communities from Monterey Bay, California, United States - M1 60m 34915 | ecosystem: Environmental > Aquatic > Marine > Intertidal zone | place: USA...
CGCCGTCATCGCGGTCAGGAACTGCCAGTGGGCCTCAGGTGCATCCAATGCAACGGATTCGCGTTTCCAAATCGACTGCTGTAACGCTTTAATCTTTTGATCCAGCTTGCTGGCTTTGGCGTTGTCAGCTGGATCAAGCGGGACTGCCAACAAAGGCAGTTCTGAGTTCAGGTCACAATCTGACGTGTTGTTGAAGAAGGCAGCGAATCGGTAGAAATCTTCATGTTGCAATGGGTCGTACGGGTGAGCGTGGCACTGCACGCAGCCGAAAGTGACGCCCTGCCAAGTCTGCCAAACAGTACTGACTCGGTCCAGCACCGCGTTGATTCGGAATTCTTCGTCGTCAGTTCCACCTTCTTCATTGGTTTGAGTCAGGCGGTGCACTGCTGTTGCCACGCGATCATCAATGGTGGGTGACGGTAACAAGTCACCAGCGATTTGCTTGATGGTGAATTCATCGAACGGCATGTCATTGTTGATTGCATCAATCACCCAGTCTCGGTACTTCCAGATTTCGCGACGGCCGTCTGCACCAAGCCCACGCGAATCGGCGTACCGGACCTGATCCAGCCATACCGATGCCCAGCGTTCGCCGTAACCTGGAGATTTCAAGAGTTCATCAACCGTGTTGGAATAAGCATCCTGACCATCTGTTTTCACCGACTTTAGAAACTGTTGGATCTGTTCAGGTGTCGGTGGCAGGCCAGTCAAGTCAAGCGTTACACGACGCAACCACTGCTCGGGTGGTGCTTGCGGTGCTGGACTGATCCGTTGTTGATCGAGGCTCGCGAGCACAAACCGGTCAAGAGGTTGTTGGCACCACTGGGCTGCTGACACACTAGGGGGCTTTGGGGCAAGCGGTGGTTGGTACGCCCACGGTTGTTCCCATGACGCACCCTGTTCAATCCATCGCGTCAATAACTCGATTTCGTCCCCAGCGAGTGGTGATCCGTGTTCTGGTGGGGGCATGACTTCGTCAGCATCTTTTGATCGCAGTCTTTGGATCAAAGCCGAATCGTCGGGGCTGCCTGCTTCAATGACTTCGAGGGCTGCATCACGATGGATGAAGGAAAGATCCGCCGCTTGTTTGACACCCCCGTGGCAGTCTAAGCAGTGGTCACGCAAAATTGGCCGGATTTGACTGGTGAAGTCGATCGTCACGGCATCGGCAGCGTTCAAATACGACTCGCCCAGCAAAACCGCGAGAACGCATGTGAGAGGGACGAATAAGTGCTCAATTTTCATGGCAGTCGTGATGCAGGAAATGAGTGGAAGTGCATTGTGGTTCGAGGCATGCCAAGGCCGCCGGCAAACCACGTCTTTCTCAGGGTGCCGAGCTGCTCCAGAATGGGTGGGGCATGCTCTCATGGGGTACTGACATGATACCCGCTATTGCAATCTTGTAGGTCGCCAGATCGGGATTGAGCAGCTTTCCAGCCGTGATGCCGGTGGCGTTGACCACAGAATCAATTTTCTGTTGGAACCCAAGGCTTGTCACGCAACACTTCAGTAGCGATTATCCTAGGGCTGAACCTTGAAGACGTTTAGACACTCTGCAACTTATTCATCTCCTGCCACAGGCGATTTAGATGGCGTTACCACCTTGGACGATTGAGCTTCTGCGACGCGGAATTACCGATGTCGCCCGCAAGGCAAGTGAGCCTGAGACGATTGAGAAAATCAAAAATCAGGCGACAGAAATTCTGCAGGATCTACCACAGACTGCGGCCAAGAGCATCGACGCCATGATGCGGACTGCAGAGGTCAGCAAAAAGACAGTGGAGCGATGGTCGCGAAAGCATACAGCCTTGGCGGTACCACTGCTCAACGGCAGCGGTGTGCTTATGAATGAGCACGGTTCCGGAGTACCACTTGCACCTCAGGTGAGTGAAGCTGGCTATGAGCTGCTGTTGGGCGATAGCGTCACGGGAGTGTCGATGGACGAGCGGTTGTCGCGCAGGTTGCAGCGTTTACTGCCGGCCGGCGGAGATTATTCGATTGTCGTTACATCCAACTTCTCTTCTGCACTCACTGGATTGGCGCTGCTGGTTGATGAGCGGCAGTTGGTTGTGCATCGGTCTCAGGCAGTCCGGTTGCCCAATGGAAGAGCGTTGCCTGACGCTTTCGGCATGTTTTTGCCAGTCATCCAGGAAGTCGGCAGCCGCGACAATATTCTGCCGCAAGATTTCGATGGGCTGGATTCCTTTTGCGTGGTCATGGCTGATGTAGGCGAGCAACCGTTGGAATTACTGGAACTGCCCGGCCGTGATGCGATGCAAGCGGTGATCCTGCCTGTGGCGACACTGGGGCAAGCTGAACCAGATGCGTCCGGGGCGACTGAAATTCCATCGGCTGAGTCGATGCTAGTCGCCGGTGCGGACTTTGTGATCTTGTCAGGACAGGGCGTGCTTGGTGGTCCTGAATGTGGCATCATCATTGGACGCAAACCACAGATTGACAGTATCAAAGCGTCACGTGTTTGGCCCTCGCTCGCAGCCGGTGATGCTGCTCAGGCAATGCTGGCGATGACCCTGGAGGTAGCCGCTTCTGATCCTGATGAAATTCCCGCGTTAGCATTGCTCAATACCAGTGAGGAAAACCTTCGCGGGCGTGCTGAACGTCTGGCTACCAGATTGAGCGGCAGTGACAGCATTCGAAATGTGCAAATCACAGCAGAGGAAGCGCGGCTTACCCGCGATGGACGCTGGTGTTTTGCATCACGACAGATTCGCGTGACTCATGAATCGATGACGGCTCAGGATTGGCAAACCAAATTGATGGACGACATGCCAGCAGTCGCTGTGGAGTGCGTCGGAGATGCCATTTGTGTCGACCTGCGGTGGATTTCCGCTTCGGATGATAACCGGTTGGCTGAAGCTCTGGGCGGGACGATCAATGCGACGCCAAGTTCCTGATGATTCAACATTGGTGGTTCGTCTGCACTGCAGGCTGCCGTCTAGAACTTATCCATCCAAATGAGATGGTTCCACCACGGAGTGTCGTTCGCTTGCGGGGGGCCGGTGGTTGATCTGCCATTGAGCACGATTTCCGTAATCTGCTCGTGGAGTTTTTGTGCAACGCTACTATTTTGCTGCAGCACGTTATTCCGTTCTCCAGGATCTCTGGCGAGGTTGTACAGTTGACGTTTGGACTTGGGGGTCTCCATCACCAGTTTCCAGTCACCATCCCGAATCGCAAAACCACCTGAGGCACTGTGATGAATCATGGGGCCCCTGTTCATCCTTGCATTGGGGTTGGTCAGCACAGGAGCAAAGCTAAAGCTGTCTTCACCCTCATTCGCGGCAAGTTGATTCTCTGTGATCGCTGCCAGTGTTGCCAGGACATCTGTTTGGCAGACAGGCTGATTGCATTGGCTGGCAGGAGAAATTTTAGCAGGCCAGCGAATGAACATCGGCACTCGGTGTCCTCCCTCGTAAATGGAACGCTTGCCTTCTCTGTAAATTCCGTTGCTTTGGTGCGAAAACTTTTTGGATCTCTCTTTCCATGTGGTCTCAGGACCATTGTCGCTTGTGAAAATGACCATTGTATTCTCAGCAAGTTTTTCACGATCCAGCATGTCCAGAATTCGACCCACGTGCCAATCGGTCTCCATCATGAAGTCACCATAGGCGCCGGCGTCGCTCTTGCCGCGGAACTGGTCAATGGGGATGACGGGTTTATGGGGTGATGTGTAGGGCAGGTACAAGAAAAATGGTTCGCCTTGCCGCGCAGTTTTCGCATGTCCCTCAACCCACTCGATTGCTTGATCGGTAAAACGTGTCAGGCATTCGGAATCAACAAAGTCCGGCGCAATTTCAAGCTGTCCACGGACAACACCAAGATCACTCGTGGTACCTGGTTTGGAAAGTTGTTGATCATAGGGAGGCTTGATGCGGTAATCCGCCAGAGCGATTTTGTTGGCTTTTTTCTGGGTGTACTCCGTCGGGGGAACCTTGGCATAACGACCTTCGAACCATGCAAGTACTCCATAGTTCATTGATGCGGGGATGCCCCAGAAATAGTCAAAGCCTTTATCCAACGGCATATCCAAAACAGGCTTGGACCAGTCTCTGGTGCTGCGGTCACCGGGAAAGTCCATGCCAAGGTGCCATTTGCCAACCATGGCGGTCGCGTATCCTCGCTGCTTCAGTAGGCTTGCTAGGGTTGTCCGGCCGTCAGCAATCAGGCAAGCCTTCTCTGCACCGTACACCCCTTTCTTTAACGTCGTTCGCCAACTGTATCGCCCTGTCAGCAGTCCATATCGACTTGGGGTGCAGACCGTGTCACTGCAGTGAGCATCGGTGAACGTCATGCCTTCCTTTGCGAGCCGATCCAGATTCGGGGTCTGGAATTTCGCATCAGGGTTCAAGCAACTGGCGTCACCAAAGCCCTGGTCATCCGTGTAAATGATGATCACGTTGGGGCGATTATCTGCCAGTATCAACGAATTGCCGCAAATTGTCAGAAAAATGATGCAAGCAGCGGTCACGTATTGAATTGATTTCGTCATGGATTAATGCCGTTGGAAGTGCTCACCGAATTGGCTGTATTTGTGATAAGGAACTGCATCGGTTTGCCACGATTTCACGGCCTCGTCATAGATTTGTCGCATGCGAATCAAGTCGCCTGCAGCAGATTCGATGTTTGATAAATCGGTCAGTTCATCAGGGTCACTCTGCGTATCATACAATTCTTCGGTGGGAGAAATCTCGTCGTCGCGGTAGGGCCAATAAATGTACTTCCATGATGCTGTCACCACCGCGTAGCTGTGTGCTTTCTTGGGGCCCCAAACATTAATCAGTGGCAATGAGTCATGGAGCTTTGCTATGGGATCGGTGTAGAGAGGCATCAAGTCCTTGCCATCCATGTTTCGGGGGATTTTGATCCCTGCGAGGTTTAAAATCGTGGGCGCAAAATCAACGTTGCCAGTCAATGAATCACAACGCAGTTGTTTGCCACTATTGCTGTGCCGTGGATCAAAAATGATCAGTGGTACACGTGATGATTCTTCATAAGGCAAGACTTTGGAACCATATCCGTGGGAGCCACAGAAGAATCCATTGTCGGACGTGTAGATGATCACCGTGTTCTTCTTGACACCTGCCTTGTCGATTGCGTCGCGAATCATTCCTAAAGCGACATCGATCGCATAAACCTGCTGATGGTACGTCGCCATGACTTCGTCATACTTGTCGCTGTAGTTCCAACTGTGGAAACGTTCGAACTGGCGCCCTGCACGACTTTGCCGTGAGAAGTGTTCTCCATATTCACGACCATAATTTGCTGGTCGCGTGAATTTTTTTCCGGCATAAATGGAGTCGAATTGAGGATCAGGCGTCGCCGGTTTGTGTGGCGCCTTGAAACTGATGGATAAGCAGAACGGGCGATCCGACTTGGCGGCGTCTGTAATGAAGTCACTGCCAAACCCGCCGTACGACACTGTTGAGTGTGGGTACGCTTTCACGTAATCGGACATCGATTTGTTTCGTTTTGTTTCGTAGTGAGTTTGGCCCGGGCCTCCTCCCCAGCGGTCAAAGCTTTCAGTGGGCAAACTGCCTTTGGAATTCGGTTGCTCTGTAACCTCGAAACCAAACTTGCCAGCGAAAGCAGTCTGATAGCCCTCGGCGCGTAGGAGCATGGGATAGGAACGATGCCAATGTTCTGACAGCAGCGGGCCATGTTCAAAATTGCACCCCGTTTTGTACTCGTACATGCCAGTCATGATGTTGGCGCGGCTCGCCATGCAAATGGCGGTGGTGTCGTAGTGGCAATCAAAAATCATGCCGTCACGCGCTAATTTGTCCATGTTGGGCGTTTGCACGTCGGGGGTGCCATAGCAACCCATGGAGTAGGTGCATTGATCGTCTGCTAACAGGAACACAATGTTGGGACGTTGATCAGCATCAGACTTGTCTGTAGCTGGATCGTCAGCAACTGCCGATCCCAGATGGCAGGCAAGAACGAAGAAACATAGCGCGAAGCGGAATTGGTTTACCATTGGCTTTCAATGATGGAGGGTAATTGAGGAGGCAGGGTAGTTGAGGTTTTGTGTCGTTTATTGGGTCACAGGCTGTGGGGGCACAACTGTTGCACTGCTGACGGGTAGGTCTGTACGGAATTGAATCGCAGTCATTTTTGAAATGCGAATTGAAGCGTTGTCAGACTCGAGTCTCGTTATCTATATCAGTGGGCAGTCTCATTAGTTTAGCAGACGTTGCTTCGGGAATTGGTTTCCTCATGAATGACAGGAAGGGAATGTCCGCTTGACCAAGGGGAAGAGTTCCGTTGAGCTAACGCGCATGTTGTCGCTTGTTCGTAGAGTACGACTTGAGTGCGGCTGATTCAGCGCGGTAAAATGTTTATCTTCCATGGAGAATACTTCCGGTGACCTAAACGAACTTGTGTGATTTTCGTCTCGCGTGCACTCGTGGGATTGACCTGTCAAGTGGCGGCTTCACCAGCACGTGATGCACGAGCGAATTACATACCTCATCGATATCTTGCGGTAGCACTCGTAACCGTTGCGGTTCCGGGCATCCCGGATGACTTCACTTTCCAAAATCGGTGCATGCTCAACGGTCTCAGTCCATGCTCATCCGTCTGCATTTCACTCCGATGGGGCTGGCGCACGGTTGGAAGACGCAGTTTTCAACCCCGCTGCTTTCGGAAGCACCTCGCTATTCTTGCGGTTGTGCGTCTCAGAAGCAGTCGCCTTCCTAACGGGCGGCGAGTCGACGCTCTGATTTGCGGGGCATGCAAAAGCCTAATCGAGAGACTTGCGTTGGGAGGAATCCGTGCGTTTTTGATCTCGCTTCTTGAGGCCTGCACGATCCATCAGCGAAGTCCGCATCAGTTCCTCCATGTAGTCATCATCGGCTGGTGGAGGACCGCATGCACCAAGAGCCTGGGGATCGTATTCGATGATGTATTCGTGCCTGGCGAATGCGACCTTGCTGTTCGGATCGACACGCTTGCGAGTAACGGTTCGATTGTCAACTTTAATGCCATTACGACTGTTGAGGTCGCGGATGAACCAGTAACCCTGTTCCAGTGTCAGGCGGCAATGTTGTGTTGAGATGTTTTTGAAACCCAACTGGATGTCGGCTTCGCCTCGGCGGCCGATCATCAAGCGTTTCTTAAGTAGCGGAATTGGGTCGCCACCACCGATAGGAGTGAGTTGTCCATATTCTCCGGCGAATACAGGTTCTTCGCTGCTACTCACAATGTTTTCTCAATAATCCGGGGGAGGGGAATTTTGTCTTGATCAATCCGCGATAAACTGTGCACGTGATCGCATTTGTACTCGACGATTGCGGAACCTAGGTCAGGTTGCCTAGATCGTGCAGCCTGATCAGCGGGTCAGCACATTCAGGCCCAAAATGTCGAGTGCAAGGTCTCAGGTTCAGGTTCAGGTTCAGTGGGTCGACTAAGGGCGTCTGCCGTATCCGAGCGTAAGTCGACTCGGATTTGGTACAGTGCTCGCACGACCTCACGCTGTTGCCATTGCTGCAGTGTACTCTATTTTGGCTTCTCCCCTCCATTTGGCAACTGTTGACGTGTCTTCTACTGCAGATTTTGACCCACGATTGGCTTGGCAGGAGGAGGATTTGCTGATGAATTCGTTTGGCGCGTTTCTGAAACGTAAATTCGGCGGCCGAACTCAGCGGGTTAGCATCGATGCCGGTTTTACCTGCCCCAACGTCGATGGGGCAGTCGCTCGGGGGGGCTGTAATTTCTGTGACAATCGCTCATTTAGCCCGTCACGGCGGGTGCGTCTGCGTCAAGTCAGCGAACAGTTGCAGTCCGGAATGACCAGTGTTCGTGAGCGATATGACAAAGTCGCCAGTTTCATTGCCTATTTTCAACCCGCTACCAATACCTACGCTCCCGTCGAGCAGTTGCAGGAAGTGTTCGAACTCGCGATGTCCTTGGATGAGCAGGTGGTTGGTTTGGCCATTGGAACTCGACCCGATTGTGTCCCTGAATCAGTTTTATCCATGATTCAGCGACTTGCAGCAGAAACCTATATTTCGCTCGAATACGGGATGCAGACCATTCATGATGAGGGTCTGGTCTGGATGAATCGGGCTCATAATCATGCGGACATGGTCAACGCGATGGACCGTAGTCGGGGGCGGGGATTCGAATGCTGCGCCCATGTCATTTTGGGAATTCCAGGGGAGTCCCATGAGATGATGATGCAGACAGCAATGGAAATTGGTGTGTTGGGTTTTGATGCCGTCAAAATACACAATCTTTATGCGGTCAAAGATACACCGTTGGGGCAGCAGGTGATCGACGGTGAGATCGAGATGATGGATCGAGATGACTATGTCAAAACGGTTGTTGATTTCCTCGAAAGAATCCCGCCGGAGGTGGTGGTAGAGCGTATCAGCGGAGACGCACCTCGAAATTTTCTGATTGCTCCTCAGTGGTGCCGCGAGAAGTCAAAATTGAGAATCGACATCGAGGCAGAATTGCGGCAACGGGGGACCAGGCAGGGCAGCCATTTCGTTCCACCGACTGTGCCGCCCGGAGATCGTCCGGTGCCTGACGATTTGACACCACAAAACATCCGAAACCAAATCGAAACAAGGGGGCGTTTGCCCGTTCTGAAAATGCAGGAATGAGCAAGGGAAAATCAGCTCCTCGGTTCACGCCGGGCTGAATCGCAGGAGGCCGCTTTGCCACTTCCCCCTCGCGGTGGGGCAGTTGGCAAGTTAACCTCTCGATAGCAAGGTGCTTTCACGTGTCGGTCACCCAGCATTTCGGTAATACAGAGTTTCGGTAATACCCATTCAACCAAGAACCATTTCCTGAGAAGAACTGCTCCATGGCAAGAGTTGGAATCGTTTTTGGATTGTTGCTGTGCGGTTTGACTTATGCCGCCATGGTTTGGGATCCGGAGAAAATCCCTGCGCAGTTCATTCCGATGATGTTCGGAATACCTTTGTTATTTTGCGGTGTGGTTGCTCTGAACCCGCATCGCAGAAAAATATCGATGCAGGTCGCGGCAAGTGTCGCTGGCTTGGGCGGTGTTTTTGGTTCATTATGGTGTGTGACGCGAGGTCTTCGCTTGGCGACCGGAAAGTTAGTGAACGTGCATGGTCTGACGATCATTGCGGTGATGTCACTGCTATGTCTGGTATTTGTTGTAGTGTGGGGGCGTTTGTTTTTTCAAATGCGACGCAGGCAAGCCGCTCGTGCGGTCTCGTGTGACGCAGCCGGGAACAACGACGAAGTTCAAAACTTGAGTTCTACCGAAGAAAAATGAGTGACGAGCACGGTGCATTGGATTTGCTGTTGGTTGCTTTTGAAGGCGCCGACCCGTTGCGGACACGCGTTCACCGTGTGCTTTCAGCTTTGCCGTGCGAGGTGCAGCGCGACTTCACGGAAGATCCTCGTTTCTGCATTCGTCCACTGACGCGGAAAAGTTCTTGCGAGACGCTGCTCGCTTTTCCAGCTCCGGATGGTTCTGTCAGCCGCTGTGTTGTTTTGAAAAAACGCTTGGCTAGCTGTTCACTGGCATTCGGGTTGTATGTGATCGCCCATGAGCTAGCGCACGCTTACCTTCGCAATGGACCATGGCAGCAGTTTGCCGATCCAGAAGAAGCAGCGGATGCGTTGGCGGCCAGTTGGGGCTTTGATAAACCCGCATCCTGGTTCTAGTCTCGAAGATGTTTGATTTTGAATCCCCATCAGGATTCTTGTTCAATCAAACGTAGAAGACGCGGGATGAATTTCCGGAGCGCTCGCGAGCGGTGACTGATGGCTCGCTTTACGGTTAAATCGAGTTCACCAAACGTGCGATGGTATTCTCGGATGATGAACAGCGGGTCATACCCGAAGCCCGCACCGCCGCTTCGTTGGTGCGCGATGCGTCCTCCACAGCGACCGTTCTCTTCGAGGCGTACTTGCCCTTCTGGGTCTGACAGGCACAGGTAGCAATTGAAGTGCGCATCCCGTCGATCATCAGGAACAGCTTCGAGTTCGCGTAGCAACTTGTCGTTGTTCGCTTCGTCATCACCATGGGTTCCTGCATAGCGGGCAGACATGACCCCTGGTTGACCTTTGAGGGCGTTGACTGTCAGACCACTGTCTTCTGCTAACACCCATCGCTGCAGGTGTTTCGCCTGCTCCGTTGCCTTCAAGGCCGCATTTGCCTGAAAAGTGTCGCCGGTCTCGTCAACGTCAATGGACTCTGGAATCTCCGCGAGCGTTGTCAGCTGTACTTGATCCTCTGGCAGCAATAAGCGAAGTTCGATGAGTTTTTTCGCGTTATTTGTACCAAGGACAAGTTCAAACATGATCAACGATTTCCAAAGGTTGCGCCATAGAGGCTGCGTCGGGTTGGTTTGGGAACGGAGATGGGAGTCGGCTCAACATCGAAAGGAATCATCGCCACATTGTTGCTCGCGACACCCTTACTTCCGGCGGGCACCTGTTGGGCTAGTTCCGGCCGAACATTGAAAGCACTGAACTCTTTCATCACTTTTCGAATTTCAGCGTCGTACTCAAAACGACCATCTGCTAATTCACGTCCTAGCGTATCAAAACTTCCAATCGTTACCAAGGATCGAGAGCGATCATGAAATTGATAAGCTTCGACGCCCTGTGCTCGTAGCTTACGGGTCATCTTGTCAGCATCAGCGGCAAACTTGTCCAGTCGCGCCATGCTCGGCTCAATGTCACCCTTCTTCTTCATGTCAATGATCTTGCCAAGTCCTTCAAAGGTCTTGACCACGACCGTGTATTTGCCGTCACATTTCATCAGACTGTGCTTGGTGTCCTCGTTCAGTTGATGCACGAACGAGTCGACTTTCGGAGCGGCAAAGTATTCTTCAGGTAGCATGGGATTGCGGGTGACAAACGCGCTGCCCATGGGGCCTCGAGATTTGCTGGCACCTGCTTTGAGCAATCGGTGCGTAATCGACTTGACCGTGGTCACTGGATTGCTGCGGTCCGTCTCAGCAGCCAAGTCGTCTGGGTTCTCGTAAACCTTGGGCTTGGCAGTGCGGATCTTTTCCAGGTCTTTTTCCACGCTCGGGTGTGATACCGAGTCGTATTCACCCACGAGAACGGCATAGGCATCATACTGGTAGCGGTTGGCGTAGCGCACCGAACGCGACGTGTTAGCATTGCGTCCAATCGTTCCCGTAAAGTCGAATTTTTCTTTGTAAATGTAGGCGGCCAGATTGAGGTCGTCACGAATTTCCAAAGCGAGCCGTTCAGCACGTTCTTTGGATCCGGCACCCACAAAGTTGGTCGCGAGGATTAACCATGGACCGTCTTCTTCGCTCAGTTCATAGGTTTTGGAAGCGTCAGCTTCGACTGCCGGTGCTCGCTTGAACATCTTCAACAAGCTGGGAGTGTCAGCTTGAATGACGCCAGCGCAAAGGAATAAACATGACAGTGAAAGTACAGTTGCTCGTTTCATGACGAATCCGTGAATTCCGCAGGTTTGCGACAAAATTGATTCAAGAATTGTGTCTTAGCAGAATCGAACAAGTTGGCGAAAGACAAATTTGTAGTTCATCTGAAATGCAAGCAACGTATCGCTGTGGTGAGGGAATAAGCAGAAACCGAGCTCTCGGCAAGTTTGGGTGGCCTAAAGCTGCAATTGACTGCTTAGCACCGCTGCCTGGCTCCGATTCGTGCCCACTCATCCAGTAACACGTGAAGCCAGTCATACAGAAATGCAGCAAGACGGAAAAATAGGTGGGCGGAAATCCACCCTTGGCTGAATAGCGACGGTTAGCCGACCGGTGGTTTCGTCGCGGTGCTTCTATTTGGTTGCAGTGTAGGCATACCGGTTTTGAACATTCGGGTCCATCAACCCTGCCGTATTCCAAGGTGCAAGTCCTTCTGGAATCATAGCTTGGTAGTCGTTGTTGGGTTGCCGCAAGGCGAAGCATGCTTGCTCGGTAAACTCAACAAATTCGGGGTCGTCGGCGTTCCAAAGGTGGGTCGGGTTTTGCCCCTGCTGGTAACGTTCTTCACAGCAAATGGCGCCGGCAAAATAAATCATGCAAGCTGCTGTGAACCGCTCGAAATCTGCCATTACCAAGTAGGCAGTGCTCACCAGTTCGTCAAGCACTTTGCTCTCCTTGAAAAATGAATTTTCGTATTGTTCGACTGCCTGTTTTTGTTCTGTTCCATTCTGCTCCGACATGATTATGTTCAAAATCCTGTCGACGCCTGCTAGTGCATGGGAGATGCCGGTGCTGTGCAAAGGGTCCAATGTCATGGCTGCAGTGGGAAGCATGAGATGACGCTGGCTGAGCACTGGAGCAACCAGGCGTTGCAGTCGACCAGTCGATTGAACACCTTGGGGAGGTGCGATTAACGAGGCCGTAGCCATTAGTTCCGCGAGCGATGGATAGTGATGAAAGTCATGGGGCAGCGATTGTGGCTTCGGGATGTCTGACCTGTTGCCATATTCTGCTGGGAAGAGAAGTTCAGGTCCTATCCACTCTGTTCGACCTACACTGGTGATTCCATTGTTGAAACGCAGCATCCACAACCATCCGTTCTCGAGCAGATGGTGTTGAGCCGCATCATCTGAGTCAAACGGATTGAAGCCGGTGTTCTGCCCAAGTTCGTTGAGCTTTTGCGACCAAGAGCCAACGGCACGATAGTGGCCATACGCAGTGCGTGTCTGAGTGCGCAGGGTAGGGGTGAGATCAGTGGTGTCCCGTAGTCTGGCTGATACTGATGCAGCACCTGAGGCGTCGACAATCCAGTCACTATCCAGAGTGGCCTCGCCGGTCTGGTGCATGGATCGCAGGGTAAATGTTCCCGAGTTGGCCTTGTCGATCTGCACAATTTCGTGACCGATAAGTTCCATGACACCCAGATTGACTGCTTGTCCAAATAAGAACTGGTCGACTTCCTCTCGATACCAATGAGTATCGGCCACATCATTGTTGGCACTGGCTGCCACCAGCAAACTGTTCTGCCCCAACGTTTGTTCAGAGAAAGCTTGATCGCGGTGGTGCTGGTAGTAACTGAACCCACGTTTACGTCCGCAAGCAATCTCTGGAAATTGGCTCTGCCAGCTACTCCACGTTGATAATGCTTCCAGATAAGGCAGTTCGTGGTTTTGAGCTAAACGCCTTAGGATCATATCGGCCAGCGGTGTTGAGGACTCACCAATTGCGAAACGCGGGTGGTGCGTGCGGTCGATCAACGCCACGCGAAGTCCAGACTTTGCTAGTGCGGCTGCGAGGATTGATCCTGCGAATCCCGCTCCGATGACCGCCACATCAACCTTGTTTTTCATGTGCTTTCACCGATGTGATCAGGTTGTATGAGGGGCTCAGGTTCACGAGATGCTTTCTTTAGGCATGCTGGGTCAGGTTGCTTTGCTGAAGCCGTGAGTATCCCGTGTCATGCACCGGGACATCCCACAAGTCCAAAGTGACAACAGCTCGGCCGTCAGCATCCTGCAACAGCTTTTCGTGTATTTCAGCGAGTAATGCAGTTGAAAAATCTGGCAGTTGATCGGCCCTGCCTCCCCAGCCGTGACCGCTGCGAGCAGGGATGATGCTGACGTGTCTTGCCCCGCAGGCAATCGCGTGCCGCAGGGATAACCGTGTCCAACGAACGGATTCAACCACGTCGATCCCGGGAACACCAAGGATGAGGAACACTCGCAGGTCGACACCAAAGCGAGTTATTTCACTGGCGTAGCGGCTAAAGTCATCGCGAGACATCTGTTTTTCCAGGCGGTCAAGCCACCGTGGTTGAACCGTTTCAAGCCCAACTGCGATTTCGAATTGGCAGGTGAGGAGTGGTAGGAATGCCTGCAGCCTGCTTTTGCCGAATTGAGGGTGGTTTTCTATGATCACGCGGTCAAAGCGATTGCAGCGTTCCGCGATTTCAGAGTAATCCGCGGGCGGGATGCTCCTTGGGTCAAAGAAGTTGCCGCTGTTGTAAAGTTTCAGCCACTTCGCATTGGAGTCTTGGATCGCACTATCAATCTGGCGTGCGATTGCACCCGAGGGTGTTGCCGCAGAAAGTGTGTTCAGGTGCAAATCGCACATGTTGCAGCCAATGGGGCACTGCGACGCAGTCAGAAACACCGTTGTCGTGCTGACTTCGTTTCCCTCACCATCTGGTTCTGCCTCGTGCAGAACCAGATAAGGCGTATCTGCCGAAAGTTGCTCGCGATTCATGGGGTTAACTGGTGTCGTCGCATGGCTATCAGGCACTGAAATGGCAGTCACGTGCAATTTTGAAATGGAATCACTCAGACAAACCAAGCCGGGCCTTGAGGCGTGTGAGCATGGCTGCAGTCGCGAGTGTCACAATCAGCAGGCTGAAAATGATGTAGCCAAAGAACAGTTTCAGGTTGCCAACATTTGCAGGTTTTTCATCAAACTCCTGTTTCAGGAATTCATCTAACGGGATGGCAAACAATGCAGAGAATGGACTTGCGATTCCTGTCCACTCCATTTTGGCGATGCTGTCAGGGCTGAATTTCAGGATTTCCATGACCGTCACTGCAGCAGGCGGACCCACGTAAAGCAACAGCAGGATCGTGTACGTCGTCAGCAGGGCGATCGACGTTTTTTCATTGAACAGTGAACTGGTCAGTGCGACGGTTGCGTTTACCAAACACACCAAAGTGACAACCACAAACATCGCAATTACCGCCTCCCAGTTGCTCCAGAAAGTCATGTTCAAGGCGGTGCCAAGTAGGAGTGGCCACAGCAGAAATGATGTGAGTACTGCAGAAATCCGGAATCCGACGATGAATTTTCCCCACAGGATTTGCCATGGTGTCAACGTGGTGGTCAGTAGCAGGTCCAGGGTTTGGCGTTCTCGTTCACTGGTCATGCTGCCAGCCAAGAAAACGGGGCCGACCAGCATGCTGAAAACCACGACATAAACCGAGAACCACGCACATTTTTCAATCTGCCAGAACAGAAAAATGCCCATCAGGGGAATCGCCAACAACATGCTGATCTGGATCACCAACCGCAGCATCAAGGTGCCTTGGCTGAAGATTTCGCTATGAATTTCCTTGTCATAAACCGGATTGGTTCCATCCGGCATGAGTTGGCGTTTCTTCGGCGGAGCAAACAGTCGATCTGGAAATTGATCAGGCTGAATCACAAGCCCGACAGCCTCTTCGGCCTCTTTTTCAAGGTCGATGACCTCCTTTCCCTCGCTGCCAACATCAGGTGGATATAGCATCCGACCAGCAGCAGCGGAACACATCAGGATGGTTGCTGTTAAAGCGACAGCAGGGAACACCAGAAAAGCAATTTGCAGTCTCAATTCACCAGCATTGGTCAATGCAGTCCACGCAGTGACCGCCCCAATCACCAGTGGCAAAATGACCAAGTAGCTGACGACCAAGGAACTGCTGGTGCGTGAAAAGTAACTGCTGCAGAAAACGCCGATGGCGCCAAATAGAATCACTGATACAATCAGTCCGCTGTAAGCCGCCAGCACCTCGTAAACACTGACGCCACCAAGCGGCAGGCAAAGAACGATGATTGGCAGGGAAGCCACAATCAGCATTCCCAGATGGGTCAACGACGCTACCATTTTTCCAAGTACGATCGCGCCAGGACGCAATGGACTAGCCAGTAGCATTTCGTAGGTCAGACGTTCTTTTTCGCCAGTGATGGCACCAGCCGCAAAGCTGGGCGCCATTAATGATGCGATGACATACTGGCCAAGGAAGAACAGGTCCACCAATTGTTTGGCTGACTGTGGATTGGTAGTCAGATCCAATACCGTGTCGGATGGCCACGCTAGTAGAACAACTCCAGACAGCAGCAGTTGGTAGGCGGCAAGTAAAACGAATGCACGATTGGTTCGCAGGTTGACTAACAACTCCCGCTGCAGCACCGGATTTTCAAATACGTACATTGGATTGCCGTTCGACTAAAAATTGACTTTGCGGGTGTGATCCAAAATGGGAGACTTCGATTTTTCGCCGGCTTCTTCATGCACATACTGCGGCACCGCATAGCCTGGTAAGACCGTTCGAAGGTTCTCGATTATTTTAAGGCCGGTCTCAACCGGAACCTCAAAATGGGTTGCTCCACGCACGCGATCCAGTTGGTGCAAGTAGTATGGCTGAATTCGATGATTCACGAGTTGACGGCAAAGCTCCACCAGAACTTCAGTTTGATCGTTCACGCCACGCAGTAAAACCGCTTGATTTAACACGGGGATTCCTGAGTCGATCAGTTGAGCTGTTCCTGACAGGACGCTATCGGACAGTTCTTGCGGGTGATTGGCGTGAACAACCATCCAGACGGACAGACGACTTGAAGATAACCGTTTTACGAGTTCCCCAGTAATTCGCTGAGGAATCACAATAGGCATCCGCGAGTGGAGACGCAGCCGCTTCAAGTGCGGGATGTCCTCAAGAGCTGAGATTAACTGATCCAGTTTCTCGTCGGTGGTTGTAAGTGGGTCACCTCCGCTGAGGATCACCTCTTCGATGTCTGGATGATTTTGTAGATATTCGATCGAGGGCAACCAGTCGTTCTGGCGGGACCCCGTTTGCTGGTAGGGAAATTCACGGCGAAAACAATAGCGGCAGTGAATTCCGCAGGCGGAAGTCGTCAGAATCAGGGCCCGGCCCTCGTACTTGTGCAGCACGCCAGGCGAAACCAGAGCACTCAAATCACCGACGGGATCAGCCGCAAAGCCTGCTTGTTCGATCTCCTCCTCGGTCACTGGCAGGACCTGTCTCAGCAGGGGGTCATCCGGATTTTTCGGCTGAATGCGGGCCACGAATTCGAGTGGAGCAAACGTGGGGAAGTTCCGCTCACCCGCCAGTTTGCCTTCCGCCCCCAATACTTTGGCAGAATCTGGAGGCAAACCGACCGCTTTTCTGAGCTGCTGGCTCGAGCGAATCGCGCGTTTCATCGCTACTTGCCAATGAACTGGCTCTAATTCATCCAATGGGAAGGCTGGCACTTCACCAGGAAGGTGAAAAGCGGTCGGGACAAACTCGTCGCTTGTCGCTAGAATCTTGCCGGATTGGTTGGTCGACCCGTTCCGCATCGCTCGAATCAACGATTATCCCTCTCGTTCTACTTCACTGACTCGTACGACGGAGCCATCTTTTAATATGGCTACTTATAACACAAGCGACTTCCGAAAAGGACTCAAGGTAGAAATTGATGGCGAACCCTACCTGATGACCGAGATGCAATTTGTAAAGCCAGGCAAAGGAAATGCCTTTTACAAGTGCAAAATGAAGAATTTGGTACGTGGCACCTCCTTGGATCGAACCTACAAAGGTGGTGATTCACTCCAGTCAGCCGATGTTGAGACGACGGATGTGTCGTTTCTCTACCGGCAGGGTGAGGACTACGTGTTCATGCACCAAGAGACTTTTGAGCAATATGAAGTCACTAAGGCCGTTGCTGGAGAGGTCTGGAAATACCTCAAGGATGGTATGCTCTGCACGATGACACTGTACAACGGCAACGCAATCATTGTTGAGGCTCCCAATCAGGTTGAGCTGGAAGTGGTCGATTGTGCACCGGGTGCCAAAGGCGATACCGCCACGAATGTCACCAAGCCAGCCAAGGTTGAAACCGAAGCCGAATTTATCGTCCCAGGCTTCATCAAGGTCGGTAATGTGATCAAAGTCGACACGCGAACCGGCGAATACGTTGAGCGGGTCAGTAACTGACTGCCCTCGGCGGGGGTAAATCTGTGCATGGAATCGCCTGCTTTTCAGCAGGCCTTCATGCGGGGCAATCTTGCAGATTGCGGAATCCCGGACGTGCGAACAGTGGTCTGGTTACGATAGATCCGCGGAATAAAATAATGGGAGATAGAGAGAATTCGCAGGATTGCGGCCAGAATCTCTCGCTCTCAGCTTTGCTGCCTTCGGTGCAACGATGGTCAATACACTTCTCCTCCCTGAATTGCGTGAGATGCTGGCTGATGAAAATCAGGCTGAGCTGGAGGAGTTCTGTGTAGCCTTGAATCCCGGACGCACGGCCGAGTTCATGGAGGGACTATCGGACGTCGAAGTCTGGTCAGTGCTGCAGTTTGCTGAACCCGATCGAAGAGCCGAAATCTTTGGTTATTTTCCCGAAGAGCGGCAAATTGCCATGCTGGAAGTTCAGCAGCCTGATCAGGTCGCTGAGCTGGTCGAGGAAATTCCAGCCGATGATCGTGTCGACCTGATTCAGGAATTGCCTGATGATCGCGTTGATCAGATCATGCCACTGTTGCCGGTGGAGGATCGAAGGGATATCCAGCGGTTGCAGTCCTACCCGGAGGGCACCGCTGGAGCCTTGATGACCACCGAGGTGGCAATGCTCAGCGAGAACCTCACCGCTCGCGAGGCGCTCGAGGAACTTGGCCGCCAGGCAAGTGAGCTGGAAACCATCTACTATCTGTACGTTGTTGATGAAAATCGCCTGCTACGCGGAATCGTTTCGACCCGGCAGCTCGTGTCTTCGCTGGTTCGCCCCACGAGGAAGCTTGGTGAGATGATGGAATCCGATCTCGTCGTTGCCATCGCGAGCGACGATCAGGAAACGGTCGCTCAAGCTGTCGAAAAATACAATCTATTGGCGATTCCGGTCGTCGATAGTGGGCGGCAATTATTGGGCATCATTACCCACGATGATGTCATTGATGTCGTTCGAGAAGAACTGGCCGAGGATGCACAGCGAATTGCGGCAGTCGCCCCACTGGAAGACGAATATCTGAGAATTGGATTGTGGACCCTGTCCTGGAAACGAGGGATCTGGCTGACCATCCTGTTTTTTGCGGCTCTGCTTACCGCCTTTGCGTTGCGGCACTATGAGCTTGAATTGGAAAAGTTCACGTGGCTCGTCTGGTTCATCCCTCTCATCATTAGCGCTGGTGGAAACTCAGGCAGCCAGTCGGCAACCCTTGTCATCACCGCGATGACCAGTGGTGAAGTCGAATTCCGTGACTGGCCCCGAGTCATGTACCGTGAAGTACTCGTGTCGTTGACCCTTGGGGGGTTCCTGTCGCTGATCGGTTGGCTCGTTGCGATCTTCATCGCACCCAACCTCAAGGATGCGCTTGTGATCCCTCTGACCCTGCTGTCGGTCATCGTTTGTGGTTGTCTGTGCGGTGGAGCCTTGCCCATTCTGTTCAAGCGATTGGGGCTTGATCCCGCCATGATGAGCAATCCATTCGTGGCTGGCATCGTTGATATTCTGGGAATCGTGATTTATATCAACATCGCCCGATTTGTACTCAGCTAGGCAAGTCTCGACGCCAGTCCCAAAACCTGGGCTTACCGACGTCTGGGGCTGAGATAATTATGTCTCTTGCTTTCACAGCTCATTCTGGACCTGACGCCGAAAGGGAAGCATGCAGCATCAGTAAAGCAACAGTGCAACAGAAGTAGTGCAACAGCAGAGCAGCAGTTACGAGTGATATCGGTGCCTTTCAACCATATTGGCCCAGCCGATGCTGAGTCACAAAAAAAAGACGACCAACAATGTTGGCCGCCTTTCTGTAAGACTCATTTTGTCCGATCAGGATCAATACATGTCGTGATCGCCACCGGTACCTTTGGCACCACCTTCTTTTGGCTTCTCGGCGACCAAAGCGTCGCTGGTCAGCAGCAAGGTGGCAACGCTGGCGGCGTTTCCAAGTGCTGTGCGAGTCACTTTCGTCGGGTCGATCACTCCGGCTTTGACCAGGTCTTCGTAGTTGTCAGTTAAAGCGTTGTAACCACCGTTACCTTTCATGCCGAGAACTTTCTCGCACACGATACCACCGTCCTGACCAGCATTCTCAGCGATCATAGTGAGTGGGGCACGGCAAGAACGAAGCACAATGTTGTAGCCAACAAGTTGGTCTTGGGTGAGTTCCTCAGAAGGCTTGACCGTACCTGAAGCACGCAGCAGAGCAACGCCGCCACCGGGAAGGATTCCTTCTTCGACAGCAGCACGTGTGGCGTGAAGGGCGTCCTCGACACGTGCTTTTTTCTCTTTCATCTCGCTCTCGGTTGCAGCACCGACATTCACTTTTGCAACACCACCAGCGAGCTTAGCGAGTCGCTCTTCCAGTTTCTCGCGATCGTAGTCGCTGCTGCTGTTCTCGATCTCACGGCGAATCTGGTCGATCCGAGCTTTGATTTCGCCGGTCTTTCCGCCACCTTCGATGATCGTGGTGTTGTCTTTGTCGATAATGATCTTCTTGGCACTACCAAGTTGTGGAAGATCGACGCTTTCAAGCTTGACGCCGAGTGCCTCAAAGATGGCATTACCGCCAGTGAGGATTGCGATGTCCTCCATCATGGCTTTGCGGCGATCGCCGTATCCGGGAGCCTTCACGGCACAAACGGTGAAGGTGCCACGAAGTCGGTTGATGACGAGAGTCGCGAGTGCTTCACCATCGACGTCTTCGGCGATGATCAACAGAGGTTTTCCCTGTTGCACGACTTTCTCAAGCAGTGGCACCATGTCCTTGATGTTGCTGATCTTTTTCTCGAACACCAAAATGTAGGCATCTTCGAGAACTGCTTCCATCGAGCTCGAATCAGTCACGAAGTAGGGTGACAGATAACCGCGGTCAAACTGCATTCCCTCGACCCACTCTTGCTCGGTTTGAAGGCTTTTGCCTTCATCGACGGTGATCACACCGTCTTTGCCGACTTTGCTCATCGCGTCTGCAAGCAAGTCGCCGATCTCACGATCGTTGTTGCTGGCGATCGTTGCGACGTTTGCCATCGCTTCCTGATCCTTCACCTTGGTTGCCATCTTGTGCAACTTATCGGTAAGATCCGAAACAGCAGTCTCGATTCCACTTTTCATCTGGATCGGATTAACACCTGCAACAACAGCCTTGAGGCCCTCGTTGAAGATTGCTTCCGCCATGACGGTTGCGGTGGTGGTTCCGTCACCAGCAACATCGCTGGTCTTGCTGGCGACTTCGCGAACCATGCGAGCGCCCATGTTCTCGTAGACATCTTCGAGATCGATTTCCTTGGCGACAGTGACGCCGTCTTTGGTGACGGTGGGGCTGCCGAAGCTTTTCTGAAGAATCACGTTGCGGCCCTTGGGGCCGAGTGTGACTTTCACGGTGCGGGCAAGCTTGGAAACGCCGCGGCGAATCGCTTCGCGTGCTTCTTGTTCGAATGCAATAATCTTTGGCATGATTTTTCTTAAGTTATGTTGTAAATGTCAGTGGGACAAAAATTGCTGTGCGGTCGCCGGGTTTTATCCGATGACTGCAAGCACGTCGTCTTCACGCATTAGCAGGTACTCGACGTCGTCGATCTCTACCTGCTCTCCTGCGTAACTACTGAACAAAACGACATCGCCGTTGTTCAGCTGGCTCTCCGCACGCGAGCCGTCGTCAAGAAGACGCCCGCTACCTACGGCAACGACTGTGCCACGAGCTGGCTTCTCGCGTGCCGAATCAGGAAGAACGATTCCGCCTGCGGTTGTCTCTTCACTCTCGACTCGCTTGACGACGATTCGCTCGCCCATGGGTTGAAGTCGAATTTTGGCCTGTTTTTTGGTGGCGGTTGCCATCGGTGGAGTACCTCTCTCTGCGAGCGGGAATTGTAGGTCTGTCAGTATTATTAAAATATCGAGTCTTCTCCGCCGAGGTCGCCCCCAACGCCAACTTGGCATCTCTCGGGTCGAACTGGACGTTCAGCGCACGATTGGCAGTCAACTGCAATGTTGGGGCCTTTGTAGCAACCCCCGTGCCATTGGTTGAAAATGTTTCGCAAGTCATTGCTATCATTGGGTTTGGTGGAAAATGGCATCTCGGCTTGCCTTGCCAGTTTTCCAAATTGGCAGGCAGCGGCTTCGCCAATTTCGCGGCAGTCAGCCCGCATGCAGTCATGACGGGACGCTTTTGTCGCGCGCTTTTGCCCCTGATCGGGGCTTCGGGCTGAAGGCTTGAGTTCGGGGCTTCGGGCTGAAGGCTCAGGAATTCGCCTGAATCGGGCACTACAGAAACTCGGTGTGTGCCCCGATTTCCGCCCCGCGGTTAGTTTGCCGAGTTGTTTTGGCCCTAATCTCCCTGGATTCACGCCAAATCCATTCACGGGGTGCCCACCCTCACGCTGGCGTGGCTTAAGCACGAATCACGCCTTTTGTCGCCACGCAAATCTGGAGCATGCCTCTCAGGGGGGGACGCGTTTGGGCTTCGGGCCCAGTCTGGTCCTGTTGCTAACTTGGTTGCACTAACAAGTTTTCTCTGGCAGGCGTTTTCTTTGGCTGACACCTTCCTGCCGCAGGCACCGCACAGCGGCGTCTTTCAACGCAAGCGGTGCGGATAACCTTTGCTTTCGTGGGCGGGGCTAGCTTTTGGCGGCTTCAGCTACGGCTTCGGCTGTGATGTTGAAGTGCTTGTAGACTTCGCTGTAAGGCCCGCTGGCGCCATATCCATGCATGCCGACAAACTTACCATCGAGTCCAAGCCAGCGGTCCCAGGACATTCGCAGTCCGGCCTCAACTGCCACGCGATTGGTGACCTCGTTGGGCAGCACCTGCTGCTGGTACTCGGTCGATTGGTCAGCAAAAAGATCGAGACATGGCATGCTTACAACGCGTACTTTCATGCCATCGGCGGTCAAGGCTTTGGCTGCTTCGACGCAGAGTCCTAGTTCGCTGCCACTGCCCATCAAGATCGTGTCTGGAGTACCTTCACAGTCCGACAGAACGTAGCCACCCTTGCTAGACAGGCTTGCAGGGGCGTATGTGTCTCGGTCAAGGGTCGCCATATTTTGGCGTGAAAGGACGAACGCACTGGGATGAGTTGTCATCGCCATGGCCGTTCGATAGGACTCAGCGACTTCATTTGCGTCGCCAGGACGGAATACGTAGAGCCCGGGGATCGCGCGGCAGGCCGAAAGGTGCTCGACCGGTTGGTGGGTTGGCCCGTCTTCACCCACGCCGATGGAATCGTGCGTGAGGATGTAAGTCACCGGTTGGTGCATGATGCTCGCTAATCGCATGCCGGCCCGCATGTAGTCGGTGAAGACGAAGAAGGTGGCTGCGTAGGATTTCAGACCTGACAGCGACATGCCGTTCACGATGCCCGCCATTGCGTGCTCGCGAATTCCGAAGTGCAGATTGCGTCCACCGTAGTGTCCCGGCAGAAAATCGCCAGCGCCCTCGAATGTCAAATTTGACTTGTTACTGGGGGCCAAGTCGGCCGATCCACCGATCATGAACGGGATGTTTGCTGCAATTGCGTTCAGCACTTTGCCGCTGCTGTTTCGCGTTGCGTCACCTTTTTCGCTGGCTTCAAACGAAGGGATGTCTGCGTCCCAGCCCTCTGGCAGATCGCCATCGAACATCGCCTGCAGTTCTTTCGCTTTTTCGGGGTTCGCTGTCTGGTAAGCGGCCCAAATCTCGGCCCAGGCGGCATAGCTCTCTGCGCCGCGCTGGCCAACGTTGGCGTCAAAGTGTTCCCGAACCCCATCGGGGACGTAGAACTTTTCGTCGGCTGGCAGCCCGTAACTCTGTTTTGCCAGGGCGATTTCGTCCCAGCCTAGTGGTGCACCGTGGGCACCATGGGTGTCCTGTTTGTTGGGTGCTCCGAACCCGATGATGCTTTTTACGATGATGAGTGTCGGCTTGTCACTGCATGCCTTGAAGTTTTCCATTCCTGCTTGCAGGGCGGCAAGATCATTCGCGTCGTCGACTTTGACAACGTTCCAACCGAGGCCTTCGAAGCGTTCGCCTACGTTTTCACTGAAGGCCAGATCAGTGTCGCCCTCGATCGTGATGTGATTGTCATCGTACAGCCAGCAGAGGTTATCAAGCTTCAGGTGTCCCGCCAAAGAAGCGGCTTCGCAGGCAACCCCTTCCATCAGGTCACCGTCGCTGCAGACTGCGTAAACGTCATAGTCGAACAGTTGGTGTTCGTCGGTGTTGTAGTTGTCGGCCAGCCATTTCTGCGCCATCGACATCCCAACAGCATTGCTGACACCGGCTCCCAGTGGGCCAGTGGTGGTTTCGATTCCGGCGGCTTCGCCAAATTCAGGATGCCCTGCGCAGGGGCTGCCGATTTGTCGGAACGTCTCAATGTCCTCAAGCTTGATGGACAACTCGTCGGTGGTTTGCCCCGTTTCGTCCGTTGCCTTGACCCCACTCAGATGCAGCACGCTGTAAAGCAGCATCGATGCATGCCCGCACGAAAGAATAAAACGATCTCTGCCGGGCCAATTGGGTTGGGCAGGATCGTATTTCATCGCGTGGTTGAAAAGCTGGTAGGCAACAGGGGCCAAAGCCATGGGGGTGCCTGGATGGCCGCTGTTGGCAGTCTGGACCGCATCCATACTAAGGGTGCGGATGGTGTCGACTGCAAGTTTTTCAATGTCGGTCGATGCTACGCTCATCAGCGTGTTCACTCGCGTGGAGAGAGGCAGTAATTGTTTTGATTTATCGCAAAATCGTAATGGTTATGGACAATTATCGGAAGGGGCGAGACGACGTGAGTTGCTCTGCCGGCATGCAGACCCATCCCGCGGCGACATCATGGTCCTCATCACCCCCTTTGCAGAGGTGGTAGTCACCGTTGTCAGCCCTTGAGGTCCCAGTTGGGCATTTTTTCCAGTGTTTCTTGCTCTGTCAGATCGAATTTTAATGGCGTGAGCGTGACGTTGCCACGGCGCAGTTCCGTTACATCGGCCTGTTCAGCCGGTGGCTGAGTTGGTTCCGACCAAAGTGCCCAGTAGTAATCCCGACCCGCGGGGTCTTTCCGTTTTTCATAACTGTGGCCGTACTGCGCAAGGCCCATCGGGACAATCCGCAATTCTTTGGGAGACTCGGTAGCCGCCGTCGGGATGTTCAAGTTGAAGAGCCGGCCTTGGGCCTCAGGCTGTTTAGCAATTCCACCAATCACATTCTTGGCGATCACGGCAGCTGCTTGGAAATCCGAGTCTTCCGAATACTCCAAAGACACAGCAATGCTGGTGACACCGAAAAATGCTCCTTCAATGGCAGCTGCGACTGTGCCGCTGTAAAGCACGTTTATTCCGGCATTCAAGCCGTTGTTGATGCCACTGACCACCAAGTCAACCGGATTGTCTTTGAGCAATTCGCCAATCGAAAGCTTGACGCAATCAGCGGGTGAGCCGTCGACCGCCCAGGCCCAGTGGCGGCCATCGCGGTGAATGGATTTGCAAGTCAAAGGTGTCAGGAACGTGATTGTATGCCCAACTCCGCTCTGCTCTGTGGCAGGGGCAACGACAATGACCTCGCCCAAATGACGTAGTTGTTGTTCCAGTGCGGCCAAGCCAGGGGCGAATACACCGTCGTCGTTTGTTAATAGAATCCGCATTTCGTCTTTCTCCGTTAAATGAAATCACCGTGGTCTGATGTGTTTCGAGTGTCTTCGCCACCCCACCCCGCCGATCCGGGTTTCCGGCATTTTCGCCAAGCCGTTACCGATTTCAGGCAGCCAGTTCTGATTCAATGCACGCAGTTACTTGCACTTGTCGATCAAACGCACGCTTTGGCGGACGGGCAACGAGTGGATTGTGGCAGGCTGGGAACTCGTGCCGTGTTCTTGTCAGATTGATTCGGCAGTTAGTTTTCTGCTGTTAGCTTGCTGTTCTTTGGTCAACCCACCTTGCCTCGTCGTTGCAGCTCAATTGCCCGATATTCGGCTCGGTAGGCTCGGTTAGCTGGTTTGGGCTCGCATGAACTGAAGCCTGACTGCCTCGTGGCCCTCGCGTTCCTCAGCCTTCGTGCTGAACGCCTTTGCTCAGTACGTTTGCTCTGTCTAAGTGCTCGTTTGCAAGCCGCTCCATCTTTCCGGGTCGAACGCAACGAAGCGTCATTGAATCGGCCCCTTGGGAAATGTACCGTCATTTTCTACACTTCTGGATTGATTCCGGCGACACCACTGGCATCAATGGTGCCTGGCACGTGCAATCTAACACACAGCGGAGAGCGTCTTGGTAGATAGTCCAGCTCAGCATTTGACTGAACAGAGAATTGTCGTGCTCGATTTCGGGTCGCAGTACGCGCAACTAATCGCGAGACGCGTTCGCGAGCAGAACGTGTATTGTCAGATTCTCCGGCATGACATCTCGGCAGAGCGTTTAGCAGAGCTTGCACCTAAGGGGATCATCCTGTCTGGGGGACCGGCTAGCGTTTATGAAGAGAACGCCCCGCGATGCGATCCTGGGCTTTTTCGGTTGGGAATTCCAGTGCTGGGCATTTGCTACGGGATGCAACTGACTTGCGATGCATTGGGGGGGAATGTTGATAACGCTCCCTCGCGTGAGTACGGGCCTGCCACTTGTCAGGTAGAAAAGCCAGCGGAACTGTTCGCGGGCTTACCGGATGAAATTGATGTGTGGATGAGTCATGGTGACCAAATCTCATCGGTGAGTGCTGAATTTGAGGTTTTGGCCAAAACCAGCACATGTCCCTACGCTGCAATTCGGCATCGCGAGCTGCCAGTTTTCGGAATGCAATTTCATCCTGAGGTGACGCATACTCCCAAAGGTGGCAAGCTGCTTGAGAATTTTGTCATCGGCGTTTGTGGTTGTGAGCAAACCTGGCGACTCGGCGATTTTGCAGCGGCGAGTATCAAGCGGATTCGCGAACAGGTCGGTGAGCGTCGAGTCATTTGCGGTCTCAGCGGAGGTGTTGACTCCAGTGTCGTTGCCGCTTTGCTCTATGAGGCGATCGGTCCTCAGCTCTCCTGCATTCTCGTCGACAACGGTTTGCTGCGAAAGAACGAGCAAGCGATCGTGATTCGAGAGTTCAGCGATCACTTCAAAACAGATTTGCACGTGGTGGAGGGTGAAGGCAGATTCATGGCTGCACTCGAGGGAATCAGTGAGCCTCAGGAAAAACGCCGCCGCATTGGTCATGCCTTCATCGAATGTTTCAAACAGGAAGCTGAGTCGATCGAAGATGCCGCGTTCCTTGCACAGGGAACACTTTATCCCGATGTCATTGAAAGTGGTGCTGATCCGGATGGGCCGGCCGCCACGATTAAATTGCACCACAATGTGGGTGGGCTTCCGGAAGAGCTTGGCTTCGAGTTGATTGAGCCTTTGCGTGATTTGTTCAAGGATGAAGTGCGAAGGCTGGGCCTCGAGTTAGGTTTGCCAGAGTCCCTTGTTTGGCGTCATCCGTTCCCCGGCCCCGGGCTCGCCGTGCGATGTTTGGGCGAGATCACGCATGAAAAACTTGAGGTGCTGCGTGAAGCTGATGCGATTGTCGTGGAGGAAATCGAGAACGCTGGCCTTTATCGTGAAACCAGCCAGTCGTTTGCCGTGCTGCTGCCGGTGCAAAGCGTTGGTGTGATGGGAGACGCACGTACGTATGAGAACGCCGTTGCAATCCGAAGTGTTGACACAAACGACTTCATGACCGCTGACTGGAGTCGTCTTCCGTATGACTTGTTGGCACGTATGAGTTCACGGATCATCAACGAGGTGAAGGGTGTAAACCGCGTGTGTTACGACATCAGCAGCAAGCCACCTGCAACGATCGAATGGGAATGATGATGCTTGCGTGACCGCTTTTGTTGTTCCCGTTCCAGCTGAATGTTCCCCGCTGATTCCGAAGTCCTTTTAAGAGTTGATTGTTGAGCCATGTCCCGCCAGTACATCTACCAAGTTGAAAATCTCACCAAGAAGCATGGCCAAAAGGTCGTTCTTGATGACATCTGGTTGGCTTTCTATCCCGGTGCCAAAATTGGTGTCCTTGGCCCCAATGGTGCCGGTAAGTCAACGTTGTTGAGGATCATGGCAGGGCAGGACACTGAATTTGATGGTGTCGCACGATTGGGCAATGGTTTCACGGTTGGTTACCTGGAGCAGGAGCCACCGTTGGACGAAACGAAAACCGTGTTCGAAAATGTGCAGCTGGCCGTGGCGGAACGGCAAGCGATTCTCGACCGGTACAACGAAATCAGCGTGTTGCTCGGTGAGGTCACGGACGATGACGAGATGCAGAAGCTTTGCGACGAGATGGCAAAGCTTCAGGACACGATCGATGCAAATAATTTGTGGGAGCTTGATCGTCAGGTTGAGATGTCCATGGCCGTCATGAATCTGCCGCCAGGTGACGCCGACGTTACGAAGTTGTCCGGTGGAGAGCGTCGCAGAGTTGCACTTTGTCAACTGATGATCCGGCAGCCGGATCTGTTGCTGCTTGACGAGCCCACTAACCACCTCGATGCGGAAAGTGTGTCCTGGTTAGAGCAGCATCTGGCGAATTATCCGGGAACTGTGGTTGCTGTGACCCACGATCGGTACTTCCTGGACAATGTCGCGCAATGGATTCTCGAAATCGACCGCGGGCAGGGAATTCCGTTTGAAGGAAACTACACGGCTTGGTTGGAAGCACGTGAAAAACGGATGAAGATCGAGCACCGGCAGCAACAGGCCCGGCAACGCACCTTGTCGCGGGAATTGGAGTGGATTCGCATGAGTCCTAAAGCGAGGCAAGCTAAAAGCAAGGCGAGGATTCGATCGTACGAGGAAATGTCGTCGAAGACGTTTGAGGATCGACCTGATGATCTGGAAATCCAGATTCCTTCCGGAAAGCATCTCGGCGAACTTGTCATCGAGGCAACTGATGTACACAAAGCGTTTGGCGATAAGGTGCTGATGAACGACATGAGTTTCCGCTTGCCCGCGGGAGGCATCGTTGGCGTGATCGGTCCTAATGGCGCAGGAAAGACAACTCTGTTTCGCATGCTGACCGGACAGGATCAGCCGGATAAAGGCCAGTTTCGAGTCGGTGATACGGTTGACCTCGGATATGTCGATCAGAGTCGTGATTCACTCTCGCCTGACAAAACCGTGTTCGAAGAGATCAGTGGTGGCACTGAGACCATTGTCATGGGCGGGCGTAACGTGGCTTCCCGAGCTTATGTCGCCAGATTCAATTTCAAAGGTTCGGATCAGGAAAAGAAAGTCGGCAAGCTGTCCGGTGGTGAACGAAACCGCGTTCATCTGGCCAAACTGCTACGCCAAGGGTGCAATGTCTTGTTGCTGGACGAACCCACCAATGACCTCGATGTTGATACTTTGCGAGCACTGGAAGAAGCGATTGCGAATTTCGCCGGGTGCGTTGTGGTCACCAGTCACGACCGCTGGTTCCTCGATCGACTTGCAACGCATATTCTGGCGTTCGAAGGCGATGGAAAACTGACTTGGTGTGAAGGGAATTTTGACACTTACGAGCGTAACTTGCGGGAACGGATGGGAGATGATCCCGATGATGACAGTGCTTCCCGACGAGCCAAATATAAAAGTATCCATGCCGGTTGATTGACATTAGCCGCAACGCAGTCCCATGTGGGGTCACCAACACGAGGTAGTTGAAGATATGCTGTTATGCATCCTGCACCTCGTTGACTGGTCCTCACTGCTGCCCGATGACACGATTCCCCGATGACTCGGGACAGTTTTTACCGCACATTTGAATTTTACTCCCACGGATTAGAGAACCATGACGATTCTTCGTATCGGAACCAACGAAAAGTACTCAGACGGATGGGCTGCGGCTTTTGGCGGCGGCAAAAAGAAAAAAACTGCTAAGAAAGCCGCCAAGAAGAAAACCAAAAAGGCGGCAAAGAAGTCAACCAAAAAGGTGACGAAAAAGACGGCTAAGAAAAAAACAGCTGCGAAAAAGTCCGTTAGTAAGAAAACGGCAACCAAAAAAACTGCAAAGAAGAAAGCGGCAAAGAAGACCGCAAAAAAGGGTTCGCCCACAAAGAAAAAAGCGACGGCGAAGAGAAGCAAGAAAAGTAGATGACTTGAACCTGCTTGTGAGTTCCCGCTGACTTCGCTTCCTACCTCCATGCGTGCTGCTTGATGTCAAATACTCCGCCACCCGAAAATTTAAGCGAAACGCTACATCGCTTGGCGGGGTATATGAATTTCTCATCAGGTGCCAGTGATCCTTCGATCATGGCTGCTTGGAGCACCGTGTTTGATATTGCCAGCGCGGGGGATCCTTTGACAGGGCCGCCTGCCTGGTTGGTTGTCAAAGACTGGATCGGTGAAACCCTTGAAACTCTTCAGGGCAGCGAAACTGCCTTTCAGGACTGTCAGCAGGCATCGCGGCTTGCCTCGTTACTTTGGAGCGAGTTGTTACCCGCGTATCTCGATTTTCATCGGGATCTATTGTTTCACCAAGTACCGGAGTTACTCTTCAATGGTTTCTTCATGGCCCGCGCTGCCGACGCGTTGCTGTCGGTCGGCCTGACGGGTGATGATGAACAGGTCGTTCAAGCCGCGATTGATCGTTTGGACGATTTTGTCGGCTATCGTCCGGTCGCGATGCTTGAGAATAGAACCTGCCAGCCTTACCGGCACGAGTTCGTTTGTCCCGTTCCCTTGTACGTCAAGGACGCGGGTGTTTCCGCCGGTCCCTACCGGGAAATCATCGAGCTCGCCATCGAAAAGTTGGGGACCACGGCAGAGGATGTTTTGCGGTCGGCATCCTTCGATCTTGAACGGATTGAGGAAATCTCTATCGATCCGAGGGCGTATGATTTTGACCATCCTGTTAATCGACGGCCCAATTATCATTTCGGAGGTTGGGACGAGCGGTCAATTTCTGAGGATGGTTTCTACAATCGCTTTGTGCTCCGACAGGTCACTCTTGAGGCGTTGCTGGGGCGGGCCGTCGGTAAGACTGGCGTTGAGAGACAGGAAAAAGTAGCCGAAGCAGCCAGCGTGCTGGCTGGGACCATGTTGATGGCGTCCGGCATTACCGGATGGGGGCCGGGAGCCTACACTAGCGACATCACCTTGGGTGGGCTGATGAGGCCAATCGCTGCTTACCGGGATGCGTATTACGAAGATTGCATGAAGCAAATCGATGGTGAGCATGCCGAGCGACTGTATGGCGAGCAAAAACTACGTCGGCAGCCTTTCGGAGCCGCTCGGCAGCATCTCAATGCGGCTCTGGCAGAAAGGCGAGCAGCGCAGTTGCAGCATGTGCAATTAGCTCGTCTTTATGCTCGGATGGGGTATCCCGATGCAGCCAAGCGACAGACCGATACGGTCTCGGCTGCATCGGCGCGGATGATGTGTCGAATTGACTGCTTGATGACCCTGGGGCTCCGTGCGATTCGTGCGGGAGACCTTGACGCCGCTGTCAAAGTGCCCGCCACTGCATTTGATTTGATGAAGAGGGCTATCGAGTGTGGAGCGTTGATTGACCCATGGGATATTCTTGCCTGTGGTGGAAATTTCAGTCTGTACGCTGGGCCGGAAAGTGGTGTTCACGATTCGCGTGTTGATGACATGCTGTATCTCGTCGAGCAGGTGTTTGGTTACACCGCTCGGGTTTGGAGCGAAGCAGCAGCACGGAATGATCAAGCTGCTTATGACGAAATGGAATCGCGTTATCGAGAGATGGCAGAGTGGTGGCGTGTTTATGCGGCACACACAGTCGAGTCCATCGAAGCAGCCGACCCATTGGAGTCGTATGAATCAGCAAAACTGGTTGCTCGAGCACTCAGGCTTTGGCATGAAGGCGGTGCTGAAGCTGGAAATGTAGCCTTCTGGGCACCGCATGCAGACCTTTTCGATTCTCCCAGGGCCTACGCCCTTGTGATCTCTGCACTGCTGGAACGGCAGGATTTCGTCCCTGCTATGGCGTTGTTGGTGCATTGGTTGAGTAATGCGGAGCGGGTGGGGCTGCGTTTAGGAGGTAATTCGTTACCGAGGCTTTCTGAACGCTGGCTGTTGCATTTACGCAGGTCTGCTATCGGTGATCTTGCGGAATATGGCGAACCTTCTCTTGAGCAGGTTACTGATTGGGACACGGCTGAAGTTTGGCCGTTGGTCCGTAAAATGTTCGACTACTTTGAGGCAAATGCGGAGGAGTTTTGGTCCGCACCAAGTTTTGTCCTGGGAGAGAAAAAAGAAAAACCGCGTGACTGGGATCGCGAACTCACCGCAGCAGACTCTGAAGAAGGTGAAGATGGCGAAGATGGCGAAGGGTTGTACGATGCCGCGTATGAAGGTGTTACGTATCGAGACACGACCGATGATGGAAACGAGGGGGCGGTATTTGGGTTTGCCGAGGAAATAGGACATGATGCTCTGGAGGCAGAGTCCAAACGCCTGATTGAGCACCTCAACTTCATGCAGTCGCTGGCGCGGATGTGGGCGGTTGCTGCTGACATCGCAGTCGCTGATCAAAGTGAAAATGATCTTGCGGACCGTATCGAGTCGTTGCAAGCTTGGGCTAAACGTGCGAGAGAAAATCGGATCGGGTTGCTGGAGCTTTTGGACTCGGTTCGTGAGTTTCCAATTGCACCAGCTGGTACCGATAAAGACTCGATGCGCAGTTACGACCGTCGCAGGGTGCTGCGAGATTCGTTGATGGAGCGAATTATCGGGACAGCGGTTGAAATGTCTGATTCACGCCGCTTGATCAGCGGCGTTCTGCTCGCTCTGTCCGGTGGCAAAGCAAATCCAATCGCCGAAGAAGAGATGGTAGAAGATGACGCACAGGCTGTGCGTATGTTTGGTGCCTTGATCGCCAGTGATCAGAAGCAGGTGCGTGAATTGTTTCCGCCGTTTCTCGATGCCCTGCGTGACAAGAATCTTCTTTACATTCCACTGTCGCGAGGCGGAGACCCTGTCAAAATTTATGTGGCAAGGCTGCGACAGAGGGTGCTGCGGCATTTGATGCACTGGTTGCCTAGACGCGGCCTGCTCGTCGAAACATGCAGGTTGATTGAAACAGCTCGAGAGATGGAAACCAGTAACCCAATCGGCGCTGGGGCGGTAACCGAGTTCGATGGGCTGTTTCGAGCAGGCTTTCGGTCACTTGTTGCTTCGCTGGTCGAGTCGACAAGAAAAAGCCAGGAAGTAGCTGACGCCGCTGCTGAAGCTGATCGCGATGCTGCCGATGGCAGCGCTGGTCAAACAAGTGTGAAACAAATCGATGCAGGCGATTCGACTGAGGATGCATCTGAGGAGGACGAAGAAGATTTTGCATTGATTGGTGACAATGAGTGTGCAGAAACGCTGGTTCCGTTGCTTGAGCGGCTAGCTGAAACGTTGTTGGGCAGTTGGTTGGCCCACAGTCAAACGCTTCGCTTGTCTCCGCTTGAAGCCGTGATTGATCCGCGCAAATGGAAACTGCTGGTTTCGTTTGTGAAAGATTATGGCGATCCCGTTTTTACCCAGATGTTTCTTCAGCTGGGTAACGTGCGTGCCATTCTGCATCAAGGTGTTTCGCAGTGGCTCACGCGGGCGATGGAAGAAGGCGAAGATCATCTCGCTGATACCCGGTTGGTAGAAGATTTGGAGAATGGATTCCTGCAGGTGTCCGAGGCCGATCGCTGGATGACGCTTGTTTATGAATCATTGATCGATCATCACACTGAGTACTTGGATTACAACAGCACAACGACTCAAAGTGATCGTGGTGAACTCGTTTACATGTTCCTTGATTTCTTGCGTCTGCGAGTGAAGTACGAACGGATTGCCTGGAACCTGAAGCCCGTGATGTGGGCGCACGAGGTTCTGGTGAGAAGCGGGTTAGAGAAAGCTGCCATGATGTGGCGACGTAGTCTTAGCGAACGAATCGGGACCGAAGCTGATATTTACGTTCAAAAATTGAGGCAACTGCAGACGGAGTATGCGATGCGGATGCCAACGGTTGCGGATCGCATTCAGGAGCGTTTTGTGCAGCCGATGACGATTGACAGGATGCGTGCATTGGTGGGGCCCGCGATGCGGGATGCCGAAGCCAATCGGGAGAGTCGCGCGTTTGATTTGTTGATGCAGGAAGCAGAATTGTTGACGCGGCATCCGACCGGGGTGGGGCTGGATGTTCCTGCCTGGCTCGATTCTCTCGAGGAAGAAGTTGAACAGCTAGCAAAGCGTCGTGCGAGCAGCGAAATTGACCCGCAATCCTTGATGACCATCTCCATTGTGCCGCTATCCGTTGATGAATTGAATGAACAACTGACCAAAGCAAGCCGTCAAGGCCGTCGGTTGCCGCACATGAAGTGATCTTGGATTGTGGGATTCCACCCGATATTCTACCGCGGAATCTTTACAAGAGGTACGTTACAAAACATACTGCCGCCTCTCACTTCCAAACTTTTTCTGTACAAGCCAGTTGCCACGGATGAATACGCTTGCAATCAGTCAGCTCTCGACACTTCGCTGGGCGTTTGAAGACGATGTCCACGCCTATGCGGCTAGAGGCTTCAAGGGCATTGGAGTTTATCGGCCGAAATTAGAAGACTTTGGCGTGGAACGCGCCGTTGATCTGTTGGCCGAGTCTGAACTGGGCGTCACCTCGTTGTCGTGGGCCGGAGGATTTACCGGCAGTGATGGCCGCGCGTTTGAAGATGCTGTGCTTGATGCTGTCAGTGCGGTGCACGATGCTGCAACTTTGCGGGCCGAAACATTAATTGTGTTGGCGGGTGGTCGGAATAATCACATCCGCAACCATGCCAAGCGAACTCTCTGCGATGCGTTGAAAGAGATCGCGGAAGTTGCCGAAGAATTTGGAGTGCGGCTTTCGATTGAGCCCATCCACCCCGGTTGTGGAAACGAATGGTCGTTCGTGAATGATCTCCAGTCGACACTCGATATCATCGAAGCAGTGAATAGTCCCCAGTTGGGACTCGTGCTGGATACTTACCATGTCGGGATGGATGAAGAAGTAGTGCGTTGGCTGCCTGACGTGATTCCTTACCTTCACCTTGTGCAATTGGGTGATGCGAGGCATTCGCCCTTGGGTGAGATGAATCGATGTCTCTTAGGAGACGGCTGTGTTCCTCTGACAACGATCTTGGGGACACTGCGAGACTATCATTATCAAGGACCGTTTGAGGTAGAGTTGATCGGTGAAGATGTCGAAACGCTGTCTTATGATGAGCTGCTTGATCACGCGAGAGATTTCACCGCTCAGGCTTTGGGGCGTGTGCAGCAGGACTGATTCGCGTGTCCGCGACGTACCCCCACAGGTCACTTCTGCACCAGGCTGCTAATCCAGCACCAGGCTGCTAATCCAGCACCAGGCTGCTAATCCAACACCAGGCTGCTAATCCAACACCAGGCTGCTAATCCAACACCAGGCTGCTAGCACAAAACCAGTGGTCGCCAACTCGACTTCGTAAACCCATGGGCTCGGTGGACGTTGAGCATCTTTCGCTGAGTCCGAGGAAGTCTTGTCTTTGTCGACGCCGGTCTCTGTTTTGAAACCTCTGCCCTCTGGTCCCTGCCCTCTGCTTCATGACTGCAGGTGAAGGATGGTGGTTGTTGGCTCGTTTGTTTTGCCGTGGGGCGTTTGACATGCTGCTGTCAATTTCTGCTTGCCGCTGAATCCCAGCAGTGGTACGTGAGGTCGCCTGAGTCCGGTGGCTTGCCTGAGTCCGGTGCGTCGTCTGGCAAACTGCAAGTGATTGTTGGTTCACGTTTCAGCGAGTCGTGGGTCTCTGCGCCGTTGGGCTGCTTGGCAAGCTGTTTGGGCGTTTCGCAATTCGTCGTGGAAACAGCGGGATGCGTTGTTCCTCTGGCAGGAGTGCCCGATTCGCTCGTTCTGGATCCTGCTGGCTCCAGGTCTCTCTCATTTTGCTGGCCCGAACTTGTCGTAGCGTGAGGCCGTCGTGCCACGTACACTGATAGGACTTGGGGTTCCAGTGCCGAACGGGAAGCTGGCTCTCTTTTTTTATCAGCCGCCATGCACGCACGTGGAACTGGTGCTTGGGTTGGCACCAGTCGTAAAAGATGACCTGTTGAAAGACTTCTCTACCTTCATCGTCGAGAAAGTGATTCAGTTCGATCAGATCGACCTTTGCCCGCGTAACACTGGGGGGCGATCCGCTGGATTTGCCGGAACCTGTGCCCGGCCAAAGGATCAAGACTGCCGCAACTTTGTATAACAACACCATGGCATGATTCCTTGAATCGGAGATCGTTTGGTTTGTTCTGGGACACCGCCAGCAGTAGCGCAGTGCCGCCAACATGAATACCGTTAGCAAGGTTCGTTGCGATGGGTAAATACCGTTTTCTAAAAAAAACAGTTGTCTTTGCTGCGGCGTTGAAAGTATTTGTCTTCGCTGTCGTTTTGATGACGAGTGGCTCGGTCGTGGGCCAGCAACCGCGAAGACTGCTGATGTCGGGCTTGCCGGAGCCGCCCCGGAACCTGAAAAAGTTACTCGCTGCAGGGGCAGTGACCTTTGAAGTGGGCCCGAGGGAAAGTTCGGGTGATCCTCGAATCATTGGTGAAACTCGCTATTCCATTTCTTATCGATACAGGAGCGAAGCCAAGTGGCAACTGTCGCGTGATACTCAGGGTGCACGCGTCTTGATCATTGACGCAGGTTTCAGCCATCTGCGGTGGAGCCCCCGACATGTGATCTGGTTGCGTGATGAACCTGGGGCCGAGGAGTTTTGGTCGAATAACGTGGTGCTGCACGAGTTTGATCATTTGCGAATATCAACGGATCCTCGCGTTGCGAAGCGGTTTGCTGAATTGCTCAGGCAACGCAGAGTCATACGCCACTTGTTGCAGCCAGGCGAAGTCGCAGGGCGTGAATTGACAGACAAGCTGGTTGAGCGTGAAGCGCGTGCCGTGTTCGACGAGTTGACTGACCTGATTGCCATTCGGTACCGCGAATTGGACCGCGAAACATCGCACGGTCGAAAGCCGTTGCCCTCGGATTCCAAATTGCATGAACTGCTGCGACCCGAGGCTGTTTCGCGGACGCTCGGGGAAGGCAGGGATGCCCCCGATCGTAACTGAGTCTCGCTGGTTTGGAATCGTTGGCAAGACGGCTCCGACGCCACGTGGCTATTTCTGTGCACCCGGAAATCGATGGTCGCGGTGCGTGTTGGGCTGCGACACGCAAATTCGTATTCCATTCCACACCGTCCTAAACGCCTCCCTCAGTGTTTCGAAATGTGCTGAACTGGCGAGTATTGATTTTTGAGAGAATGGTCGCTTGTAAATAAGCTTGGTAATAGCGGTATCTGGCTGTTCTGTGGGCAGTCAGGGCTATGGGCTTGGCCGTCTGTCATGGTAAAGTCTGTGCTTCCGGCGGCGGCTTCGCCCCGTTCCTATTACCTGATTGGCAAAGCGACCTGATGTCTGTCGATAAATATGCTGTTTGCCCCTGCGGCACGGGAAAGAAAATCAAATTTTGCTGCAATGACTCGGTTTCTGAATTGGATGCCGTTCTGAGCATGGTTGATGGAGGGCAGGTGGTACCTGCACTTGATCAATTGTCATCGATCTTACAGGAACACCCCAACGCAGCTTGGGCATTGGCAATCCGTGGCCGTCTGCTGTTGGACTTGCGCGAGTATGACTCGTTAAGCGAAAATGCAGACCGGTTTATTCGTTTGCAGCCCAGCAATCCACTTGCGTTGACTCAGCGAGCTGCCGCCAAACTGTTTCATGGTGAAGTGGAGGATGCGACGGCATCCATGTTAGAAGCTCTGACCGAGAGCGGAAGTGATGTCGATTCATTTGTGCTTGACGTCTCATCAGTGCTGGCTTACTCGCTAGCGCAACGAGGAATCTTCCTTACAGCCCGCGTTTATGCGACTCTTTCGATGATGGCGACCGGCTATGAAGGGGGGCAGGCATCTGTCTCGGTTCTCAGGCAGATGAATTCGGCGCCGACCATCAGCCAGTTGATGAAAACAGTACCGCAACCTGTGCCGCGTCCAGGTGATGCAACGTGGGGAGAACGCTATGACGAAGCTGCAAACCTGTTGCGCAACAATAAGATAGATCTTGCTGAAGCTAAGTTTGAATCGCTGCGGCGAACGGTGTCACACGAACCTGCGATCCTTTCGGGGCTGCTGACGTGTGCGATCTGGCGTGGAAACACTGACGCCCAGTCGGAGTTGTTGAAGAAACTGTCTGAGTGTGAAACGCTGGATTTCGAAGAGCGAGTTCGCCACCGGGCGATGTCCGCGTTGGTTGATCCAACGTCAGCCGAGATTTCGATCCCGATCATGAAAATGTTTGGCGATCTCGAGAGTCCCGAGCAGACCGAAATGTCTTTGATGGCGAGTTCTCGTTTTGTTGAGTTGCCACCCGATCTGCTGGCTGGGATGCGGACAACTGAGGATGAAGTGCCGCCACGTAGTGGATTCCAGATGCTGGATCGGGATAAGCCAGAATCGCTTGAAGTGTTGCCGCCAATCGAGGAAGTACCCGAAGCCATCGCACTTGTATTTGTCTACGGAAAACAGACTGATCGAGAGGCAAGACTGGAAGTGCTTGATGTTCGCAAGCCACTCCTCAACACCGTCAAGGAAGGGGTGCAGGATGCAGTGGGTGATGTCGAGCTGACTGAGGTACAGGGAGAGTTGTTGCCAATGTTGGTCGCCTGCCAACCAGCGGTTGCAATGATTCGCTTTCAGGCAAAGCCTGCCGAAGCAGAAAAACTGCAGAATGGCCTGATGGCAGCACGAATGCCCAAAGCGATTACTTCCATCGACACCCCCATGCTCGATGGCGGATCGCTCCAGTCGACCTGTGATGATGAATCCAAACTGTTCGAGCGAACAGTCATGATACGTCTTGTTGAACAGTACGATGCTCTGGTCTCAAAGGGGCAGGGAATCATTGATGAGGCCTACAAGATCGCCAAGCTTGAACCGCAGCCAATGCTGAAGCCAGCGTCGGGTGATGTTGAAACGCTTGCGAACGAAGATCTCAATCGAATCGACTGCTCCGAACTGGATGCGGAATCCCTGATCTATCTCTTGCAGCGTGCCCAACAGGTTTCTGCAACTCCGACGGTTCGCCGTGTTGCTAAACAGTTGATCGGCGCTGAACTGAGCGATGAGCAAAAACCAGCCAAGATGCTTGCTTACATGACGTTGATCAATGCGTCAGAGGGTAACGAGCAGGCGATCGAGTTGATGGACGAAGCAAAGGAATTTGCAGAAGCCAATAACATCCCCACAGCAAACCTGTTGCTCAGTGAAGTTGGGCTGCGTTTGTCTGCAGGAGACGGGCCTGGGTTCCAGAACGCGGTAGAAACACTCTCAAGGCAATACGGCAATGAACCCGAAGTGATGGCCAAGCTGCAGCAAACGTTGATGGCTTACGGCCTGATCAGCCCCGATGGTACTCCTCGCCAGGCACCAGGGGCTCCTGCCCCTGCAGCCGAGCAGGGCGGTGGATTGTGGACGCCTGACAGTGGTTCACCCGCTCCTGAAGGTGGTGGTGGCGGCGCCGCAGGTGGTGGTGGCGGCAAGCTTTGGGTTCCAGGAATGGATTGACCCAAGATGCCCGATTTGCCTAAGCCCGAATCAACGGTTGGTGGTCCCAACCGATTGTTGAAACATGGAAATGCTGTGAATGAAAAAGATCAGCACTTCATGGGCATGGCAATTCGATTGGCCCAACAGGGGCAGGGTGCTGTCGAGCCCAATCCTATGGTGGGCTGCGTGCTGGTCCGCGACGGAAGAGTGATTGGAAAAGGGTACCACCAAAAATTCGGTGGACCGCATGCAGAAGTAGAAGCTCTGCGATCACTCGAGTCATCGAAGCAAGCAAGCGGTGTCACCGCGTACGTGTCGCTGGAACCCTGCTGCCATCATGGCAAGACACCTCCGTGTGCTCAGGCATTGATTGATGCCGGGGTAAGTCGCGTCGTGGTGGCAATGGCTGACCCGTTCCCCAAAGTCTCCGGTGGTGGTTTGAGCCTGTTGCGTTCGGCAGGTGTTGAAACAACGGTCGGGGTGATGCAGGACGAGGCGGAAGAGCTAAACGCACCATATCTGAAACTGATACGCGATGGACGACCGTGGGTGATTGCCAAGTGGGCAATGACAATGGACGGGCGGATAGCCACTACCAGTGGGCAAAGCCAATGGATCACAGGTGATCAGGCCCGTGAGGAAGTGCATCGCTTGAGAGCAAGAGTGGATGGGATTGCTGTGGGAATGGGAACCGTCGTTGCTGATGATCCCATGTTGACCGCGCGTCTCACGAAGGATCAGTCGTCTTGTTCATTGCAGCCAGCTGGTCGGTTCGTTTTTTGTCGGCATCGCTTGCCTTCTGTTGAGTCAAAGTTGGTGCGTTCAGCTTGTGATGTCCCCGTCACGCTATGTGTGGGGCCGGAAGTTGATGCTGCGCGTCTTGTCCAACTCGAGCAGGCTGGCGTTCAACTGATTTCTCTCCACTGCCAGGAATCAAGTGAGATGGTCAGCGAGATGCTTCAGCATTTAGGGAAGAAGCAAGTGACGAATTTGATGTTGGAAGGTGGCGCAGAGTTGCTTGCTAGCTTTTTTTCGGCTGATCAAATTGATGAGTGTCAGGTGTACCTCGGGCCAAAGTTATTTGGCGGCGAGTCTGCAAAAGGGCCCATCGGTGGCGTTGGAATTGAGCAAATTGCTGATGCATTGCAATTTCGCTTGATATCGTTAGATCGCTTTGGCAATGACTTTCGGGCGACTTATCGGCGGGTTGTTTGAGAAGACTCAACGATCAAAAATCTTCTCTTCATTCCCGACAGCTTTTTTGACGATAACACTATTGGATTCGTCGGCCTGCCCGATGAGGGACGGCCTACGCGTCCACCGTAACCGAGTTGCCCACAACAGAGGGTTCGCCTTTAGACGTCAACGATTAGCTGCCAATGAGCTTGCCGAACGCTGTCTGTGATCAGTTGCACTGATCAACAGGTGAACCCAATCAATCCATGAAAAGCATGGAACCCGAGACAGTCGGGGAAGGAGAGGGTTCAGGGATGAGGTGGAGTTTTTTGCTAGCCGTTATCGGCTTGTCCATCACGGACGTGGAGTCTTTTGCCCAAGGACAGCCCGCCGATGAACGTCTTTCTTCGACGCGTGCAGGATACGATGATCCTAGTTTCTTTACCGCAACTGACATGGTCCGTTTTCAGTTCATTCAGGGACGGCTATGTCTGAACTGTCCCCAGCATCGAAAAGGCACTCAAAGTCGCGATGAACCGGGGATAAGCGAAAGTATCACGGTGACCTCAGAGCGAGGAGTCCCGTCACTGCATTACGTGTTTCAAACAGCCACGCAACAACTCACGCTGAATGTGCAGCATGCTGGTTACGTTCGACTGGAATCGAGGTTGCTGAAATCTGGTCAACGCGTCATTGTGGAACAGCCTGCTTTTGGAATGATTCAGTGGTCATTCTCTAGTAGCGATCACATTGAAAAATGCGAAGGTGCGACTCTGTTGCACTTGCGTGAGCTTGATCCCGAAGTTTTTGATCTCCATTTCGGTAAACTGATTGCCTGCCTGCTTCGAGGGAAATCATTGGTTATGCTGATGGATGAAACCAGCTTGGCTATGGTCGAACAGGCACACAGAGGTGGCACCCCTTCGGTCGCGGAGATTAAGGAAATGGTTGAATCGTTATCGGCTCCAACGGTTGCCCAACGTTCCTATGCCCATCGTCAATTATTGAAGTGGGGGACTCCTGTGATCCCTGTACTGCAAACCTTGTGGAATGATGACCTGAATGCCGAGCAGCGGGCAAGGATTTTCGATATTCGAAATCGCTTAAGGACATTTGTGGATGACACTCCAGCATCGTTGGCCAAATTGTTGGTGAACGATCGATCTTACTGGGAAGTGACTGCTCATCGATTCAATGAAGGGCAAGTCATGCTGGCAAATCGGCATCTTGAGCAATTCGGTGTCGCGCCAATCAGTGTGGTGTCGACAGTGGGACACCGAGTTGCAGCGAGGACGGGCGATTCCTTGAAGTAAGGTTGCGTGGGTGCGTGATTTCGATGGATGTGTTTCTTTTCAAATTTGCAGAACATCATTTATCTGGGACGCGATGTCCGTCAATCTTGCACGATCACCACCCTTCACTTCTGCGGTCGCCCAACCTTGGTAATTGATTTTAGCGAGTGCTTTGCGAACTTGTTTCCAGTCAATGCTACCAGAGCCAAGTGGTTGTCGAAATCCATTCCGCATACCTTCGCTCATTGCAATTTTCAGGTCGTATTCTTTGATGTCGAGTTTTTTGATTCTCGACCCTAGCACCTCGATCCAATGGGGTGGCCATCCCCAACGGACGACATTGCCCACATCAAAATAGGCTCCTACCATCGGACTATCGATTTCGTCGATGTATTTCGCCATGGCTACAGGATCGATCAAGAAAGTTGCCCATACATTCTCCAGCAGGATCATGACACGTTTTTGTTCTGCTCGTGACACTGCGGTTCGGATGGTTGTCTGGGTCTGTCGATAATTCTCAAAGTAGCCCACCTTTTGATTGTAAGGGACGACATGCAGCACCGAGTTCGCACCCAGGTAACTGGCTTGGTCGACGGCTTCTTTAAGCGTTGGGTTGTTGGAGTGGATGACACCGTGGATGGGCAGGCCGGTTTTTTGGCTGGCATCCAGATAGGAATCGACCAAGCCTTTGTTTTTTTCACCCAAGGCAACGCGGGTCTCGATTCCATCAAACCCAAGATCTTGGACCAATTGAAACTTTTCCAAGACGCTTAGCTTGCCGGACACCATGTGATACTTGACTGCCTTCCTGATCTTGTCGGTGTTCTCGGCGGCGGTGGCATTTGTCGCAGTGGCATTTGTCGAGGTGGAGGCAACGGTCAAAGCACAGGATGCAAGCAGGAAGTCGCGGCGTTTCATTTTTTTTTAACTCGGTGCGGGTGGAAAGGGGCTTGTCGATCAATATACACCGGCGTTTTACACCTTGTTGGACGTTGTTGATGATCTGCGATTGCGTTGTAACTCCTGGACCTCAACTCCGCAGAAACCAGGAAGGGATGGTTAGAATAGAGAGGTCAACGGAAGTGAGGCGTCCTCTAGGGTAATCATCATGAAGCGAAGCTTGAACGAAGATTTTGACTGGCAGTGTTGCCCAGAAGTTGCTCGGTTGGTCGCAAAACGAGTTGATGAGATCGTGAGTGAGATTCGTTTTGCTTCGTGCTTGCAACAACGCATGAAAAATGAAACGGGAACGAGATTCTTTGATTGGGTCGATCATCTCTGTCTTCCTTTCGAGGATCCCTTTTCGGAAAGCATTGAAGAACTGGGATATACCCGCACCGAGCATGACGGAGAACAGGAGGTCTGGCGTCACCCCGAGGCAATGGTCCCTGTGATCCGATTGCGAGAACAACCGACAGCCGACGTTTGGCTGAAAGTCGAATCAGTTGCAGATTTTCTGAATGCTCACGCTTTGAATGATGTGGGGTTCATGGGTGAGCCGACAGCATGCATTCAGAAATCCATTGTTGCACGTGAAGCAAACTGTCGGCTGGCGGTGATTGAGCGACACGGAACAGCTGGATTTCAGTGGGGATCTGAAGTGGGTGATGGAGTCGCTGATGTCGCGGTTGCGTTGGCAGAGCATCGCGCAGCATTCTCTTCCCGTCAACGTATTTTTACTGCTGCAGATTCAGCTTGCAGCGAAGCAGCTGGGTTTGAACACGCACTCAGTTTGTTGAGTGCTGCAATTCAGGATCTTGGTACTAATCGTGTTTGTGATCTGTTTTTTCAAGCAGAGCGAGGCTACTGGGAAAGTCGCAATCATGCAGCCAGAGTGCAAAAGAGACGGCAGGATAAGCTTGGGCTCGGGTGGGCAAATCACGATCATCACACGTATCGCAGCAGTCGTGAAAGTTTTTCCCAGCTGATTGGTTTATTGGAGGTGCTGGGTTTTACCTGCAGAGAACGCTTTTATGGTGGGGCGGAGGCAGGTTGGGGCGCCCAGGTCTTGGAGCAAACACTTGCAGGTATCGTGATCTTTGCTGATGTTGATCTATCTCACGATGAGGTGACTGGAGATTTTGCACATGAAGGATTGTTGCCACGTGACGAGTTGGGAACCGTCGGTTTGTGGTGCAAGTTGCATGGTGAAGCAATCATGGCGGCAGGCATGCACCATCTGGAGTGCCAGTTTGATTTCGATGCTGCTTGCGCGCAGTTGGCGGATGCTGGCATTCGAACGATGAAACCGTTTACCGACTTTGACTATCTCAAACAGGCGTTCACGGTCGGCGAGATCTGGCGAGTCACCCCTGAACGGCTTCGCTGCTTGTGTGATGGTGGTCAGATCAGTAATGAGCAGGAAAAACAGTTCTTGAGTGAGGGTTCTGTTGGCTCACACCTTGAAATTCTGCAACGGGATGAAGGCTACAAGGGTTTTAATCAAACCGGAATCAGTGAAATCATTCTCGCAACAGACCCACGTCATCGTGGGGCTGTTTAAACGGTTTCTTTGCAGCACGCACACCGCGCTAGTACAGGCACACCGCACTAGTTACGACGAAGAAGCAATCGGGTGTGGCGTGTTGCCAATTTTGGCAATCAATTGTTCGTAGAAAAGTTTTCATCACGGGGGGGCACACGGGATCGTTCAAATTGGAACTTGGTGGTGGATGGGCTTGAAGTGGATGCTTTTGCTTGGCGATGTTGCGTGTTGTGACGGGCAGACGAGTCCTGAGACTGGTGCTGTTCGATGAAAAAGTGTTGGTGAGTCCGAATTGTGCTAAAACTCTGTGCGAAGACGTTGTGCTGAAATCCTGAGTGGACAGTTTTCTGCATGATCCGCGGTTGCAGGAGGGCAGCGTCTTCAGGGCTTCCGTTCAGCTGGGGACGCGTTGATCCTCAGCGAGTTGCAGCATCGCTGACGCTTAAGGCAGTCGGTTTTACCGGCAGGCGGTGCCTGCATGCAATGCGTTTCAAGTCGACCCACAGGAATACAAGTGTTACTTGCATCAGGTCTGGAATTGGCAACCAACATGTCGTTTTGGTCAGGCGAAGCAATCCTGGCGTTGATCGCGCTGACCATGATGGAGATCGTGCTTGGCATCGACAATATCGTATTCATCGCGATCATCACTGGAAGACTGCCGGAATCCAAAAGACCATTCGCGAGACGGGTGGGCTTGTTTCTTGCCATGATCATGCGAATCATTCTGTTGATGATGGTCGGATGGCTGATGGGGCTGGGGGCAACGATTTTTGAACTGTCTGATTTTGTCCCTGATTCCGGAATCAAGGATTATTTGATCGGGGCGCATGAGGTCAATGATGTGTCAGGACGTGACTTGATTCTGTTGATCGGTGGGCTCTTTTTGCTTTATACCGCCGTTCGCGAAATCCATCACAAAATCGAGGGTGGCGAAGATGAGTCTGAGCTTGGGAATTTGCCGGGAGGAACAGAGCCTCAGGCTGAGCAAGCCAAGCACTCTGTGGGTATCGGAGGAATTCTGATTCGTATCGCGTTCATGGACATGATCTTTTCTCTCGACTCGGTGATTACTGCGGTAGGTATGGCGAAAGATATTCAGATCATGGTCCTCGCGGTGCTTCTCTCAGTGGGCGTCATGATCATTTTCGCCAACCAGATCAGTGACTTTGTGCAGACACATCCCACAGTGAAAATGCTGGCACTCTCATTCTTGATGCTGATTGGGTTGGTGCTCGTGAGCGACGCAGTGGGAACACCGATCAGTAAGGGCTATGTCTACTTTGCAATGGTGTTTTCACTTTTTGTCGAATTTCTCAATCTGCGCATGAAGTTTAAACGGGTGCGACCCAGTGGTGTCGATGAGGGAGAGACTGGCACCGTTCGGCGACGCAGGAAGTCGGTGTGAAAAAACTGCCAGCGGTCAACATTGCAGTGGCTCTGTTTTGTGGTGACTGCCTTGGTAAACAGATTCACTTGTCGATGTTACCGGGCAATGATTTCAGAAATTCTGCATCTCGCGCAGTGCCGTTGAATGGGATTGATCCCAGAATCGGGACAGAGCAGTACTTTTCAATTTGTTCGGAATTGGTTGTTGCGGAACCATCTGCTGTACCCGTCGGGTCGCATAAAACGATTCCAATGGGTTGAATGCCTCGTTTTGCCGCTGCTTCACAAGTGGCAAGTGTTTGGTGAATCGCTCCGAGCCGATTGGCTGCGACCACGATTACGGGAGCGTTGAGTTGATCAGCCAAGTCGATATTCAGGATTCCATCTGCCAAAGGACTGAAAAGGCCTCCGGCACCTTCGACGATCACCAACTCGGAGTTTTTCTCCCAAATTTTGATGCCATCCATGAGTTTCCCGCGATCGACCTGTGTTTTTTCCAGTGCAGCCGCTTCAGGAGGGGCCAGAGGTGCTTTGAATCGCTGCGGACAAACCTGCTCCAGACTCAGTGGTTTTCCCGCTGCTTTCCACAGTGAAACAGCATCTTCGGCAATGAGCTGACCTTGCTCGGTGTGGCATCCGCTGGCGACAGGCTTGTAGACACCCAGCTTGATCCCATCGTCCACAATGACGCGGGCAGCCAGAGAAGCAACATAGGTCTTGCCAACATCAGTGTCGGTCCCTGCAAAGAACAGCTTCGGGGGCTTACGATGTACCAAGGTGAATTGCTCGCGATGTTTTGGTGGGAGATTAATGCTGTGACACGCAATGTACGCTTAACACTCGTTCAAATGCGAGATGCCGGTTCGGCAAATTCCTGTTGTGATGCCGCAGTGATGTGGATCGAGCAGGCTGCCCAAGATGGTGCGAATATCATCTGCTTGCAAGAATTGTTTACTGGCCCTTATCCCTGCCAAGCTGAGGATCATCGCATGTTTGATCTGGCGGAGTCGATTCCAGGACCGACAATTGATCGGCTAACAGAGGTGGCACGCCGTCTTCAAGTGGTGATTGTCGCACCCATTTTTGAGCGGAGAGCTCCGGGGGTTTATCACAATACAGCGGTCGTGATCGACGCTGATGGTACCCTCGCGGGTAAGTACCGGAAAATGCACATTCCTGATGATCCGCTGTTTTACGAAAAATTTTATTTCGCTCCTGGTGACAGTGGTTTTGAACCCATTCAAACCAAGTACGCAAAACTAGGTGTTGGTATTTGCTGGGATCAATGGTTTCCGGAAGCGGCCAGACTGTTCGCGCTCGCAGGTGCTGAAATTCTGTTGTACCCCACTGCGATCGGTTGGATTGATGATGAGAAGGAAGAGTTTGGTGACGGACAATATGATGCGTGGATGACTTCGATGCGGGCACATGCCATATCAAATGGAGTGTTTCTCGGCGCACCGAATCGCGTTGGCATTGAGGGACGCCTTGAGTTTTGGGGGAGTTCCTTCATTGCCTCACCCAGGGGTGAGGTCATCGCCCAAGGGAATCATGGTGATGACTGTCTTGTGACAGCAGATTGTGCCCTCGACGAACTTGATCTTGTTCGAACGCACTGGCCATTTCTGCGAGATCGACGTATCGATGCTTACGAAGGGTTGCTCAAGCGTTGGATCGACTGAGTCTGAATTGCCACAGTCTGGGTTGCCAGATCCTGAATCGGGGTGTTGACTCTGGTTAACACTCGCGATTCCTCAGTAGCCGATTGAAGTGCCGTCGGCGTAAACAGCTTGGGCTTTGACTTCGACAAACCAGGTCTTGCTGTATTTTTTCACTTTGACGGTCAGCCCGTAGTCGGTTTCTGGCGCGACTCCTACGGCTCGCTCATCCTTCGATTCCGCCGCCTCGCTGATCAGGCTGAGGACCGTTTCATTGACGGCGGGGTAAAGTGGGTTCGTATTTGTATCCGCAAGTGCTAATAGCATTCCCGCTTGCACGTCGTCCAAGCTCCAGTCGATGGGCGGCTTGATTTGCAGTTGGGCTGACCGTTTCAGTGCGTTGCCGATTTCCCATGCTGCCTCGAATTCAATTCCGTTGTGGCTGAGGGGCACAAGATATGACGGCCCACTCTGCGAACGGACTTTTGACATTCGCTGCGCGGCTACGTTCCCGCTGATGGGGCCCTTGATGACGGGAGGAGATGTCTCGGGCAAGCAGCCCTGTGCCGCGAGCACGCATATCATGAATAGGACGCGATAGTGACGATGCATGGTGGCTTAATGCGGCGAAGTCAGCAGGACCAGAAGTACGACGGTTTCACGTAGTGTACCGAATTAGCATTGTCACCGCAGAGGAGCGCTCATGTCTGATGGCTCGCTAGTTCCACCAAGTGGATGCCGGGCAGGGCCGGTTTGAGATGCACCCCAACGCATTCAGTTGGTCAGTTGCACCAAATCTCTGGGACTCTGCCCCCGATTCGCGTCGATTGCCTTTTGTTCGGCTTCGGGGGAGACGAGATTGTAAAAAACGTCTCTCTGTCTTGGTTCAAAACCTAATTCCTGAATCGCTTCACGAATTTGGTCCAAGGACAGATAGTGAACCGTTCCGGCTTCCGCAACGACGTTCTCCTCGATCATCAGGCTACCCATGTCGTTCGCCCCAAACAGCATCGCCAGTTGCCCGACTTTGAGGCCTTGGGTGACCCAACTGCTTTGAATGCTTGGGATGTTATCCAGATACAGTCGGGCAATGGCTTGAGTCTTCAGGTACTCGAAAGAGCCGACGGCTGGCAGGTGGGATAACTCGGTGTTATCCGGTTGAAAAGTCCAGCAGATGAAGGCGGTAAATCCGTTGGTCTCATCTTGCACTTGCCGTAACCGCTCAAGATGCTCGATTCGTTCCGGCAATGTTTCGAGGTGTCCAAACATCATGGTCGCAGTACTGATGCCACCAAGCTGGTGCCAAACCCGCATGACCTCTAGCCACTCATCAGTCATGCATTTTCCACGCGTGAGTTCCGACCGAACTCGATCAACCAGAATCTCGGCACCACCACCGGGAATACTACCCAGTCCGGCAGCTTTCAACCTCTCCAACACCTCCCGCAAAGACATGTTGTTGACTTTGGTGAAGTGATGTAATTCCGGCGGGCTGAAGCCATGAACATTGACCCCTGGGAACTTGTCTTTGATGTCGCGAAGCAGGTCTTCATACCACTCGATCTTGAATTTTGGATGGAGTCCGCCCTGCATCAAGATCTGGTTCCCACCTAATGCGACTGTCTCTTCTACCTTTTCCAGCAGCTGTTCTCGTGACAGGACATAGCCCTCGTCACTTTTTGGTCCGCGATAGAAAGCGCAAAAGTCACAGACGGCCGTGCACACATTGGTATAGTTGATGTTTCGATCGACGTTGTAGGTCCTGTATGGTTCAGGATGCATGCGGCGTGAGACTTGATCGGCCGCCGACCCGATCGATGCCAAATCATGACTCTCAATCAATGCCAGGCCATCGTCCGGCGAAAGTCTTTCGCCAGCGATAGCCTTGTCCAGAATGTCGCGGATATTGGTTGTTCCAGAAGCGATCATAGAAATTCTTCGAGTAAATTAGGCGTTGATTTTATCGGTGGCTGGAACGAGGCCCAGATCAGCAGCCCGCGAGCGAAAGGCTGCCAAGCCATTACGTTCACCCGGTCCGAGCCTGAAGTGTAGATTTTCTGCAAAGTAACGATGCAGGTCTTCCTTGGTCAGCCCATGACCTGCAGCTTCCTCCATGGCGATTGTTTCCATGTGCTCCCAACCTGAGTCACGACTGGCTTCCAGCATCTGCTCCAGCGATTCACGGTCGATGCCACTGCGGTGTCCGTCGCCCCAAATTCCCGGGCGAGCGACCCACATCGCAAACACGAATGGAAGTTCGGTCCAGCGACACCAACGATCGCCCAAGTCCCAAATTTCGCGGTAAGTGCCACGAGCGGGGTGCATGGCACGATCGCCGATCAGCATGATTGCATCCGCGTCTACGTCCTCGGGTTCCTGATCGATCGCAAGCGAAACTGTTTCGGGATGAAGTCCGTGCATCTCGTGAAGCAGCACGCGGACCATTGCAGCACTCGTTCGGCTTCCTTCATCCAATGCCAGACGCTTGATTTGCGGCACAGGAACGCGGCTGAGCAGTCTTACGCTCCATACCGGTCCTCTGCACGCGATTGCAGCATCCGAGATGACCTCGTAGTCGTCGCCTCGAAAATATTCCACTGAGGGGATCAGGGCTACGTCGAGGTCACTCGAACGCAGTCCCTCGGCGAGGCGGCTGGGAAGATCAAGCGTCAAACTGCCCTGCCCCTCCAAACGCTCTTCAAGCGTATGGATCAGCGGTTTTGTGTTCAGATAAGAAACAGCACCTATTCGCAACATGATCGCCTACCGTTGTTCCGTCATTTCTAAATTCTCAGTGAGCCCGGCGTTTCTCAACGAGCCCAGTCTCAACGAGCCCAGCGTTTGTTGCAATAACCGCAGTATATACCCAATCAGCAACTTGAACGTCGCCCCTGACTCTGCATTTGAGGGAAGCCCGTCATGAGGTGGTGTTCGGCCCAGAAAATGAGCTGTTTAGCCTTCAGAAACTCTCGTATTCTGCGTCGCTTGGCCTCATTACACACTCTGGGGCAGTTCGTCGGAAGCGGTTACCGTTTGCAGGGTCCCGGTGGTGGGGTCGTGGAATTGAATTCGTTGAGCTTGTAATAGGATGTGATCGCACGGGCGGGCTTTGCCATCAGAGCCTCGCGTTTCAAGTTCAGAAACAGGGCCTTCGGAGGCGGCTGGGGCCTCTGAGTCGCCCGATTGTGCCGGCTCGTCGCTGGATCGAGATTTCGATCGTGGTAGGTCACCCTGTGAGTGATCGGCGGTTTTGCCCATCTCAGCCGCAAAGTTGCCCGATTCGTCCACCATCTTTTGCCCTCCGTATTGCCAGTCACCGATGATCGGGAAGCCTCGGTGGGCAGTTTGGAGCCGGAGCTGATGCATGCGGCCGGTCAGCGGTGAAAGTTCCAAGAGGCTGCGATTCGTCGCATAGTCATACAATCGCAAACTCGCCCTCGTCTCGGCGACTCTCGCGCCCTCTGATCCCGGTTGCACGATCTCTGTGTGCGACCGCTGGGTAACTTTCCGCAGATGATCGACCCAAAGACCAAGGTGCTGGGATTCGACTTTGCCTGTTACCCAGGCAAGGTAGGTTTTGATGACTTTTCGGCTCGCGAACTGGTCACTGAGCAGTCGAGCTGCTCGTTTGCGTGTTGCGACCAAAATCACGCCGCTTACAGGACGGTCCAGACGATGTGGGAAAGCCAGATAATCTGTGCGTTCAGCCAGTTGGGTGCGGAGGACGGTTTCGAGACTCTTGATGCCGTTGGCAGCCTGTGTCGCGATCCCAGCGGGTTTGTGTACCACAAGGGCCGCATTTCCATCCCAGAGGATCTTGATGTTGTGATTGGAAGTACGCATCCCAGATTGCCCTGCGGTTGTCTCCACCGAATTCGAATTGCCGATTTGGCTACAATTCGAGCATGTCCAACCCCGAACCAAGACCAGTGCCCCCCGCGGAACCAGTGTCCCCTGCGAAGTCACCGGCTTCAGCGAAGTCGCTGCTATCAGAACCCGTGTCTTCCTCGAACACCAGTGCTGGGGCCAGTAGCCTGCCATCTACTGCAGATAATAGTCTGAACTGTTCGGATGCGTCACGTGGATCAAGCGTTCCGAAGCAGGAAACAGCAGTGTCGTGTGACGAGACAGTCGCCGCCAAGTCTTCTTCAACCATGGTGAGCCGGCGAGTTCCCGATGCCGAGGTGATGGCGGAATCCAAACTCACCAAGTCGGGCAAAGCACGATGGAGTGTCAGTTTGCGGGAATACCTGGGGCTGGTCACTGTTGTCATACTGTTGATTGGGCTCGTTTTCTCCATTCAGCGTCTGCGGCATTTGCAGATTGAAGTCACTAAACTGCGGGCAGAAACCGGGTACTTGCAGGAGACAGGGCCGGGGCAAATCGCCGCAGCCAGGGCGCCATCTGATCAGCCGTTGACCTATCGCATTCGTGTTCGGGTGCCTACGGGACCCAAAAAGTTCCGTGTGGCTTACAGCTCGGTGTGGCCCCGTGAGGCGGCGGGACCGCAGTGGTACGGGGCCGTTCCGCTGCCCGCAGGTGAGTCGATCGTGACCATCCGGATTCTTGAGGACCCGCGTGACAAGAGATGGAAGATTGCTTCGCTTGTCTCCAGTCTTCAGGGAAATCAACGCATGGCGACGGTTCTGCCTCCTCCGCACGTCACTATTTTTCGAGGTTCGCATGATGTGCTTAGTACGGGCGTGGGACGAGAGACGCAGGCTACCCAGCAGACAGATTCAATTCGTTTACTTGATGAAAGATGGCTGGTCGGCGAGGGAGGCCTTCTGTTGTACGGTGATAGAGCTCCCAGAACCGATCAAGTCGGTATCTACGCCGAATTGCAGCCGGATGTGGGTCCCCTATGATTCGGGGTAAGCTTTGTATCCCCAGCGGAATTCCCGTTCTGTCGTTTTTATTGTTATTCTCTCGCTGAAACCCCTGATTGCTCATGCCCCGTGATTTCTTAAAAGGTGTTGAAGATCAATACGATGTTGTGGTGATCGGTAGTGGTTTGGGGGGGATGACCTCTGCCAATATTCTGGGTCGTGCGGGACATCGTGTCTTGCTACTCGAACAGCATTACAAGCTGGGTGGGCTGGCGACTTGGTTCCTACGCCCAGGAGGACATGTTTTCGATATTTCGTTGCATGGTTTTCCGCACGGAATGATCAAGTCCTGTCGTCGCTATTGGAATCGGGATATCGCGGATCGAATTGTCCAGCTCAAGAACATCCGGTTTGATAATCCTCAGTTTTCCTTGACCACCACTTTTAATCGTGAAGATTTCACAAGGTTGCTGACGACGGATTTTGGAATCGCACCAGACACAGTCAATGAATTCTTTGACACAGCTCGTGGTATGAATTTCTATGACGATCAGGCGATCACTACGCGGCAACTCTTCGATCGCTTCTTTCCAGGGCGTGATGATGTTGTTCGGCTTTTGATGGAACCGATTACGTATGCCAACGGATCAACGCTCGAGGATCCAGCGATTACCTATGGAATTGTGTTCAGCAATTTCATGAATAAGGGAGTTTTCATTTACGAAGGTGGAACTGAGGACCTGGTCGCTCGGATGAAGAAAGAGCTGCAAGCCAATGGCGTGGACATAAGAATCAATTGCGGTGTGGATCAGATTCATGTCCAAGATGGAAAAGTTGCGGCGGTCGAAACCCATGGTCGCCGGATCGGATGTCGCGCCGTTGTCAGCAATGCAAATTTGAGGACCACCATACTCAAGATGATCGGGCCTGAAAAACTGGACCGTGACTATGTTGATCAGACCCAGGCCGTTCGTCTTAACAACAGCAGCACACAGGTCTACATGGCATTGAAGCCTGGTGAGCAAATTGATGAATCCTCAGGTGACCTGTTCTTCACCAGTACGGCTGAGGAATTCCGGACAGATCTACTATTAAGCCGCGATATCACAAGTCGCACCTTCAGTTTTTATTATCCGAGGACACGTCCTGAAAAGAAGGAACGCTTCGCCATTGTCAGCAGCACAAATGCCAATTGGTCGGATTGGGCTGATCTGAATGAGCATGATTATGAAGCCAGTAAAAAAGACCTGGTCGAAACAACGATCAATGCGTTGGAAAAGTACATTCCCGGTATCCGAAATAAAATTGACCGCGCCGAGGCTGCGACGCCACGTACTTTCAACCACTACACGCAGCACGAAATGGGAGCCAGTTTTGGTACCAAGTTCGAAGGTTTGGGGGTAAGTCGAGCATTGCCGCAACAGGTGGGTGGTATGTATCACGCGGGAAGTGTTGGTATCATCATGAGCGGCTGGTTGGGGGCGATCAACTATGGTGTGATCGTCAGTAACGAGGTTGATCAACAACTCACCAGCGAGAGCCAACACACTTGAAGTAGGATCCGTCGTCATGAGTCTCTGTCGCTATCAGGATGAGCAGGGCAAGCCCCAATATGCTTTCTATCGCCCGGGTGCTATTTGCCCGCTCAAGAATCTCACTGATGAGCCACCCGCGGACGGTGATGTTTTTTCCATGGATGCAGAGCGTCTGGCGAGTTTGCATCCCAAGGATGAATCGCAGTGGGTGCCCGAGCCCGACCAATTGCTTCCCGTAGTGGGGCAGCCTGGCAAGGTGATTTGTATCGGCCTGAACTATCGGGATCATGCCATCGAAACAGGAGCGGAGATTCCTGGCGAGCCTGTCGTTTTCAGCAAGTTCAGCACAACCTTGGTGGGGCACGGTGATTCAATTCGCTTACCGAAAGTCTCATCCGAAGTCGACTATGAAGCCGAGTTGGTTGTCGTGATTGGAAAGAAGGCCAAGCATGTCTCTGCCGCCGCAGCGATGGATTATGTTTTCGGGTACACCTGTGGGCATGATGTCTCTGCCCGTGATTGGCAAAAAGGGCGACCCGGTGGTCAGTGGTTGTTGGGCAAGACTTTTGACACGTTTGCCCCCACAGGGCCCTGTATCGTGCCTTCGAGCGAGGTTTCTGACCCCGCGAATCTTCGTGTGCAGATGCATCTCAACGGTGAGGTTGTGCAGGATAGCACGACGGCCCAGTTGATTTTTGACATTCCAGCTTTGATTGAGCACCTGACAAAAATCGTGACGCTATTGCCCGGCGATTTGATCTTCACGGGGACGCCGCCAGGTGTGGGTGCCGCTCGTAACCCACCTGTGTTCCTTCAGCCAGGCGACGAATGCAAGGTTGAGATTGAAGGCATCGGTACCTTGGTAAATAGTTGCATTGCCGATCAGTGACCTGCTGCCGTCGTTCTGGTTTGCGGTAGGAATGGCACGCCTGTGTGATGACTCGACTTGCGAGTCTTGCGGCCCCTGATCAGTGGGGCTACCAATATCAGTGGGGCTACCAATGGCTTGCCGACTCATAGGCAAAGCCAGTTTCTGCGTCATACCAAATTGCGAAGCCGGCACCGTTGTCGGCTGTCGGTCCTTGGTAGAACACTACCTCAGAAGGACGCGGCCATCCGAGTCCACCAAAGTTCTGATCGAAGTCAGCTTTTGTGAGGGTGATAAATTCGGGTGATGTTTTGCCTTCTTTGGAATACTCTCCGAATTCTTCCCAGACGGCGTCAAACCAGTTTTCCAGAAATTCAGATTCAATCAGGTAGCGGGCTCGGTATCCACGCGCAAATCGATTAATGGTCAATTCACGAGCGTCTGGCGGCAGGTAGCGTTCCACCCGTGGATCACTGACCGTCTGTGTTACATCGTATTCAAAAACCCCAAATCGGCTTTTGTCCATGAAGTGCATGATCACGCTGCAAGACGGGATGAAGGCAACCAGCACCATTGGGAAGCCCCACAGGAAAACCCTGGAGCGTTTCTTTTTGATGGACGGCGCGGTTAATACGGCGATTCCCAGTAAAACGCCCAACGTCCAAAAGGTGATCTTAAAAGGAAGGACGAGGTGCCATAGCATCTAGCGTTTGCTCCGAGTAATTAAGTAATAGGCAACGCAAGCATCGTCTCGCGTTTCTGTCGGGTCCCCCCTCCGGGAGGCAGACCCCAGTCTGATCCATACACCCTCGATCGGAAAGTGCTTGGCTTCGCAGGACCGTTCTTGGTCTTTTCTCACACGTCAGGTTGCATGCCGCTCACGAGGATCATGAGTCAGGGTAATCCGCCACGTAGATAGCCTTGAGCTCGGTGTAATCCGTGAAGGTTTCTTCACAATTGACTCCGGCTCCCGGGCCGCCAGAAATGCCTTGGCCAGCGTAGGGCAATCCGTATGCGATGGTGTTGTGGCAATTCACTTGGCATGTTCCGTCTCGGAAGCGTTTTGCGAGTTCAACACCACGCGAGATGTCTTTGGTCCACACGCTAGCGCCCAAGCCGTAGGGGGTGCTGTTGGCGAGTTGTAACGCCTGCTCGGTATCTGTGACTGGGCAGATCGTCGCAAAGGCATGGAAGACTTCCGCTGGATTGCAGTTCAAATCTGGTGTTGAACGATAAATCGCAGGCTTGATGTAATAGCCTTCCCGATCTGCAACTTCTGCCGCACCGCCAGCAAGGATCGGCTGACCGCCTCGCGTGACGGTTTCTCGTTGTGCTGACAGAATGCGTGAACGTTGAGTTGAGTTGATGACGGCACCCAGTTGTGTTCCCTCGTCAGCCTGATAACCAATTTTCAGGTCAGAAAAGAACTCGCGTTGGGCATCGATGAAATCGTCTGCAATCTTTTCAGCGACGAATACTCGGTGAATCGTGCAGCAAGTTTGTCCAAAGTGCTGGTTGGTGTGTCGGCCAATCATTCGAGCAACAGCCTGTGGGTCAGCATCCTCCAGAACAATGGCAGCTCCGTTACCACCCATCTCGCGTTTCATGCGAGTGCCATGTCGGTCGCAGGTACGCAAGATGTGTTGGCCAACTCCCGGTGAACCAGTGAATGAGATGTAGCGAATGCCCGGGTGCTCAGCCATGAACTGACCAGTCAGTTCACCACGTCCTGGCAAAACATTGATCACCCCAAGAGGGAAGCCTGCTTCTTCTGCGAGTTTACCGATGTACAACGCTGACAGCGGTGTGTCCTCGGCAGGTTTGATCAGCACGCAATTGCCGGACAGTAAGGCTGGAAAGATGAACCACGATGTTAATACGATCGGATAGTTCCAGGGAATGATTCCAGCTACCACACCCCACGGCTCTCGGTAGGTGTAACCTTCGATGTTGTCTGCCACCTGCATCTTCGATCCATCACCCAGCGGGATCCGTTGCGCGACATCACAGAAGTATTCTGCCGTTGCCCGAATTTGTGCAAAGTCACCTTCGGCCAATTCAGAGACTTTGCCTCCGTCACGAATCTCGCATGCCAGCAAAGCATCGCGGTCGCGCTCACACAGTTCGACCAGTTTCATGATCAACGCACATTTTTCCTCGACTGGAATGTCTCGCCAGCCATTCACGCCGTTGCCGTGGAACGCCCGTTGTCCAGCGCTCACCGCTGCGTTGACTTCGTCTTGCCCCATTTCGCAAACGGTTGCGAGTGTTTCCAAGGATCCGGGGTCAATCGTATCGAACGTCGCGTTCATTGAGCCACGAACAGATTGTCCATCGATGATGCCGCCATGAGGCTTGCCATCGTTGTGGCAAAATTTCAGAAACTTTTCTGGCGTCTTGAATTGGCTGGCCGTTAACGCTTGAATCTCTTTGCTCGCAGTGGACATGACTTACCTGCTGGTCTGGGCGGGATGTGACTGGCTGTCGCATAAGATAATCGATTCGGTCCATGATGTGTGCTGGCCAAAAAGGTGCGTTTCTGGTCGGTCATTTTGCTGTCTGGATCAGGGCCGAGCAAATGGCCTGATCGCGTCCCGTTTGTTGAGGATCACACGAGGCCACACACCCGGTCGCTGGCTCGTGCTCGCCAGACACCGCTCCCAGCATATCGCTGGATCATTTTTCGGACACATTGCTGGGCGATGGTCAGCAGTGGGTGAAGTTTGGATAACTCACTCGCGTGGTTTGTAGGTGTTTGTTTTCCTATCTTCCGGATTCCTCAATAAAAAAACGGCCGGCACACCAAAGTGCGCCGGCCGTCTAATGGACTGGGTCATGAACTATCCAAGAATCACCAGCTTTACTGGTTTAACTGCTCTTGAATCGTCTCCTTTGCTGCCCGGGTACCCATCGCGCCCCACAATCCGTAAGGACTTTCTGAGCCCGGAGCACGGGGACCGGTTCGCGAACGTCGGACAGTTCCGATGTTTTGGTCTCCTGATTCGATCGAATCCGTGATGAAAATGACAGCGCCATCGGCCATCAGAATGTGACAACCGCCCTGATGACGACTGCTGGGTGGAAACATTCCAAGCCCTGTCGCACCAAACGCCGTGCAAACTTCCTTGTTAGGTGGGCGGATCGTGTTCATTCCCGTGAACACTGCGTTGCCGTTGGCCCAGCGATAGCCGCGTCCTTGGCCGCTGGAGACGACTCGTGTGCCGCCCAGCCAGAAAGAGGGACGCTCCGGATCAATGTCTGGTTGACAGGCAAGCGGGGTGTCCTGCACGACAGTCGGACTCATTCCGGTGCGTGCGATGGTGCGAACGTCGCGGTCACCGAGGTCCGTCGTGATTTCACCACACATGATTGTGTTGGACAGTCCGTCAAGAATGTCGCGGAACTTTGTCACCGAACGAGCAACAAATGCTCCTCGCCCCGCAGCTCTTATCTCCTGAGCACGATAGTTGTTCAGCACGAGTCGAGAATTAAACGGACCCGCATCAGAATATCGGTTCGCGTCGCCGAGGCAGGCAGCGTAGTTGTTACGCCCCATGGCAGGTGCTCCAACGCCCGGATCGCTTGGGCAACGAAGCGTTGGAACCTCGGTCATCCACGGCTTGTAGGCTGAGTTGCGCGTGGTCGTGCGGGGAGACTGGTTGGTCTCGTCCGTCGCAGTGGGACCCATCGCTGGCCATGCCGGAATCCGTAGGGTGCCGGGATTACTGAGATCTTCACTGTTGGGGTTGCTGATCTTTTCCCAGAGAGCCTGTTGCTCGATGAATGGCGTCAAGCCTACCAGATAGCTGAGCGACATATTGTTGCCACGGTCGGAGGCTCGATAGTACCGATCACCTCCCTGCAAATTGCCGCCCGTTCCGCCAAGTTGTTGCGGAAGTTGTTTGTAGGCCGAATGGTAGTTATGCAGCCCCAAGCCGATTTGCTTGAAGTTATTGCTGCAGCTCATTCGCCTGGCGGCCTCTCGCGCGGCCTGAACTGCGGGAAGCAAGAGACCCACCAGAACGCCGATGATCGCGATGACCACCAGCAATTCAACGAGTGTGAACCCGGCTCTCTTGCGGACTGTTACATAGGACATGGGAAAACCCGAATCGATGAGTAAAAAACAGAAAATCTAACTTGGTTCGTTCTGTGCATCCATGCGCGTCGGTGGCGGTCCCGCTGTTATTCGCGATCGCCGCCCGACTCATAGTCCTCTCGCATTTGGTCGTCTTCTTCTTGAGCCTTCGCTTCCTCTGCGGTCAATTCGTTGTCAGTGGGGGCTACCACAGTGTTGCCCTGTGGACCGCAACCTGTGCAAAGAAAACACGAGAGGATCGTTAGGGTCAGAAGTAAATTCTTCATGCAATCGCTTTCAGATTAGTGTGTTGTTGAGCTTCTGCTGAATCGTGTCTTGCAGGACGCTGATTATGTGCAATGAGAACTCATGCCTTGCCGCTAACGTCTCCTGTAGCAGCCTGAACAGAATAGTAGGTTCGGCAGGCGTGATGAGGTCCTCTACTATAGGTAACACTGTAGCTCTCGGGAAACTGGCAATGCGAATCTGCTATCGAAGTGGCAAAAAAACTGCCCTTTGCCGATTGTACCGGCCTGATTAATACCAAGCCTGATGGGGTTCAAGTCGCAATTCGCTGTTTCGCGGCTAATTATCCCGATTCAAAATTGGTGGTGACCTCTCAACGGTGTCAAAACGTTGCTTCCGTTAGGAGGCATGGTCGAGGAGTGAATACTTCCTCGGCGGCGACCATTTGTTTCGGGCGTGACGGGATGTCGCAGTCTGACATGTGTCAGACTGCACCTCGGGGCTTCGTTCAGTCGCAGGAACGCAGCAGTAGCAACGAAGAGCGTTTAACGGCATCTGCGTTTGGTTGACCCGGTCAGTGCACAGTAACGCGTGCGGGAGTTGGCTGTTTTCCGGTTGCCGCACGTGAATGCGTCTAGCTGATCTCGTTGATCAGCCCCGTGCTGTCACCGACAATCTTTTGATCGACCCCCATGGCTCTGGCAAGAGATCGCCACAGGTTTGCAATTGGGGTCCCCTCCGCGTACCGCACATGCTGCCCAGTTTGGATTGCTCCACCACAGCGTCCTGCGATCACTGTGGGAAGATTGTTGCATACGTGGTGTTCCCCGCTGCTTAAACCCGAGCCCAGCATGAAGGCGGTGTTGTCCAGTAACGTGCCAT